>Ga0307512_10003389_pt1 | contig 18643 bp, 30 predicted proteins | sample 14_EM_MG_FD_200267 | JGI IMG/M metagenome (GOLD analysis project Ga0307512, IMG submission 200267) | Populus trichocarpa ectomycorrhiza microbial communities from riparian zone in the Pacific Northwest, United States - 14_EM | ecosystem: Host-associated > Plants > Roots > Unclassified | place... | reverse complement strand
TGGGTGAGCAGTGAGATTTGTGGTATTTATTCACAGCTCTCGAGCCGAGTGATAACTTTACTTAGCACTTTATGCGGCGGGCCTACAGGTCACCTTAGCTCCCGCCGCTTTACCTGAGAGGGTGAGAGTGGGCGCTTTGAGGGTGGGCGCTTTGAGGGTGGGGGTGGAGGGTGACGGGCGGAGGGTTGGCTGTGTGTGAGGTGAGATAATGCTCTTCCGGCAAAGAATCGGGATTTCGGGAGGCAGCGCAGAGGCACCGCTGAGAGACACCGCACCGTATACCGCAACCACAAGTCGCCGATAACACAGGCTGACTTCATTTTATTCCAGCCACTGCATTCTCCACATCTTCGTTCCTCTCCACTAGACAATTCTTCCGTCTGCTGTCTGCTCTACATAGTATAGTACATACCCATAGTACACACCCCTCCTGTACACTGTCATCCACCCCCTCCTTGTACGTCTCAATGTCTTTCGCACGCTCTCTCACCCTCAGCTCGAGGAGCCTCTCCTCTGCTCCATTCATCCGGGCACGAGCGGTTGGTCCTCCTTTGTTCTTTGTTGTTCTTGTCCTGAATGTTGAATGCTGACAGGGGGATTCAGATCGGCTTGCGTACGTATGCGACAGAGAAAGAGCCTGTCGCTAAGTTCCTTGGAAAGAAGAACTCCAATGTTCGTAGCCCCACTATTTTTATGCCCGCCGCTTCCTGGGCCGAGTGATCGCTTGCAGCGGCACACATGGGATGTGAGGTTGATTGGTGCGCAAAATCTAGGGAAACTACACTGTAACATTCATTGAGGGAGATGGAATTGGGCCGGAGATCTCGCGCAGTGTCAAGCAGATTTTTGCTGCCGCGAAGGTATTGAAATTCCCGTGTTTAGTTCCAACAGAGCAAATTGCTCACGTTTTTGCAGGCTCCTATTGAATGGGAATCCGTTGATGTCACTCCTATCCTCAAGGACGGCAAGACGGCTATCCCGGACGGGGCAATTGCGTCCGTTAAGAAGAATTTTGTCGCACTGAAAGGTCCTCTTGCCGTACGTTTTCAGCCATAGAAGCATTGTGTCTTCCTTGCTAAGATGGAGACAGACACCCATCGGAAAAGGACATGTTTCTCTCAACCTTACCCTCCGCAGAACTTTTAACCTCTTCGCCAATGTACGCCCCTGCCGCTCAGTCCCCGGCTATAAGACCCCTTACGACAACGTCGACACCGTCCTGATCCGCGAGAACACTGAGGGAGAATACTCCGGCATTGAGCATGAAGTTGTCGAGGGCGTGGTCCAATCTATCAAGTTGATCACGCGGAATGCTTCCGAGCGCGTTCTGCGATTTGGTTTCCAATATGCTGAGTCAATTGGCAAGCAGCACGTTCGTGTCGTTCACAAGGCTACTATCATGAAGATGTCCGATGGTCTTTTCGTGTCTACTGCTAGGGACGTTGCCAAGGACTTTCCTAAGGTCCAGTTCGACACTGAGCTGTTGGATAACACTTGCTTGAAGGTTCGTGCCCTTTAAAACCTGGGGATGACAGGATGGGAAGCTGATATTTGGTAGATGGTTACCGACCCTAAGAGCTACAAGCCCATGGTTCTGGTTATGCCTAACCTTTACGGAGATATCGTTTCCGACATGTGCGCCGGTTTGATTGGCGGGTTGGGATTGACTCCCTCCGCTAACATTGGTGACGAGTGTTCGATCTTTGAGGCTGTCCATGGTAAGTTCTGACCAGCCTTGTCGACTTCTGTTTGATGTTTTTGAATCACTAAATATGAGTTCCTAGGATCCGCCCCTGATATCGCCGGACGGGATCTTGCTAACCCCACTGCCCTCCTCCTTTCATCCATGATGATGCTGCACCACATGGGACTCAATAGCTATGCCGACAAGATTACCAAAGCTATCATGGACACTCTCGCTGAAGGCAAAACTATCACCGGAGATTTGGGTGGAACTGCCACCAACAGCGAGTATGCCAAGGCAATCATTTCCAAGCTGAAATAGGGCTTCTGAAACGGATGGTACACCAAACCATGATTGAATATGATGACGACTGAATGCACATGATTGTACGGCATGGTGGATGGAATGGCATTGTACACTACGTTGAAGATGTAGATGAAGAAGGACCTCTACTTGTGATGGAGGGGCTTTCTGGGGTAGGAAAAGTAAGTATGATGGCTGCGAAGGACTTTCTGTTTCTGGTGCTGTTTTCTGGAGTACTTTAGAACGCGCATATCTACCACTTATTGGCAGGTTTAAATGAGGCAAATTTGAGCTGAGAACAGTAAGCGGACTCATTGTCATGTCTACTTACTAGTTGGTGTCACAAAATCTGTCGTTTTCCTGAACGTGCCTTGGATGCCTTGGATGCTGTAGAATGCAGAACCGATGACGAGCGACGGAAGGGAAGACCATGCAGATAGCATGCATCCTGGAGGCACCAATCAAGAAGAGTACGTCACTGTCAGTCAGTTCTTGTCCAGACTAGAAGTAGCTCCATAAGCTCCAAAAGGCTCATAAATCAGCCCACCTGTCTGGAACACCCAAGCTTAACCTTGCCCCGCTTCCAACCAACTCTCCTCACCGCTATCCTTCATCATTATCATCAACTTTCTACGGAAACTCATACCCATCAAACCACAACCCACAATCACAAAGATGCCTCAAAGCTACATCGTTCGTCCTCCACCCTCCACCCTCCATCTCTTCTCTTCTCTTCTCTTCTATACTCTGCTAATTATGGTACTAGTTTACCTTCAAGGAAGGCGCCGACAAGGACAAGTTCAAGAAGGATCTCGCAGCTGTAGGCGGAAAGGTTACGCACGAGTATTCACTGATTTCGGCTGTTTCGTATTGCTACCCAATATCACCTGCTACACACGTCCTACACCCTCCTACTAATATCTGGAAAACAGTGCCGAGCTCCCCGATGGCTACGTCGGCACCCTGGATGCTCATGACTGCATCAAGAGTTGCGAGGCGGATGGGAAAGTTACTACCCAGAAATAAGATGACTACGGGAAGAAGTAATTAGGGTCCTGTTCTAGGAGTTTTCGGGTTCTTCTTTGCTTGTTGCTTAGTTCGGCATTATTATGGGATCTTTTACGGCGGAAAACTTTTTTTCCATATTATGTTAAAGACAATATGCGGATTGCGTGCTAATTGTTGCCCTGCCTGATGGGATTTTGGTGAGGCTGGCAACCCAGCTCGAGCAGAACCCTACCATAATCATAGCAAGTTTTAGTATGTTGTCCGGCTATTATTTATATCCCGCTTCCGTTATCGCCCGGTTAGTTATGGCGGTTGATCTGTCTCCGGCTACTACCTACCGGCCATTAGATCATAAGTGCAGGGTAGTCGTCGATGCTTGCTTCTTTAGAAACGGCCGTGATATTGTCTAGTATGCTACCCCCTCCAGAAATGAACCCCATAAACACCCTTAGCTAGCAAGAAAACAAGCCCATGATACAAGCACAAATTCATAAACATCCGTTCCCGCTCATGCTATAATTCTCCATGTTAAAAGACCAACTTGCCTCCTCTTGATGCCTAGAGTCCTTCTACCGTCACCCCTCGAAGCTTCAAATAGACGTCCGTTCCCCATCCAAAAGCGCTCTGCACCTGGAGACTTCCTCCAAAATATTCCGCATAAGATCTCGAAAGTGGCAACCCATACCCGAGCCCCGCAATACTACTGCCATCACCCGCATTTGCAACATTGCAATTAAACCTGTCCAATGCATCCGCCTCCGTTTCCTCATCCTGGGAGAAAGTCGTGAAGCTGTAGCTCCAAATGTTTGGAAAATCGTCCGGACTTATCCCGCCGCCTCTATCCCTGATCCGCATTGATATCCCGGCAGAATATGGATCCTTGGCGATAGTAATCCGTATCGGCTCTGTCTGTCCCGCCTCTACAGTAGCGCGGAACGCATTCTTGAGGAGCTCGGTGAGGATGTACTCCAGGTGCACAGGTATGTACGGGAACCGCACATCTGGGTCACCATCGATCACAACTTGCGGCCGCACTCCGTACCGCAGTTCACAAATTTCGCCGACAAAGGAGGCACACGAGTTAATTAGTCTCGAGGGCTGTAGCGCTGTGTCGATGGTGCCGATATACGTATTCGAGTTTCCTCCTAGATCCTCCATTGCTGTCTGATTCGCCACTTCATCAGGTGAGGTAGTGGAGGCAAGGTGAAGCGCAATGTGCTGCTCCGCCATCAACCTCGTCCCTATCCGTTCACGTAGGTGCTGGTCTAGGAACGTTGTCACCTCTGCCGGAGTGGCATATCGGCGGCATTCGATGAAGCCTCGAGCTAGCGTGGGGATCGTATTGGAGTGGGTCTTAACGATATCGGTGAGGATGTCGGTAAACTTCAGCTCTTCGGTGGGTGTGGTGGGGTGGGATTGAGGGATGCTCAGAATTGAGCGCAGAGAATGGCGGTAGTTGTCAAAGATCTGTGAGACATGTGGGTTTGAGACAATGATGAAAGGAAGGTTGCGGAGGGCGAGGATGCGCCGCGAGAGACGGATGGGGAGATTTTCGCGGGTGAAGCGCGCGGAGGTGATGAGGGCTGGTGTCGAAAGGGGCGGGCGGCCGAAGCTGTACGAGAAGAGTTAGAGATGCTGTGATGAGGAGAGGATGGGGGCAAACCGTATTAGATCTGCTAGGTTGAGGTCGCGGAGAGGTTTAGAGGCTAATTTGGTAATTTCCTCTTCATAGTGGGAACTCCATTCAGAAAGGTTTAAGCTGTCTGGAAGAGGGTTGGAGTCGAATGAGACGTTTGCGGTTGATGTAGCTCTAGGGAGCGTTCGGAAGTGTCGTTTCTGTGGTGGTAGAAGTGACGCGCAGAGTCGTCGTACACGGAGGCGTGGTGTTCGCATTGCGCGCGTGTTGTAGAAGGAGTGAATGTTGTGTTGATCAAACGAAGTTACTCTACAGAAGAGCTTCGGTAGGATCTGGGGGGAATAAGTAAACCTCCAGGAGTGAAGAAACACTGAACGGTACAGCGACCGTTAGGCATTTGGATTGGCTCCTGTAGAGCACGGTTGCGCTCGGCTTCCGATGGTTTAATTCTTCGTTTCAGCTGCGATGCGTTTCAATATCAGGTGTTCCAGTGATGTCATTCCTGGTAGTTCCGAGGCTACAGCATGTGTCACAATTAAGCACTCGGTTACATATTTAAATCCAAGCCAAGTGTACTTCCGCAAAGCACATTCTCTACTGACGAGTCCCACCGAGATGCTCCGACTGACGATACCTCCGTGGACTTCCGACACGACATTAATGCAGCAAGCGGCAGTAGCAGCAGCAGCGCGACTTGTTGTCAGTAATAATGATCTGTCCCCGCCTTCGGTAAACCGGAGCGCTGCACATAACACTATAGCACCAATTACGGCCCAGGTGATCTGGTGATTGTTTCGCGGCGGCGTCGAACTGCCCGATTTTGTTTTAATCCCACGAAAAAGATAGGCGGGAGGGGTGAGAAACGCGGAACACCCTGGAGACTCCCCGCCATTGATTATCTTAACTGGTTTCAAGCGCAGTTGTCTTGCACAGGCTGGCGGTTCTTCAATCTGTGCCGTGTTTCCGTTTCCAAGTGGGCAAATTGATAGATGGACTTTCTTTGGATGTTTGATCTGGGCCTGGATTAAAAATAATCCCGTTTGGATGCGTTTAGCTGTCGTGTCGCGCATGCAATCGAAACGGGGACTTGGCAGTTCTCATGCACGTGTAGTCGCGCTTCGAGACGAGATCCCACCAACCTCCTCAGAGTACATCCACACCTCCGGCGCTTTAGTTATCGACAACGGCTATCTTTCTTTTAACCCCTCGCCATGTCCCCCGACACTATCCCTTCATCCTCACAGTCATCACCACCATCGTCATTATCATCATCGTTTGGTGCTACCCATTGCGATCCCTCAGGTACGAAACAACACAGAGCGAACGCGATGATGACTGCTACTGCCGCCCATCCGCGGCCGTTACCAACTCTATCCGTCCAACCCCCAGACGCGCATCTATCGACTGCGATTGCGCACTATGAGGCCGTTATCACGCCTAATGGGGACGAGGGAACGCCAATGCCTTCGACGCCCGGTTCTCCTCCAGCTATTCTATCTACAGCAACGACGCCAGTCGTTCCTTTCTCTGCTGCAAATCCCCAGCGCAATCCATTCCCTGGAAGTCCGTCTGTTGTATCTACTGCGGGATCAAAACGCACGGCTTCTGGGACTGTAAAGCCAATACCTACAGACCCTAGTTCACCCGCCACTCCAGCAACTCCAGCGACTCCTAGTCATTTCGCGAGATCGCAATCAAGTATCGACACAAGTCCTCGCAATGTTAGTCAGGTGAGCCATGTTATCACGTGGATACCAGCGGGTCTTTCTACTGACACTGGAATTGTGATTTAGTTGTCGTCGCAGCTTAAGACGCGGTTGACATACGCGCTCCTCAAAGTTCAAAACAACTGGACCTCAGAATCTTTGGATCAAATTGAAGCGCGGGTATCCCAGGGCCAACACCCGACGTCACCGCGCATTCGAATCAAGAGAGAATCTAGCATAGGCGATGAAGCAGGATTCGACCACATCTTACGACATCATAGGACTAACAGTGAGCCTTCGTCGGCGCACCCGCTATCGCAGAATCATCCAGCAGGCGGCGCAGGGAGAACATATGAGTCATTCTGGCGAGAACATGAGCACAACCCTATCACAAAAACGATATTGCAGGCTAAAGCCGCTTCGCACGCTTTGGGAACAACTACCAGTAAACATGTATCTTCAACGGCTGCGCAATCCTCGTCTCGTAGTGGGCTACAGCCACCTGCGCAGATTATTCCGGACCGAGATCGGCGTTCTTACTACAACCCTGCCCGTCAACCGCCAGGCCTCCATCCATCTCTGAGTAACCAGAGCAATGCATCTACGGTGTCCATGGTCCCAAACACGCCTCCGCTTGTAAGCACGCCCGATACACAAAGAACCATGGAACAAGATGCCGTAGAGAGTCTGATGTTTCTCTCATCGCCTGGCCACACCCAGAGGAGGCTTTCCCAATCGCAGTCACAACCCCGAGCACTCGAGGACGTAATTGTGGAAGAGCTACCTGCATCCCAACCAGAGCGGTACAACTATAGCCGAAATGCGACTACTTGGCCACGGAGCAGACGGGCGTTCAAGCAGGCGCGAACAAGCCTCGGCTCATTACGAATGATGGACTCGGGCGTTGGATTCGACGACGAACTTACGGATGAGGATGTGAGCGAGGAATACCAGCAGGTCCCAGAAAAGGGGAAGGAAAAGGAAAAGGAGGACGCACGGGGAGGACGAGTGATACCCGGTGGGAACCGGCAACCAGATGGGGATGTTGGAGTCGCTGCAGCTGCCAGTTGACGTGACGCTATATGAGGAGAGACATTCGATTCTTCGTGAAATACTAGGGAAGGTGTGGATCTGTTTTTGCCACCTTAGTCATGTTGCTTTGTTGGGTTTGGAATATCCTTTACTGGTACTTGCTGGCATTGAGGAGTTATAGCGGGTGTTTATTCCACTGCTTGGGTTGGTTGGTTGTTGCTTGGGTCGTATTCGCACCGTTGTGCTGAGGTGCGACGGTATATGTTGTATTAGTTCGGTCTGCTACTGGAGTAGCGGGCGTTGTATGACTCGTGATGAATATCTAGAGAGGCTGGTCTATATCCGCCGTACTTACATATCGTATGCATCCGTCGACGCAAGGACTGCGGACCGTCTGTACCTGTAATAGCGAAAACTGAGAGTGGCTAAAATTCTCCTGGAACGATATGAATCATCGCAGATCCATTGTGTTCTTTTTATTTCGAGGATGTCTTAGAGGATGTCCGTCTGCATTGTTCGATAGCTGCTAGATACAATCATGTTCCATCACTCAAGCTTCAGGCGACAGCAAACTAGCGGCTTGGCAGACTTTCGGTTAACCTTTTACTGCATCATCAACCACACTACATATATCCAACGCTGCTTTTTCCACACCACTTTTCACGTTCTCAAATCACGTTTTTAGGGAAGATTGAACGCCGAATCCCGTTTCCTAGTTGACTGGCTGACTGGCTGAGTCATACGCACCCGAAAATGTTGTTCGACGAAGAGGACGCGTCGTTACTGAAAAAATGGATCGTGAAGCGGCTGGAGGATATGTCCGTCTTCATTCGAGACTGTGTTCAGCCCTGCGGTAACTGACAGGGCAAGATAGATCCGATGCTGACTCCGACGTTCTTGCCGACTACGTGCTTGCGCTGCTACGACATGACCAAAGCAAAGATGAGGTGAAACAGTTGTGCATTGAACAACTCGACGACTTCCTGCGAGAGCGTTTGTGCTTCATTACGAGTATACCTTCGCAAAAGTTTCTGACCGACAGTGTAGATACCGTGCAGTTTGTCGATGATGTCTTTACCGCACTCGCAAGAAAGGCATTCCGCTCCGTCAACTCTACCCTAACGGGCGGAGGACTCTCAGTGCACATTCCTACCCGTCAAGACTCACCTCCACCTATGCCGTCAGCAACATCAGCTTCCCCCCGAGGTTCTACGCACCGTGATCGTTCCGCAGGACAACGCTCTGCAAAACGTTCATATTTCGACCGGGACGAGCCGGACGAGGATGAGCGATACAAACCTCTCAATGGCCGCGATCGCAAGATGGCTCGCCGGGGTGCCGGTGGATCCGGAAGATGGAGTGCTCGCGGTGGACTGGATGCAAATACCGGGCGGGGTGGGTTTCAACAGCCGCAATTAGGCGTACCGGCTCCAAATATACCAGGCCAACTCTCAGTTCCGTTACCCTTTGGAATGCCGTCAGTGCCTCCTGTTGGAACCTTCCCGCCGTGGATGCCGCCGCCAAATCCTAATGACCCAATGGCAGCATTCCTTGCAGCGCAAGCTGTGGCTGCGTGGGGATTCCCAGCTGGAGGTCCAGATGGGAAGCTCGATGGTGAGAAGAAGATTATCAAGAAGGTTGGCGAACGATGCAAGGATTACGACGAGAAAGGCTTTTGTATGAAGGGTGATATGTGTCCCTACGAACATGGCGTCGATCATATTGTCGTCCAAAGTCAGGAGTTGAAATCAGAGGGTTCGTTGCACACTACCTTATTTGTCCAACATTCGAAGCTGATTGATGATTTAGAATATGACCCCAATGATTCGATGCTATTCTCTACATCATCTAATGCAGCTAAAAGTGGTCGCGGAGGCGCAAGAGGTCGCGGAAGCCGTGGAAGTCTACGGGGTGGAAGAGGCGGGAGGGCGGGATTCTCGACGACGGGTCCCAACTTTGATCATAACAACACAAAGCTGGTAGTGGAACAAATTCCAGAAGACAAGCTCTCAGAATCAACAATTAGAGAGTTCTTCAACACCTTTGGTACTGTGGAAAGTGTTGAAATACATCAGCATAAAAACTTGGCAATTTTGAAATTCACAACTTGGGACATGGCAAAGGCTGCATATGATTCTCCAGCACCGATCTTCGATAACAGATTCGTTAAAGTGTTTTGGTGCAAACCACCCGAAAATGCAGATGCAACATCTCCTACAAATGGTTTCCAAAATAGAAGATTTTCAACACCAAGAAGCGAGCAGCCAATGGAAGAGCCCAAGATTGATATTGAAGAGGTCAAGAGGAAACAAGAAGAGCTGCAGAAGGCCCATGAAGAAAAGATGGCAAAGAAGAAAGCGAATGAAGAGGCGGCAAAAGAATTACAGAAGAGAACAGAAGAGCTATTAATGCTCCAGCAAGAGGAAAAGAGAAAACTTATGGAGAAACTAGCAAAGAAACATGTGGCATCCGCTAAAAAGACTGCATCCGCTTCGCCTGCTACACCAGGCCTAGAAACCCAAGAACTAAATGGTGCTAGTCACCTGATCCCAGACAAGGCAAAGGCGGACGCTACTACAGCGGCGCTTAAAGCACAGCTTGAAGCTCTACAAGCTGAAGCCGAAGCATTAGGAATTGACCAGAACGAATCTGGAGAGACCTTCGATCTTGAGGGCTTTAGGGGCAGGGGGCGAGGACGAGGAAGATTCGCAACTGCAGGACGAGGTTACGTCCCACGAGGCCGAGGATTTAGCAGTACTTACAGGGGCAGGGGAACATACACCCCTCGTGGAAGGGGCGGCATACCTACAATGAAATTGGACAATCGTACCAAGAGGGTGGCAGTTACAATCCCAGATATGAAAGGAGACAAAGAAGAGGAGTTTAGGCATTACCTCATTGTATGTTTTCTCCGGGATACGAGAGGCGAAGTATTTTTTTTTTTTTGAACTAACAATTTGGGACTAGAATAATGGGATTGAACTTGAAGCAATTGAACCTCATCTTGAAAAGGAGGACACTCAAATCTTCACCTTCCAAGATAGAAGAAACGCAGAAAAGGTTTGTTATTGATTTCCGCATTGTCGGAACCACAGTGTTGACAGCTGCAGTTCGTCTTCTCAGGCAATGAAATTCCCAATGTTGGCACAGTATCTATGGCGTGGCACAATGCACTAGTTACTATCAAACCTCCTCCTTCTGCTCCTCCCTCAGCGGGCGATGATAATGGAGACACACACATGGCAGACGTAAATACAGCGTCAGACCATGGTAACGACGATTCATATGATCTCGCGGAGGACGACGAGGGCAGATGGCTCCCAGAGTAAAGAAACATGTTCAATCGCAACAGTAATACGATGATGTCCTAGTGTTGTATTGATGAAGTATCACTTTTGTGTTTTTGGTGGGATATATAGACTCCAAGTTTCTTAATTCATGCAGTCGTATTGCAACAACCGTCCAGTGACCGGTATGTGGGGACTATGAGTGAGTTATGCATATACCGTTGCTACTTCCATGTTAGTAATTTGGTAACTTCGATTCCTTCGGTGAGTATTATAGATCATTTCCGTTTTCGAATCCCTCTATCGTGTGATGACAACATCTATTGTTGTAGGATTCAGGCAGCCAAAGACGATTTGTAAAGTTGGCCCCCGATCGGATGATGGGAGAGTGGGAGCAGCAGCCGTTTGCAGCAACAACGATGGGGGCAGCAGCGGAGAGAGCTGGAAAGCCCTCCGCAGTTACCTCCGCAAAGGCCGGATGGAGGTGTTCGACGCCGAGTTATGGGCAATATGGATCGCTCTCAAAAAGACTACAAAAAGAGGAGAAAGACTGCACGCCCAGGGGGTGCAGAAAACAGTGATCTTTGGCGATTCTTAGGCAGCAGTTCGACGAGCGGCGCACCTCGAAATCGGGCCTGGACAACAAGTGGCACGATGGATCAACAACGAAGCGCGGGCACTATGCGGTCATGGTATCAAAACAGAGATTCGCTGGATCCCTGGGCACTCGGGCATCCCTGGGAATGAAGAAGCGGTTCGACAAGCAAACGTAGCTCGCGAGGGCCGCGGAAGCACAGTCCGAGAGCAGGCATTCATCTCAGCAACGAACAGAGCAAGAAGGATCACCGAACAGCAGCAGCTAAAACCGAATGGGAAGAGAAGAGATGCAGCAGGTATTGCGGGTACCGAAGCGGGAAGGCTGGGAGCCAAAGGCCAATTCCGATGCAGAGCAGGAAGCCTCTCGCCTCACGGCACTGCCAACTAAAGTGCGGGCATGCACCCACCGCGACGTATCCCAAGCGATTTAGGCAGCGGGAAGGTGCAGGCACGTGTGCGATCAAGCGGTGATGGACTTCCTCGCGGCCACGGTGGGGAAGTTGCCACGCCGCTGAGCAGGCATGATGGCACTAGCAGTCCTTGTCGACTTTCATTTGTGCTTTCCTTGTGTGCCATCACTCGTTTCGGCTTACTTTCGTTTGTTATAGGAGAAGAGGAGAGGGGGGGAGCTCCCCCACCTAGCCGGAGGGGGAGGGGAACTGGGCACTGCCATACTCTGGTTAGATTAAACAGCAATTATGTAGGATGGCCTCGTCCGAGTTTTTTTGTCTGTAGGATGATCTTCACTGAAGCGGCTTGTATGACTCACCGCACAGACTACGCTTACAACTATGGACAGACCCATTCTCTGTTCACTGTGAAGCCTTTCTCCATCGCCAGTCTATTGATCTCGCCACTTCAAACTCGGGATTCTTCGTCATCATGATGCACCTGACTGCCGTGGAATGCACATTTAGGGTTGCGCCGATTGCATGGGACTCAGGGCAAAGGAAGGGAGAGCAAGAAGGAAGCCGGGAGGATCCTGGGAGATAAAAGCAGGGAAGGCAGTAGTAAGAGTACTCGAGGCTGATGAACTACATTGTATCATAGATAGAACTTGCTCTCGTGCCCAGACTTTTTCGCCTCACTCGCAAGCTCGCGAAGTGAACCCGGAAACTCTGGTATACGAGAGCAGATAGAACTTGTAATCGATCTTATATTTAGTTCTATCTTAGAACCTAGGGGTCATCCTGCAGACTAAAAAACTCATCCTGCTAAATACTGTCCAGCACGAGGTCATCCTACATAATTGCCGATGATTAAAACAAACAAACAAACGATTTATAAAGTTGTCGGATTTCCGACGTACCTTAAATGATGGCCGTCGTCGTTATCCATGCCCGTACGAATTTCCTGTTTAGCAGACACGTCTGCCAGATGCTTGGTGCGCAAGAGCTGTAGGATGTGGATTATAAATCTTGTTGCTGATGAATCCATGGTGCATGAGCCACACAGTGCGAAACTACAACTGAACGGGGGGAAATATACAAGATATCATGAGAAGGAGTTTGTATATAAAATGCGTCTCTATTCTGCCATATAAGCAACCATTCCCACACCCAGCACAATTACAACCAATCACATCAACACCTATCACTCGCACATATCCACCCAGCAATTATGGTCCTCCTCATCACTGGCGCAACTGGCGGTCTCGGTCGTGGCATCCTCAAAGCTCTTGGATCCCTGGGTGTTCCCAAAGATTCATACGCCGGCTCGACGAGCTCTCTCTTGCGACTGCCGCAAGATCTCAAGGACTCCGTACTATACCTCTCCATCCATTACACGCACACGCACACACTTCTAACCAACAACAACCTCAGGGCATCACTTTCCGCGAAGCCAACTTCAACTCTCCAACCACTCTCGACACCGCCTTTCGAGATGTTACGAAGTTGCTCATCATCAGCACCGACACCCTAGACGTGGCGCTACGGACACAGCAACAGCGATATGCTATTGACGCGGCAAAGCGGCAGGGTGTGGAGAGGATATACTACACCTCGCTCGCATTCGGCGGGTTTAGCGACGACTCTAAGGTGGGGCTTATGGCAGCGCATTTGGCAACCGAGGCGTACCTCAAGGCGTTTGTTCCCCCGCGCACGATGCGAGAGGATGTGTATTTAACAGAAAGTGAATGACAGGTCGGGGGTGGATTACACCATCATCCGTGAGGGTGTGTACACTGACGCCTTCCCATTCTTTCTGAACTGGTTCCCGAAGACGACGAAGGTGGCACTTCCTAACGATGGGGAGATTGCATGGACCAGCCGCGATGAGCTCGCGGAGGGAACAGCTAAGGTTCTGCTGGAGGATCGCTTTAGGAATGAAACACTGCTTTTAACGGCGCAAGAGAGGCTGGATCTTAGAGGTGTTGCTGCGGTGATTAGTAAGGCCCTAGGGAAGGAAGTGAGCTTTGAGATTGTGTCAAAGGAGGAGTATGTCAAGGCCCTCGCGAGTGATGGAAAGCCCGAGTCGCTGGCGGGTATTTGGGCTGAGACGTATGAAGGGATGGCGAAAGGGGAGGGGAGGACGGTGGATCCACTTTTGGAGCAGCTGTTGGGAAGGAAGCCAATTGGTGCAGAGGAGTGGATTAAGAAGGCACTGGAGAACGACCCTGCATATGTTTGGCACCAGCAGGTTGAGATGAAATAATAGTAGGTGGCGGGATGGTAGCGGTGGTAATCAGAGGAATCCGTGGGATTAAATGCCAATTTCCTAGCTGATGAATGAAACACGGTTGAGTAGTTTTCGTATCCAAATCTATGGTTGAGTATAATACAAGGGTAAATTGTACAATATAGTACCTGGTTCGTGGTAGTCTGAAATCTCGTCGGATAACCGTCATCGTCATCGCAATTCAGGTGTCAGTCGACAGTGCATTATTACTACATTGTTCATCACTTCCTGGACCTGACCTCAAGTGCTATACGACCATTACGGACATCTAATCTCTAATCTTTCCGAAGAATGGAACACCGAAGCCCTGCAGGAGTTTACGAGCATCTTTATCGTTCGTTGCTGACGTATGGACTGTGACGTGTAGACCAGGAATCATCTTTGGCGGGTACATGTCGTAGTTGACTACATTCTACCATTAGCCCTCCAATTCACTGCCAAGATTTGATGTTGAGTTCCGAACCTTCAATTTCAGGGAACAAAGTGACCTGTTCTGGGGTAAATCCAAAAGCAATATTTCCACTCGAATCACCACTGGTACCCTTGGCCCCCCTGTACTCCTTGATTCTGGGCATAACCACATCAATCAAATTCGCCAGGAATCGGTATGAGAGCTGGCCCTTCAAGTGCGCCTTGACAGCAATCGCACGCTTCGCCCGCAAGTCGAAAGGTGCAACACTCTTTTTTGAATAACACACCGTCGTTCTTACACCTGTAATGGATTGCACAGCCATTCCTGCAACTGCGAGGTAGCCAGTATCCTGAAGAGCGCCTTTCACCATAGTATGTACGGTGACGCCGGTAAGAGAGGGAACGTTGCGGAAAGTCCGCGGCTTGTTGAGAAGGCGGAGGGTGTCACCACCGCGGGGACCACGCAGAGGACGGTTCTTGTGGTATGGGGAAGAGTCGTCCCATTCCCGCAGACGTTGTTTGATGTCTCGTTTCGTGCGTTCGACGCCAGGGGGAAGATGAGTGTAGGTTAATGTGAGGAGGTCAGGAGCGATGGTGTTGTGGTAGTGATCCTCGAGACCTAGAAATGTATATGCTGCGGTCAGTATCAAACTCACATAACCTTAGAATTCCGCTTACGTTCACGTCCAAATGGGCCGGGAATGAACTCTCGAGAGTTTGGTGAGGAGGGTTTTGGAGGTTGAATTGGGTGGAGCGGGCCACGGTAATACCGGGGGGGTCGGAATTGGTACCGTGCTTTTGACCGGCCGGCAGTCTTTGAGGGTGACGATGCGGATATCTTCTTCTGACCGTCGACAGGTTTGACAGATGGTTTAGCATATGATCGGAGGCCTATCAATGCACATGCAACCAGAGGCGAGCGATGAGCAAGCACTGGCCTGACAGAGAAAAATAAGGACATTGCCGGCGTACAGAGGACCATTTCACGTTGAATTCCGGGAGCGCAGCGGCAGAGCAACAGGCAGGTGTTGGCTGTACGTATGTTTAGAGCTTCACTCGGTCACTCGGTGGTGGCTGAAGGTGAGAAAAATGTGCTGAATAAGGAAACGCTAGCAGCGTACAGGGGTCTGTATGTCCCGCGATTTGACTCAACCCTCAACCTCAACCAACCCCGCTATTCTACTCTAGAGAGAGATACCAATTTCGTCTTGCGATTGACCATCACAACAACAATATGGAGTCCGTTACCGATAAGGTGCGGGAGGTTGTCGACAAAGTCAAGAATATCGCCGTAGCAGAGAAGCCACGTGGTGAGAAAAAGGCAAAGAAAGTCAAGGCCGAGTCTTCTGAGGGTCCTTTAGAGGTATAGATCGAACTCCTCCGCAATGTTAGGTAGTAACACTGAATCATGATAAATTTTAGCTCAATCCCCAGCCAGATTATATTCAACACAGAGTTGCGCTGTTCGAAAAACTGAGGGCTGAATACGACGCCGAGGTCGCAGGTGTGTTGCAAACTGTCGAAATCGAGAATAGGATGCTGACTGTTGCTAGCAAAACCCCGGGAGGAAATCACCATCACTCTCCCTGACGGTAAGACCATCGTCGGGAAATCATGGGAAACATCTCCTGCCGAGATTGCTCGCGGAATCTCCCAGTCTCTCTTTCAGAAGACAGTTATTTCGCTGGTCGACGGTCAACTATGGGATTTAGAACGCCCATTGGAGGGGTCATGCAAGCTTGAATTGCTCGATTTCAACCACCCTGAGGGTATGGAGTCTGAAAATGAGGGGTTTGACTTGGAGGACTAAATAATGTCATAGGAAAGAAGGTGTTTTGGCATTCGTCTGCGCATGTTCTCGGCGAGGCCTCGGAGAAACGTTTTGGATGTCACCTCACATATGGCCCTCCGACTGATGAGGGTTTCTTCTACGACATGGCTCTACCCGAAGGGAACGCCGTTGTTGCCGGGGACCTAAAGCCTTTGGAGACCATCGCTCTCAAGGCGATCAAAGAAAAGCAGAAGTTTGAACGACTCGAAGTCTCCAAGGAGAACCTCCTCGAAATGTTCAAGTACAGCAAGTATAAGAGATATTTCATCGAAACTAAGATCCCTGACGGAGAGAAGACTACCGTATATCGTAACGGCCCCTTGATTGATTTGTGTATTGGTCCTCATGTTCCCCACACTGGACGTATTACTAGCTTCAAAGTTATGAAGGTATGTGCTACCCCCATCGCATGAAGCCGGGATTTTATGTCTAATGTTCTTCACACAGAACTCTGCTTCCTACTGGCAGAACGACGCCAAAAACGAGTCACTCCAGCGTATTTACGGAATTTCCTTCCCCGATAAGAAGCAAATGACCGAGCATCTACACATGCTTGAGGAAGCTGCTAAGCGTGATCACCGCAAGATTGGAAAAGAACAGGAATTGTTCTTCTTCAATGAGCTTTCACCGGGATCCTGCTTCTTCCTCCCTCACGGTGCTCGAATCTACAGCGTTCTTATGGAGTTCCTCCGCGAGGAATACTGGGCACGTGGCTACGAAGAAGTCATCACTCCCAACATGTACAATGTCAAGCTATGGGAGACCAGTGGACATTGGCAAAACTACCAAGAGAACATGTTCTCTTTCGATGTCGAGAAGGATAAATATGGCTTGAAGCCCATGAACTGTCCCGGTCACTGTCTGCTCTTTGCTCATCGTGAGAGAAGTTACAGAGAGTTGCCATGGCGGGTTGCCGACTTTGGAGTTTTGCACAGAAATGAATTCTCTGGTGCTCTCACCGGATTGACACGTGTCAGGAGATTTCAGCAGGACGATTCTCACATCTTTTGCACTAATGAACAGGTCAAGGAAGAGATCCATGGCCTTTTTGACTTCCTCAAGACCGTTTACGGCTTGCTCGGGTTTACTTTCAAACTGAAGCTCTCCACCCGTCCTGAAGAGAAGTTTGTGGGTGACATTGAGACTTGGAACAAAGCTGAAGCCCAACTTCAAGAAGCCCTCGAGGAGTTCACCGCCACCGGAGGTTCCCAATGGGAGCTCAACCCTGGAGATGGTGCTTTCTACGGCCCAAAGATTGACATCACCATCTCAGACGCTCTCAAGCGCGAGCACCAGTGCGCCACTATCCAGCTCGATTTCCAGCTCCCGCAGCGTTTCGAGCTTCAATACAACATCGGCGAACCCGCCAAGTCAGGTGAAACTGGCGTAGAGACCCACTATAAAAGACCCGTAATGATCCATCGTGCCATCTACGGCTCTTTCGAACGTTTTATCGCTATTCTCACTGAACATTTTGCCGGTAAATGGCCGTTCTGGCTTTCTCCAAGACAGGTCATGGTGATCCCAGTCATGGTTGGGGCTACCGATTATGTCCTCGAAGTCCAGAAGATGTTTAGAGCCAAGGGAATGCACGTTGACGTCGATCTGAGTGGAAACACGATGAATAAGAAAATCCGTGCTGCACAGCTAGCTCAATACAACTACATCTTTGGTATGTATCTATCCTCCTGGTTTTGATATCATACTAACGAAGAGATAGTACTTGGTGCCCAGGAGAGGGAATCTAGATCGTTGAACATGCGGAACCGTGATGATCCTGCCACCCAGCAAAAGGGAGAGATGGTACCTCTTGATGAAGCATTGGAGAAGTTCTGCAAGCTGAAGGCGGAGAGAAGGTTGGAGAACAAACTTTGAGAGGAGTTATGCCATGTTATGCCTTTATGACCGGGGTTCCATAATATTTTGCGTTCTAGTTTTTTTGTTTTAGTTCTTGGGTTTGGATCAAAAGCTTGCGGGTGGATGAATTTATTTAGACTACATGGTAGTTTTGTTAATGCAACAACTATTGGCTCTTTGCAAGCTGTGTCGGAGCGAAGCCTGAAGCTACATAGGATTGTCAGAGTATCCCTTCGCCGGTATTGGGCCCACGAAAGGGCCCACTTTCGCGTGCGCTGCGCCTTGTCGCTTATAACAACACAGCCACCCACTTAAACCCCCCCCTAGAATATTATGAATTGAAAGATAACTAGTAGAAGCTTCTATTTATGAATTCTTGTGGCAGTGTGACAAGTTCTGTGGTGCTGAGTTGCATATAAATAGCGGTACTTTGGAGATTGTGAGAGTACCATCCTTCAGCCCAGTGGCAACCACCTTCCCACTTTCCATCTACCACACCACAACAACCATGAGCAGAGAAGCCCTCAGACCTCGGAACCTTAATGTCAACTACCTACCCCCACCACTTATACTCTCATCTCCACCATCCTCACCAAAAAATGTCAAAAAACA
>Ga0307512_10003388_pt1 | contig 18643 bp, 17 predicted proteins | sample 14_EM_MG_FD_200267 | JGI IMG/M metagenome (GOLD analysis project Ga0307512, IMG submission 200267) | Populus trichocarpa ectomycorrhiza microbial communities from riparian zone in the Pacific Northwest, United States - 14_EM | ecosystem: Host-associated > Plants > Roots > Unclassified | place... | reverse complement strand
CCTCACTTTGCCCCCCCCCCCCCTCCGACTTACTGCCTCACGAGATAATAGGGTCCGTGGCTTCAGTCCCCTGCATATCTCCTCGAACTACTCGTCATCGTCCTCAATTTTGATCCGGCAATGATCCAGCCCGAACCACGCGCATCGCTGAAACCACCTCCTGCCCAACAATAGCACTCCTCTCTCATGCATGGTCGCAGATACGCGTGTCTCTGGAGATTCTTCCCCGGCCGACTCCCCACAATTTGTCATCACCTCGTTATCGTATCTACCACTGTTCGCTCTGCATTTACAAACCCATCCCGCCGTCCATTCACCTTGCGCGCTTCGTTCCGTCACCGCCACCACCATCTGCCGCCTCATGGATGAAGCCTCTGAACTTGCCGTGTACTGCCTCATCGGGGATGTCCTCGGCTGCGTTGGGATCGATCCCTGTGGGAGAGGTGGCAGTCCGGAGATTCACAGTAGCCCGTTGGGTTCTCGTCCAGTCACTGGGCGCGGACCCTCTAGGGAATCCGTGTGGAGGAAGGAACTTCGTAATTTCTGCGATCCGGATCCACCAGCATGTGTGCGCTTGCGATGCAGGACCTCTCCGCGACATAGGGCGAATGAGATTGCGTCAGGCGTAATAGTAATTCAACGTAACAGCGTGTCTAGAGATATTGCAGGTTGCATTCTCAAAGTAGGCGTCGTCACTCTCTCATGGACTTCATCCCTGCTCATCTCACTGGCTTTTAGAGATTTAATCGACGTGGATGTCAAGTATGTCTACTTTTTCCACGAAGAGATACCCTCTCGGTTCGTCTTCCTTCTCATCTTCCGTATGGGTCCCATTCACCTGGGGAGGGCAGGCAATTCACCAAGTCCTCTACGACTTGTGTTCTCGACAAATCCATTGAGGCTTATCCCTAACGACTCGTCATTTCGTCGCCGACACTTTTCCTTGATGGGTATTCTGCCGCGGTCAGGGACTTCGCTACCCGGGCCAGTTGCAAGTTACAGCGTGCATCGAAACATGGGAGCGAAGTGGAGGGAGCAGCGCAAATTGAAAAAAAAAAAAAAAAGGAGATTTTGAATATATGCCTTGGCGCCGGTACCGCTAGCCCCACTGTGTCCAATTTTCGCTTGATCGGTAACTTGTCGGAGGAGCGTCGAAGGAATGGGTTACACTTTTCGTGCGGTACGCTCCGTGGGCTACTTTATGGCATGTGTTGCATTCAACTTAGCGACGATGATAATTAATGAGTCAAAAAAAAAGTGCTCCGGCACGCATCTAACGCGCTGTTGGCAGCCCGTGTCCACAAGGATGCAGGAGTTGACATGGAAGAGTAAAGGTATTGTATGAAACGACTAGCTATAGCAACACTTCCCGGGAGGGCCCGTCACACGGGTCACAATACACATGTCCGACAACTGTCCGAATGCCTTGGATCGGAAAACAAACCGGCAAATCAAATAGACTCTGAGAACCGTCGCAACAATTCACCCACCTGATTCAGAAACCACAACAAGGGGACGTGAGATCGTAGGGACCCATACACAGAGAAGAACCATCCCATGAGGGCCGACTTCCTCACCGAATGTACTTCGCGCATATACACGACCTTATGCAAATCGTTTCACGTCCTCCGGCGTAGGCCCTACAGGTTCATCTGACGCGGCAAGGTTGCACTGATGGAACACGCGTAATTGGTCCGGCTTCAACGCGCCAACGACGGTGTGCATCACGCCACGATTGTGGAACAAGATGAGGTCCTTCTCCTTCCAGTCATGCGGATATACCAACTAGTAAGTTGTCAGGGTCGGTCAATGAGACAGGAACGAAGAGCGAGGAGAAAAGTAAAAATGAAAAACGTACATTTGCGGCGATGGCGGGGCGCTGCATCTTGTATAGAAGATCACGCACTTCCTTCAGGTCCGTGACGCGGGCTCCGTCAGGGTAGAGTGTGCCGTCGCGCGATGCGCCCTCAGGGAGCGGGTCGACGAGCAGCTCTTGTGCCGCAAAAGGGTGAACCTGGAAATGCAGCGCGCCAGTCACCGGGTTCTTCCACGTCTGCGACGCTCAGAATCGGTACGAGCTACGACAGGCACGGTGAGAGAAAGGGTGAAAGGGCCACATACCACCGGGTATACTTTGACCTTGTCCTCCGTCCACGGCGGGAGCTCTCCCAAAGGAAGCTCCTTGCCCTCGCACTCGATCGCGAGACCCGTGCTGTGGGCAGCGGCGGGTGACATCCAGACGTACGGGTGCGGCGCGTAGCGCACCCTAGCGCGGACGGCAACGCTCTGCAGCTCGCGCGGCAAGATGTCGAACATCGTCTTTCCGGAAACAAACGCGGTCGTGCCGAGCGGGACGGACAGCGTGTCGCCCGTGCCATCGTCGTAGCGGCAGGTTTGGTGCGGGCCCTGAGGGACATGGATCGCATACAGACTCGTTACCTTGGGCGGGGAGAGGTCATAGAGCGCGGCGTCCATGTGCCAGCGGTTGAAGCGAGTGACGCCGGCTGCCTCGTCGGAAGGCGAGACGGTCGTCTTGTGGGAGGTGGTGTGGGAGGGATGCTTGAGTGTGACGCTCTCGAGGCCCTCGTGGTTGTATACGATGCCATTGCCGATGAGCTGCACTTGAGGTACGCGCGGTATCGTTTTGAGATATGCGAGGATAGAATTTAGGGTCTTCTCGGTCTTGTGATTGCCATGTCCGTATGACTCGGACTCTGGTTCAAATGACTGCGGGTCAAGATGACAGGACGGGTGGGCGTCAGCGCCGCTTATCTGGTATCGGGGCTGATGGAGGTCCATGTATTTGTGGGGTACTGTACCTTTGTTAACGCATATTGCCGCTCGGGGGAGAGTGCTACATTTCGGAAGAGGAGAGCATCGTACTGGAATGGGATAAGATCAGGGAATGTTCCGGAGCATCTGCGCGGAGAGGACCTGGTAGAGCAGATCTTGAATTTCAGCAAAGTCGGATGAGGATAGATTGCCCGGATGGATACCAATAACCTCCCTGCCAAAGTTGGACATCTCGGAGGGATCCGCAGAGGGAGGGAGTGTGAGCGGGACAGTCCGGATAGTCATGATGGTAGTGATCAGTAGTAGAGAGGGCTAGCCCCATCCCCTTGCCTCCATTTCTGGTTGGTTGATTGATAGCGAGCGAAGCATTGATGTTGTAAATCCGTAGGCGGCGGAGCCATTACCCTTCCAATTTTCTGACACCATAACAATGCACAACATCAAAAGTACGTAACTTAACATCACCGGTGATCCGGATTTACGCGTTCCCGTTTTCACAATGAGGCGCAACACGACATCCCTCTTTGGGCAGGCCATTCAACCGTCCTCGAGGACGACGCGTGGTTAGTACATGAACCCTCTGCCTTTTACTACATCACTGACGACTGCTACACCCCCATCTTCGACTGTCATGTCTGTCTTCGCCCCTAGTTATCTCAATTCCAAAATTTTGCGCTTGGTCATTGACCATGTCTTTATGCCCCCCAAACTTCCTCAGGAGTACCCAGGCAAACGGAAGGAGCGGAAAACGAATGTGGCCCTTTGTAACAGTCTCATAGAAGCCGCGCAAGATTTCCTCCAATTCCTTCCTCCTTCAGAAGGCCCTCTGTGGATGCAAATGATCAAGATGATAGAACTTGCCCGTCGCGCTGCAAAAGCCCCATTCAATAAGGTTGACCTCCAGCGCGTGTTGTCAGATATGGACATTGGAGGTACGTCCAGATAATTTTGCGCTTTGTTCGCCTTTGACCCAAACATTCTTCATTAGACGTCTTTTGTATTCATATTCGGGCACAAAATGCCGCCCTCATTATACGTCGCCTTGCCACCACCGACTCCGTTCGAATTGAGGTGTTTGAAGTCTCACCACTGGAAAGCGCCGTAATGAAGGCCGAGGGAAAGCTGCTGTGCTCATACCCAGGACCTGCAGTCCAGATCCCCACAGATATCTTTATGGACGAATGCTTTCTCCGCGAGCTCTCTTCTTTCCTCGTCCAAATGGATGTCGATTACTTGCCTCCCCCACCTATGACGAGTTCTACGCAGCAGAGTGATCACGAAAGTGCCCATCCTGGCTACATATCGGAGCTATTGGTTGGAATTCTCAGGGGATATGGCCAGCCGGCAGTTGTGGATTGCGTCACAAAACGTATTGGGGACGAAGTCTTATTTCCAAACGGAAAGTGGGAACAGGGGCGGTTAGAAAAATTGCATCGGTGGCTGTCAGGGAAAGAAACGAAGGTGCAGGGCCTTGATAAGCCCCGGGGAAGATCCATATTATGGCTCATCGAGAAGCGGCTGCGCCCTAGCAAGCCATGGCGAAGATCTCCATTATGGCTCATCCTCAGAGTCTCCCTTCAGACCTCCCTTGGCTCTACCAATATTTACAAGCCTTTCATCCTCTTCTTTCACACCCATCTGCTGCGTATTTGCGTTCGCCAAGATTTCCCAAGCGAATTACTCTATGTAATGAGAGCCAAAATGGCTCGGCGTCTCTCAAAAGTAGGACCTGGGATATCACGTGATATCTGTCAATTCGTTCACGATACCGCAAACGAAACCGAGGCCCTTCTCTCAAAGAGATGGACCGCATTCCAGACTGTTGAGTCGATCAGTCCTACACCACTGTTCAATACACTCGATTGTGTTGTGGATGCACATGTCTCACTTAACTGCTCATACAAGCACCTTAGGAAGGCGCTTGGCACTGCCTCACATAGCTCATCACGGAGTCAGTTCATCCCTTCACATGGACCACGTCTCTGCGACGTATACGATTTCACTCAATTTACGAATGGCCGACTTAGAAAGGCAATTGCCGGAGATCCACACATCGTAATCGCAGATTTCGAGCTGTCTGTGGAGAGGAATTTGGAATCATGGACCGACACCTACAGGAGCAACAACAATGCTTCGAAGGTGATTGCATCGTGTATCCAGCAGTACTATACTAGTGCAAAAGATCTTTACAAGGCCAACCCCGAAGACAATTCGATAATGATTCTGACCATCATGGATCTTTGGGTGGCCCTGGATAGAATCGCAATCCATCAGTGTCCCTTATTGAAGGAATATTCTCCCGAGATTCCTTCCAACTTCCTCCATTCCATACTCCTTCATCGATCGTCCGGTTTGAAACGTGCCTTGCGTATCGAAGAGTATCTCAGTGGACGACACAAAGAAGCTCTGGGCGTCACATCCGTTTTCTCCAACAGCTTTGATGATTCTTGTTTCGCCGTGAAGGCCTTTCGTGCTTCCGAGGATCTTCAACATCTCGATGATAGGATAACCACGCTGATTAGAAGAGCACCAGTGACGGAACGTGCTAAATGTGGCACACCAACTTCCCAGTACAGGATGTTTGAATTCCTCTTACGACACACCTTTGACATGGGTGATAAGTTGATCGATGCTCCCGCCCTTGAACGGTCCTTTCTCCTTTCTGTGCCCACACACCTCATTGCTTTTGAGCTGTCTCCGCCCCGAGCGTTTTCTTCCTGGCGTGATATGACTTACATGATTCTCAACGACATCGGATTACATTCAGTCACCCATTTGCGAGATCGGTTTGCCATTTTCTTAAGTGACTTTCCTATCCTGCAGTCCCTGGTAGCGAGGCGTCAGGGACTTCCTCAAGTAACTCTTGCTTTTTCCGACCAGAATGGTCGCAACACCGTCAGGAACCCTTCGGAAGACATTCCAGGCTTTCTTCTTGATACAGGGCTGTCATTCGGGCTATTTGACAGCATTCATGACTGCTGTGTGATGGCGCCATTCTCTGGATCTAGTTCCGAAAGGCTCTGCACACCTCCATTTCTCAAGTCAAGCCCATACAGCAGCCTCCATCATTTCGTGTCCAGCACTCAACACGCACCAAATACTATTATCGCGGCCCAAGCCGATTGTCCCGATGAAATCGACCTGCATGAATTTCTTGCATTTTCGGGGTTGCGCTGTGGCCCGCGTTTACAGTGGTTTAACATCGCAAGGGAACTCACGTCACCATATCTTTCATTCAGTCGCGAAGAAGTGCACACCTTGATTACTCAGGCAGCTTGGCAGCTTGGACCTTTGTCAAACGGCTCTCGCGAGTGGCATGTGGATCTTGATATTTTCAGCTTCGGAGGTGCCCTCTTACGTGCGTTGGGTTCACTTCTTAGAGTGGTACAGGCCAACTGGAAAGAGGAGGTCACAGTACGAACAATAGGTACGTGAGGTTCCTTCAGCCCTCATCCTTGTCTTATCTGTCCGCAAGCTCTTATCTGCAGCCGTCTTTTGAGCTCGACCACGGACCCGGATATTGCCTTGCGGGCATGTACGCTTCTGCGGGAGGCTCGTGCTGTGGCGCATCGGTGGGTAAATGAAATAAGCAGGCAGTTGGACTCTACGGAAGGTGAAACATCCCGCGCCGACATCCGAAATCGATTGTGTATGCTCGCTGCAACTTGCTTTTCAACTTTTGATGTGTGCCCACAGCACATCCCTGCTACCCTCTCCAGTGAGGAAGACTTTTCTGTTGCTATGCAATGCGCGGTCATCATCCACGACAACGCATTTTCCCCCGTATCTCTCCCAAAGGGTGACGAACAAGTTCCAGGAGCTGAATATCTCCAACGAGTTCATTACAATCGGATGCTTCGTCGCCATTATAGGCTACTGCATAACCTGGAGCCCATTTTTAGCCAGTCTTTTCCGCCCATTCGTGGTCGAGCTGAATTGTTACATGGGAGCGCCTACGATGTTGCTCTTTCGCGATTGTGGGTAGGTTATCGTCGGTGCAACGCCTCTAGTTGGCATACGCTTCCCAAGCCGAATTCTCGGTGGATATCCTGTGTAACACAGGGAGGGCAGAAATTACATTACGACTTACTGACAGGAAAACTGCTCATCGACGGAAAGCGACTGGGAGGGCTTCTGAAAGAGATAGTGGAGCACAGCACATATAGAGGCGTATTCCGCGGGGTGAGTTACCCACGTCAATTTTCTCCTGCCTTTCGGGCCTTTCCTGAGGTTCTTTCAGAGAATTGTTGAAGTGGTTCCTGCTGACATCCCTGGAGTGGATTATATCACCCGATCTACTGTGTCCGGATATGAGGTAAATCACTGCCTCTCATTTTTTTTTCGCGTTCCGTACTCAAGGTAAACTACAGGTCCTGTTCTCATGGAAGAATCAGAAATTGATTCTGAAAGCACGGAAACCTGGAGACTCACAAATCTTACAGCTGATTCCGCAGTCGATACTCAAAGGCGATTTTCCTGCACATTTTGTTTATGATTACATCCACTGGCTCGATTTGAGCACCGGGGAGCTCGAATTCCGTCCAGCTGAATCACAGTGGATGTCCAGACCTTCTAACTGGCGGCTCTACGTTCAAAAACCCAGGAAAAACACCCGCGCGGTGCTCGAGAAGCCTTCTCAGGGCAATACCCCGACACAGCTCATCGACATCCGTTCGAGAACCTTTGATGTGGTGTGTGGCCTACTGTCTCCACTAGAATTACCAACGCATATTATCGCAACGCACACTGCACGGACGTTGGAAGTTTCCCTTCCTCGGTTCCGCCTATCATTTTTTGTCAACACAATCGGGGAGCTCGAGTGTCGAAACATGCCCGGTTATGTTGTTGACAAATTCCAGTCGTGTGGGACAATGTTTGGCCTGAGAAACAAACTTATCCTGTGCCCCGGCCATACCAGCTCCGACGCGGCTTGGCTACCACGAAAGGTAATCATCCCACAAGGGGAGATCCATTTTCGGACAGAAGGGGACTTCACCAGCGTTTCCATAAAACACTCTTCTGGGCGGCACGTTGGTTGGCACGAATATACGATCGACACTGACCTTGGACGGCTCACAAGTAACGGAAATTTGAACAGGACACTTTACCAATGCTATCTGCATGCGCTCACCAGTCATTGTCTTCCTGACCCATTGCTCAATCATACGGGAACCGAAGAGGCCCTTTACATATTGCGAGGCGCTGCTTGCACATCGTTTCAAAGAGTCGACTTCCTTACGGTCGATCTGTTGGAATTGATTGGTGCCTTATCGGCCTTCGGCAAGGCTGATCTCCCGGGACTCTCACAACACCACGACTTCTTCCGCAATACGTGCACCATTCTCAACCATGCCCAGGCATTAGAAGTCCTCTATGATCGACCCGATGTTTTCTTCGAACCCCCCGAGCACCATCAGGGTTTTCTGAATCGCCGGGCAGCCTACCGTAATAAGTTATACTACCCATCGGACTTGCATATCCCGGAGGAGTCACCATGCCCAGGCGACGTCGAATACAGGTCAAGGGTAGTTTCCAATGGAACTGGTGAACAAGTGGCCTTCCAAACGTCATGGTCTATATGGAACGGTCGGCCTTCTCTCGACAACGTGTTGCCTCAACTTTGGGATCTCGTGAATTCATGGCGTTTGCTTGGCCCTGCTGGCAGAGGGGCGGCCTCACTGAGATATAGTCGATACTGGGTCGATTTCGAGCCTGTACTGGACTGGGTCGCGATCTATAACCTCTGCCGCAACTCGGTAAATCGAAACCGTCGAGACTTGTCAATTGAGTTGTCTTTCTCCTTTTCGGCGGCAGCTTTCAGCCTGTCTAGGCGTGGGCATTTGAACGTCATCCCATTTATAGTCATCTTTGCTCTGGATGAACGATGTCGAAACCTCAGCCTTCCACCAAACGTTTTTTATGAGCTCTCAGACGGGCTAGCCCCAGAACTCACGCATCTTAGGGCCTTGATATCCCAATCAGCCCTGTCCATATCTTTAACCCCTGCCCATGATCCCTTAAACGTGGAGGGGACTCGGAATATCGAATCACTAAGGGAGGCTCTGAGGGACGAGGAACTCGAATACTCCACTGCCATCAGGGAAAAGTCATCATTAATTGCGCAATCTATATTACAACAGTGGCCGGACTATACATCCGTAGATTTCCATGAACGGTGGTTCAAAAAATCTGAATGCAAGCGAAAAATCAAGGAATATATTCGATCAATGTCGGCGAATACTCAACTCAGAGAGCACATATTGCAGCTACAGGGCATCGTACAGCATTACCAAGATAGTTTGATACCCACTACCATGCCATACGTACAATCACCCCAACCACTCACCAGCAGCCCGAATATGGCATCGAACTTACTTCGAGATGTATTGGCATCCCGGACTGATACCTCAATTACATCACCAGAAGGAGAGCCTTTTCCACGGTTGGACCGCCCTTCCACTAGCACTGCAACCATGGAAGGCATCCCCCCATGGGCTAGTTCAGATAGCCTCGGAAATCTTATTGAAGAGCTCCGGAATTCTAGCCAGCCTCTGCTACAGCTCTATGGAAATGAATTAAGAAAAAGTCATCACCAGCTGATGGGGCATAATGGCTCCCTAATTGCCCAAGGATCAGTTCCTTCACACAATGCGTTGCTTCGCTATTACGAAGAGTGTTCTCACAGGAAAGAGACATTATTTTCGCAAATTGCCGCAATTCTTGCGCCGTCCCAAAACGTGGAGGAAACCAGCCGCATAGCTGGTCTCTGGCCACGGATAACGCCTCGAACTATACTTGATCAATTGGCCCAAAATCGTATCGGCAGGCTTCCTGAGCGGTGGAAATTTGTACTTACACGCTATGCCGTCTCTTTCATCAAATGCCAACAATCTCGACGCCTGTTACAGCTTTCTTCGAGGCAGAAATATGAGAAACTTCTTCAGGAAATGGAGGCCATCTACAACGACGTACTGGCTGAATCTACCCCCGACTGGTTGTTGGTCCAGGTTCGTCCGTTACCCTGTCACACAAGTAGTAGATGTACAAATTTGACCTCTGTAAACAGATTGATGCGAATCTCGTGGCTCGCCCAGTCCAGATAACTGTTGCCCGCGAAATGATTTCTCCAACCTCAATGCGGAACATATGCCTTCAACTGAATATGGGAGAGGGAAAATCATCAGTTATCTTACCTCTCGTTGCATCGACTCTTGCCAATGGCTCAGACCTTGTGAGAGTTGTGACGCTTAAGCCTCTCTCAAACCAGATGTTCGAATTACTCGTTAGCCGGTTGGCTGGCCTGGCTAATCGACCCATTTTCTACGTCCCGATCTCTCGTAGTCTCCGCATGGATACCTTTCTAGTTAGGACAATCAGGGGTCTTTTCGAACGATGTGTCGCTGAGGGTGGAGTTCTGGTTGTCCAACCTGAACACGTACTTTCTTTGAAACTCATGCACATCGATAACCTCCTGTTTCCACACAGAAACGGTGATGAACGTTCAGTACGTTCAGTGCTTGATGGCCTTAGTGTATTACATGGCTCGGTGTCACCGGCCAGGTACATACATGACGTGCTTCGCAAGGGTGAAGAAATTCTCTCAACCTCGGGCAAAGGCAGCGATGGAGATTCAATAACTGATGAACTAGGGGCATTACAAGACCGGGTGGCCAAATTATCGCGTGACATACTCGATGAGAGCGATGAAATTCTTCATGTGCAATATCAGCTAATCTACACAGCAGGAGAGAAGATTCCTGTCCATGATCACCCCAATCGATGGACTACAATACAACAAGTACTCAGCCGACTGCAAGCACACGCTATGAATTTATCTGTCGAGTTTCCGACAATGGTTGAGGTTGACACAAGACTTGGAGGATTCCCAAATATTCGCATACTTGACTCTACCATTGTTCAGCGGATATCTTCAGTCATCATTGACGATGCTCTCAAAGGAAAGCTATCCAACCTCCCACTTGATACTCTTCCACCTCCGATTCAGTCAGCTGCGCGCCGCTTCATGTCTCAACGGGAGGTCTCTGACGTGGATCACAATCTGATTCACTCACACTGTGCGGGAACGACCTTGTTCAACGGAATTCTCCTACTCCGTGGGCTCCTGATGGATAGTGAAGGAATTCTTGGCTATGTGCTTAAAGAGCGTCGCTGGAGAGTAGACTATGGCCTCAACCCCAGCAGGACTTTGTTAGCTGTCCCGTACCGCGCCAAGGTTTGTTGTACTAGCCTCATAGCAGATGGTTACTGACTATGAAGGCAGGATGTTCCAAACCAGAGAGCTGAGTTTGCTCACCCAGATGTTGCCATCACATTAACTTGTCTCAGTTATTACTACGTCGGCTTAACAAAGCTTCAAGTGCTTTCGTGCTTTACGCTGCTAGCGAAGCTTGATGATCCGGAGATTGAATACGATTACTGGGTTGGGTTAGGAAATGACCTTCCTGCGGAACTATGCTACTTCAAAGGTGTGAACACACAGGACAAAAACCAAGTGAATAGATTCCTTGTACCCCTATTCTCGAGGAACAAAAGGGTGGTGGATTTCTACCTGTCACAAGTTGTCTTCCCACGAGACGCACGAGAATTTCCATCAAAACTTCCGACATCTGCCTGGGATCTGGTGGAAGAGAAGACGAACGTTACAACAGGCTTCAGCGGCACGAATGATAACCGCTTCCTCTTACCCATATCGATAACCCAGGAAGATCCAGATTTTTCGCTCGATACAAATGCTCTCGTCTTGCGTCATCTCCTTTTGCCGCAGAACGACCATTACGAGTGTACCGAGGGAGGCAATGGCGAGCGGGAATTAACGACAGCTTTCCTAGAACGTCTGGTACGGCAAGGTCCTGAAATCCGGGTGCTATTAGACGTAGGAGCTCAGATGCTGGAACTTCGGAACGAAGAACTTGCACGACGCTGGCTCTCCCTCCGACCGGATGTCTTGGCGGCTATCTTCTTTGACGACTCGGACAACCTCACCGTGATCACTCCGGATGGAACAATCGAACCATTCATTTCATCGCCTTTCAACCAGCAACTCGAAAGATGCTTGGTATACCTCGACGATGCACATACTAGAGGAACTGATCTCAACTTTCCCCAAGGCACGCGCGCCGCCGTGACTCTTGGTCTGAAGGTCACGAAGGACAGATTGGTACAAGGTGAGTCCATCAATTAGATAAAGATAAAGAAAGCTGACCAGGACCCAGGTTGCATGCGGATGCGTCAGCTGGGAAAGGGTCATTCTGTGGTGTTCTTTGCACCAGGAGAAGTCGACCGTCGTATCCGTGGCCTTATTCCAGATGGAATCGCCCCTGGTACTCGCGTCCGGGTTCTGGACGTCATTCGCTGGGCCATACACGAAACATGTGAAGACATCAGCCACTACCTCCCATACTGGGCCCATCAGGGCCTGGACCATCATAAACGCTTTGCGGCATACGAAGAGTATAGGTCATCTGGGGGTTTAGAAGTTCTGCGAAGCGCCTGGCAGCAACCCGAATCACAGACGTTGGAAGAAATGTACTGGATCTCAGCAGGTACCAAGAAGGCTAGGAGCCACGATATGTATCGTATCCCTTTGCTGAGTGAACGGATCGAACTACTTGGCGCTACGAAGTTGGTCGATGTCAGGATGACAGAAGAGCAGGAGCGCGAGGTGAACCACGAAGTTGACCCTGCGCATGTCGTAGAACGCCCTCCGCAAGTTCAACCAGCGGAGCATATGATCCACGCGGACATCCGCGATTTTGTTGAGACCGGGAAACTTCCGGAGTCCCCGACATACATATCCCCGCTCTTGGTACCCATCAATATGGCCAGGGCCCTGGACCAAACGATCGAATGGTCTCCCACTCCGCTTGCATCGGCGGATTTTACTACCGTCACCGATGATTCCGATGGCGTAGCCCTGACAGATTTTCTCCGACCCGTCAACTGGATTCTGTCAAGCGGGTCAGGAAAGGACAGCATTGTCATCGTAATCAGCCCATACGAAGCGAACGAACTGCTTCCCATCATCCGCAAGACCAACAAAGTCCGGCTACACATATATGCTCCACGAGTCACATTCTCTATGCGGTCCTTCTCCGACCTCACATTCCATTCCATCCCGAACTCACTGGCAGAACCATGGTCAGCACCCGCACACGTGAGAACAGAGTTGAATCTATTCGCAGGGCAGCTCTTCTTTGACAATAAAGCGGAGTACGAGAGGGTATGTGTGTTGCTCGGACTGTCGAGAGCACATCCGGGAGCAGAAAAGGTCGAGCTTGATGGGTTTGTGCTGCCTGCGTACCGCACGGGGAAGAGCTCCCCATTTGCAAAAAGTAGGATCCCTATATTGAAGAAGCTGATAGAACTACGACAAAAGGGCAAGGGATACCACAGGACGCATTTGGGGCAAATTTTGAGCGGCAAACCATTAAGTGAGGAGGCTCTATTGGACTTACCAGCTTGATTGCTACATAGTTCCAGAATTTGTACGAGTACTGGTTTAACCAATTGTTATATAGACTGCTGCTCTCGCCCTGAAATGCTTCGGTCGCTCGCGAAGCGGAACGGCCATGCCCGGGCCCCGGTCGGCGGCAGCCAGCCTCACCCATCCCTAACTTACGACCTGTCTTGCACGCGACGACTTCCTCGGGGGTCCTCGCTACCTCTGCCCAGTTGCCCCTCTGCAACATGAAGAGGATTCAACATGACTACCCCAAAACGTCCCCTTCTGCCTTTCTTCTACTCCGTCACTCACTCAAGGCTATTCCCCGCAACTCTAAGCAAGGCCGCCGTGCGATTTTTTTTCTCCATTTTAATTTTGCCATGATACTAACTCGGAGGAGCTTTATTCATTACTGTAGTGTTTCGACTTGCTTGATTCTTTTCCGTCACTCCCACTGGGCCGATACGTGCTCGCACCTCCTCTTTCCCCTCTCATTTCTACCTCTTGGACTTATGAAGACTCTTAGCGACACTTTCTGTACCATTCTTGGCCTTCAGTTCTTTACTTCGTACCTAAACAAGTTTTGTAGACACAATACCGTGTAAGGAACGTTAGCTCGCCGTATAGCCCCCCGGAGGGTAACAACGATCCCTTGTATGTTTCAAAGGCTTTTCGTGCATCTCAAGTTGTTGCCTCTCAGACCTCCCCCTTTTACTTCAAACCTTCTTTCCACAGCCTGCTCATCGGAAACTTGTCCACTCCCCGACTCCGCCCGCTTTATCACGGTGTCCCTTCTTGTGGCTCCTGCTCTTCTTTTCCGATTATCCATCTCGCTCAAACCCCCTGCATCTACCATCCCGCTCGAATCGGCCTATCTTATCGACCCACGCCGCGGCAGTTACCCTATCAAGGATCTCCTACCACGTCGTCAGGGCAACGGATGGTTCAAAAGACTTGCTACCTGCTTGAAAAATCGTGTCGTTTCCTAGATTCCGAGTCACTGTGAGCACCTGCATCGGCTTGAAAGTCAGAGGGCCTGGGTCGCCATGCGCGTGAGAGGCGTGGATTGTTGTCAAGAACGAGGGCAGCATTTTTTCCCGAATATGCATGCAAAATACGCCTGATGGAGGATGATCAAATCAAAGACGGGACAAAGTGCGAGCTATCTGTACATACGTCCAAGGGCCATATCCGATAACACACGTTGGAGGACATCCTCCCTCAACGGGGCTTTTGCAGCACGATACCAGTAACCTCCCTGCCAAAGTTGGACAACTGAACTTGGAGGGATCCACGGAGGGAGGGAGTGTGGACGGGACAGTCTGGATCGTCATGATGGCAGTAATCAGTAGTATAGAGGGCTAGCCCCGTTTCCCTCCAATAGAATGATCTGTGTGGTGTCGCATCATCCTTCCAATTTACTGCATAATAACGGGTGAAACATTATAATTACGTAACCCCCGTCCCTCACCAGCAAAACCCGCATCGGTGCAGTCCACGCCCACAACTCCTCGCAAAAAGGAGCATAAGGCGATCCATGTACACCTCCACTATAACCCTTCAAGCTTCAAGCACAAGGGCCAACCCCTATGGCAGCAGGTGGGTCCTGGTACAAGGAGCCGGTGCTGTCGGACAAGCAGAAGTAGGAGATTAAGGAGGCATTCGAGCACTTCGATGCCGACTGGCACCGAAGTTGTGAGCTTAGAGCTCGAAAGACCGCGTTAGTACGGCGAAGGTAGCCACCTGGGCGAATCAACGGCAGATTTCGAGCTTATGAAGACCAGAACAAGAACAAGTATTGCCGGATTTGGGCCAGTGATCGAGACGACCAACTTGTAATAAACATTGGCGGTATATCACGTATGTCGTCCCCCCTTTGACTTGCCACACCTCCCGCTTCACCAGACAGATTAGGGTCCCTCCCGTTGGAGCTCCTCGAATCCCTCCTCGTCCTCAATCTCGACCTGGTTACATTTCAGCCCAAACCACGCGCTACACCGATTCCCCCTCCCCAACGATAGCACCATCCTTTCTCTCATGCGCGATCGCGGCTACGCAGGTCTCGGAGACGCTTGTCCGCCCGACTCCCGGCGATTCGCCATCACCTCACTATTGCATCCCCCACTGCCCGCGCCCCCACCGGACAAACCGACCCTACCGCCGATTGATCCTGGCGTATTCCGCTCTGTCACTAATCTCTGTCGCCTCATCGGCGAAGCTTCCGAACTTGCCGTGCGTGCTTCATCAGGAATGTCCGCAGCTGCACAGGGTTCGATCCGAGGTGGAAGTCCGAATGCTCATAGCAGCCCTTGAGCTCTTGCCCAGTCACTTGGCATGAACCCTCTAGGAGATCCTGGCGGGGGAAGGAACGTCGCCATGTCTGCGACGCGGATCCGTCGTTTGCGCGCGCTTGCGGTGCAGAACCCTGCTGCAGCCAATAGGGCCGACGTTATTGCGTCGAGAGTGATGGTGATGCAGGGTAGTAGCGTGTTCGAAGATGTCGCAGAACGCGTTCTGAAAGTCGGTTCGGTGCGTCGTCCTTTGTCTCACACTTTACCCTCTGCGTATCTCACTGACTTTACATAGACCCGAATGATGCAGATGCCAATATGTCCACTTTTCCGCGAGAAGATACCCTCTCGGTTCATCTACGTTTCTCTATCCTTGTCATAGTTTCCTTTCAACCGGAGACGGCAGGCAACTCGCCGAGTCTACTACGACCTGCATTCTCGACGAACTCATTAATGCTTATCCCCAACGACTCGATTTGTTCCGTACAAGGGGCATCCGGGACGAGTATTCCGCCTCTGTCAAGGACTTCACGCATGCGTTCAAGGAGGCTCGAGCGTTACGCAAGGCCCGCTCCTTCCATCACAACGGTAGTCACACACCCCAAAGGGCGATAAGAGGAAAGAGGGCAGCCAGAAGAGTCGAGCAGGCGAGCGCCTTCCAATGGGACAAGTGATGCCGATGGGGGCGGCGATACCTCCGAGACCGAAACGCCTCAAGTCCACCCATCTGTTCTTCCCGACGCTCCAGAGCCCACCGAGCCACAGTTGCTCTTCCTCCGCGCTGTGGCCTATCTTCAGAATGCTATCTTCTTATTCGGGGAGAGGATCTTGAAACTTGAAGGCATTCGCAAGAGAATCTCGGGCGAAGGCGCGGCGGAGCCCCGTCTGTGTGACATCCAGAATGGGCGCTACGGCGGGGTCGAGATATGAAAGCCAAATGGGCCACTCGGTAGCACCTCCGGGCCGAAGCTTCAAGCGTATCGAGGTGTGCTCGCCGACGGTGCGTTCCGGGAACAGATTGGCGGGTTACTGAGGAGGAGCATTCGCGACCACGAGCGCTTCCTCGCCCACTTTGACGCCCTAGAAACTCCGCCACCGCCTCGCTCGTCCAGCAATGACGACAATGCCTCCGCTGGTGACGATAACATCGTGGAGCGGGCGGCGTTCCTGCTTTCGGAGGCGATGCGTCCGGGCGCGCCCGGTTCCCCTCCGCCGCCGCCGCACGACGTACCACCCGTTGTTAGTCGAGTTTGGTGCTACTCTGCCTGCCCATGCTCAGCGACTTTGCCGCTCTGCTCCGGGCGTTCGTCCGTGCCGCCACGGTTGTCGATGGTCTCGAGGGCTATCCGATCTTTCTACCCCCGCGCTCGATGGCTGAAGTGGAGTTCGTAGAGATGCTCGAGAGGCCTGCGGGTGGCTGGCGCATCGGCACCCAGCCCCATTCTCGTGCGCGCGCTCGCACTCGGCGCAGGAATGACAATACGCCCGACGGCAAGCTAACTATCGAGGCACCCCCGGGCCCGGAACGCAATTCTTCACCTCTTGCTCCTTCTTCCATCCCCTCTCCTGCGCCCGTCAAAGCGCTTCTCCTCCAAGCGCCTGGGACATTGTTCGATCCGCTCTTGCCATCGACAACTTCACCTGCCCCACATTCTGCTCTGGCTTTGGTACCCCCCACACTGTCGCCCTCTCCCGTGCCTGCACTTCATGGCAATATCGACCTTGCCGAGTCACTGGAATGCGTGCGTATCATCCTCGCACCCGTCGCGGAGCGCCAGCGCGCACGCGCAGAACAGAATACGCTCGAGAAGCGGAAGCTCGCGTCTTCGCCTTCGCCTTCGTCGACCTCGACCTCGTCTGCCTCTTCCGCATGCGGTGATGGCGTGGGGAACATGAGCAAGGGCAAGGCGAAGCCGCTGCCGATCAATATCCTGCTGCATGGGCCCCAGGTTGTAGAGGTGGTGCTTACGTGGCTTGCTGCAGTGTTGTTGGTTGAGCTTCAGAGCGTGGCTTTGCCGGAGTCGGGTGACGGCGGTTGAAATATATTGATGGTGAAGAGGTGTAGTAGCTGTCATACGATAGACTTGTTGGTTGTTTGTTGCGTGAGCGCCCCTATGTAAGGTTGTTGTGAGGTTGGATAGGAAGGAGTGCGGTGGTTGCGAGTGATCTAGCTAGATCTGGACCATAGTTGTCCACGTGCTCTTGCGCTAGGGAGATGAGCAATCATTGATTATCGATTATTATTACTCGTGCATTATCCAGTACCTCCAAAGGAGAAATATTAATGGATTCGAGTGACGAGCGCCTGTTTAATCTAATCAGATGCATTTATTTTATAAGTCCAAATACATTTCATTAGTGCAAGTTCAATCAAACCTATTCTAAAAATATGGAAGGTGGATAGGATCATCGGTTACAATCGCATGGGCCCCACGTCCATTTGTAATAGAATTGTGGATTAATATTGTGGTAGCCGAGCCTTTTGAATATTTGCACCAGTGTTGTCAAGGGGGTCCCGGACCGTGGATCCCGGATAGGGGGGTAGGTAGTTAGTTCATCCCCCGACCACAGTATGACAAAAGTTGACCCCACCCAAATATGGAAATCTGAAGTGAAAAAACACTGCCTATGGTCGGAATTATGCCATACCTGTTCGGACACATGGCGCTCCAAGTTTCTTTCGCTGTTTTAGTCTTAGTCTTAACTTTACCAAAATTTGATCATGTCAGCGCTTGCATTTTTAGGCAGAACCATGCACCCACCATTGAAGCTGGAGCTTGCATTGGAGTAACAACATGAAATATGCATGTGAGTCAGTATGTACTAGGTATTTACAATGTGCATTAGATAGTTCTTCACAAACCATAATGGAGAGGCATCCAGTCCAAGAGCGCAAGGAGACAGAATGTGTAATAAAAGTTCAAGGGCAATGAGCAATGGGGAAAGGAACGGAGACACGGCATCGAGTACGGCAGACTGTTTGGTGGTGTGCAATTGGGGAAATGGAGAATGGAGGGCCTGGTGGGCCTTCCCTAGTGTAGCAAGTCCATGTGCTCACTGTCATGTGGCATCAAACCTGCTGGGCAAGAGGAGGAAA
>Ga0307512_10003386_pt1 | contig 18653 bp, 21 predicted proteins | sample 14_EM_MG_FD_200267 | JGI IMG/M metagenome (GOLD analysis project Ga0307512, IMG submission 200267) | Populus trichocarpa ectomycorrhiza microbial communities from riparian zone in the Pacific Northwest, United States - 14_EM | ecosystem: Host-associated > Plants > Roots > Unclassified | place... | reverse complement strand
CTGGAGGTGATTTGAATTTTTGGTGGAGTCATGTCTCCAGGCCCTTTCACCTCACTTTTTTCATGATCCCAATTTGGATCAGACTCACCATTTCGGTTAGTATAAAATCACGTGAGATCAAGGGCCGGGGTACGAGGCCACATCTCCTGGGATTTGAGTTTCAATGGGCCCACAGAACTGCTCTTCAGAAGTTGGAAAACCAGAGACGCCATGAGATCTGTTGGCAACTGGGATTGTTCTTGACTTGCGCGGAGGGGAACAGCACAACACACCCTTCCGAATTCCCGTTCTCTCAGACAGTACAGCGTAAACGTGTATATTAGCAATATGCCTTGTCATCAAAGTACACCGTAGTTTCTTCATCTGAAAACAACTTTGTACCGACTCTCTTGTAGATCTGCTCTGCCTCTCCGCCGGGCTTCGTGACGATACATGCTTCACTTGCATCCGCACCACCACTTCTTCTTTCGCTTCTACTGGTATTGCAGGTCAAGAAGAGCAAGAGACCTGAGTTTTTGCAGGTTGCGTCTCCGTGAGCTCGCCGCGACGGGTCTCGATGCGCTCAGGAAGCTCGGACAAGAGGTCTTCGATAGGCGCGTAATTTCCGAGCTTTTTCAGTTCTTGGGCGCTGTATGCTTCGAATGAGTTCGTGAAGTCGGCGGAATACACGCTCTTAGTAGTAACATCAGAACTAGACACCCCATTGACGACTCAGACGGAGGGCTTGATGGATCCGTTTTGATTGCCGTTGCAGTCCGAATACGTAGGGGACGACCTGGATGCCATCAGTTACAAGAAATAATAGGATGTAGCTTCTCACATGGCGTATCTGAGACTTAGAAGTTCACGGGGTGTTGAGAGGATGTTAGGTGGTTAGTTGCAAGGGCAGAGGCAGCTATTGGAGCATTTACGTTTTGGCCTTTAGGTGGCATAAACAAAAGCCACTGGCGACCCAAACTGTGCCATACCCACATCAACAATGGCCAAGTAATAGGAGCTTTCAGTCATACCCTGTTTGATATGTCCAATGACTTTACTACCTCCCAAGTTAAAGTTAATATCTCGAAGCTCCTTTCCAAGGCAACCATTCCTCATTGCAGCACAACAAGAACTAGATTGTATGAAGACTAAAATAGTAGCGGACTTTCTTTATGGTTTAATTGACACTGCAACCTGTGTGTGGTGCGTAATGCAATAGGTACTAAATCAAAATTCTCTTAGCGCAACATAGTGGCTAGGTGACTGGGGGTGGAATTCTCATTTGAGTGATCTGGGAGAGGAGGTCCAAATATAGGGGTGCACAAACGATCACTCGCTAGCTTGGCGACATTCCTAATAGAGCAAATAATTGCTTAGCATATTGCATATTCGGTTAGACCCATTTCGAGTATTCGATGAAGTAACTGGGCTTCGCTGGCACTCAGTACAGCCATAAAGTGCACTGGATTTAGTAAAATTGAACAGATGAGTAGTGCAGGTTATTGCGAAACCCCTCTCCCAACTCCCATAGCTGATGCACCGGAAGAAGTTTCAGTGACAGTCCAGTTTAGATAGATCCAATAAATTAGATTAGACGCACAAACTTTGGCCATCTCCCTTCAACAAATTACATTTAAGAAGCAACCATATCACAGCTTGGCACCTTTATCGCTTGGCGCAATAGTACAGTTTTTTTCTCTATACAGCTAGATTAATTACCGCATTAGGCCCCATCCTTGTAAGGATACCATGGAGTAAACTTCATGGCAACTTCATGGCAAGTACCCAGGTACTGCGGCTGTAAGTGGTGAGCGAAGTACTGTACTGCTATCTAACTCCTTTGCTCTGGTAGAGTTTTGGCACCATGACCGGCTCTTTCTATTCAGTCAACAGGAACAGCACTACAGGCAGCGGATTACACACCCTCGTCGAAGGACTCACGATATCCCCCTCCTCACCCGTTTCATCATCGGCTACGACAACGCAGTCTTCGTTCAACTCTTCGTCGATATTCAATAACCCCAACCAGAGCTCCTCATTTACTCCCCTTTCAACCCCTAGCTCAACTCCAGGTAATGCTGGTGCTCAGACTTTTACCGCACGGAAGCTGAGCTATGCTGTTGGAGCTGGTCAGACCAACAGTTTGGCCGTAAAGGAGGTCGATGATCCTACCAGCACGCCTTCCAACAGCAAAAGCCAACTTCTGAACAGCTCACGTCCATCTCATGAGACTCTTTCTCCAGCGGCTTACGGCCCTGGTGCAAGATGCAACAGCTATAGAGGTCGGGTCTCCCTTACTTCCTGATTTAAATTGAACTATGGGAATTAACTCGCTCCCAGGGTCTGACACTGTTAAGTTGGAAGAGTTCCTCTACACTCGCGGATTCCGGGAAGGAGCGTGTAGCGATATAACCGTAATCGCTTTTGGGACTCGATATCGTCTACATCGCTTGATCCTCGACCGATCGCCGTTCTTCTCTTCATGTTTTAATGGGGGGCCATGGGCAGAATCCGAGTCTTCGGAGATTACACTTTCACCCGAAACTGCAGATCCTAATATTACTCAGCATGCGTTTCAGCTTGCGCTTTCAAGACTGTATGGACACGTTGACGCGGCAGAAGAGGATAAACACGCGTTGCCACTGCTAGCAGCTGCGAGTTACCTGGAGTTACAAGACCTGGCGGAGTCGTGCGTTGCTTCGTTACTTAGGAACCTCGGAACTAGTGGTATTACAGAAATAGTCACGTTCGTCACCAACAGCTACTATGGCCCCCTTACGGATCGATTATTGGAGAGTGCGAAGGCACTATTGTATAGAGATGGTTGGGAAATGGATTTTGCTCAGGGCTGGGACGGTATTCCTGGCGAATTTGCAGCAGAGATCATTGGCTACGATGGGTTTTATTGTCCCAATGAATATGCTCGGTACTGCTTTGTGAGGGACCTCATCAATTGGCGGATGAGGCAAAGTTATAGCCTACAGGGTTCTCCAATCGACGACACCTACATGAAAGTCCCTGAGGTTCCCACACCTGAAAGTCCACTCTCATTTGACAACGTTAGCGACATCATTTCAACAGCAGGAGATGATGATGCGGACTTTAGGCCTCTACGAAATTTATTAGAAACAGGCATTTATTATTGTCACATAGATTTCGCCCAACTTCAGTCGATTGCGGAAGACACTGATATACTCGGGAGGCCTATGGTTAGGGACAAGACCATTAAAGATGCCCTCTGGCAGCAAATGATACTGCAACAAAAGGTTCTTAATGCCCCTATCGACAGTCCTGAGTTGGGCATTACGAAGAGAGAGTATGTGCGGGCAAAACCGTCAAGTAGAGGAAAGAGCACTAGTAGTTCAAGGTTGAGTACTAGCAGCCGGAAAACTGTCGCAACGGTAGCACCCCAGGCCTCACGGCTTGATCTCTTGGACATGGGGCGAACACCGGGGAGGAAGTACCCAATCCCCTCTGAAGACTCATCTACCACAGTTATAGGGGATTGCCCTGAGCAATCCCCTCGCGTCGGTACCTCCAGACACCCTCGTGGCACTTCGGGCAACCGTGACTCAACTCTGAATCTCGATCTCGATATAAGTGACATCGAAGCGGGAGAAGAACTTCGGTACAGTGAATTTCCTCCGTTCCGCTTCTCGGCGGAATTTAAAAACATACGAACCTTGAAGGTATTATTTTGTTATGTGGGGCGTAGCCCTTTTACCGCCCCCCTGATGACTGACTCACTCTAGGAAAGGAAACGTGTCTACTCTAAAACCGTCTTCTATGCGGGTAGTTATTGGTATTTACCATCTTGGGTGATGGAAGACTTTTGTATTCACAGCCTACTAGGAACATCTATATCCAGAAGGTAGTCAAAGGCACGAAGAATATACAACTAGGCGTGTACCTTCACCGTGCAAAAGACCGCGAGGGAAGTGGTTCCGGCAGCTCCAGTAGAGAATCCGAGCAGCTTGTGGGAATTATCAGTACCAATCAAAAATCCGATGCCGAAGACGGAGATACGACTATGATCGACGGTGAAACGACTTCTACTGTATCCTTGCGCCCTGGTGCGAATACCTCTGCTAGTCGGTCACTCCCTGGTGGTGGCATCGCCTCATCTTCATTGCCGGAGAACTCTGTTCCAGCACTCGGCTATTATGTGGATACACGGCCGATGATACAGACATATTTTAAGATTTTCTCACCTAGCAGAAAGGGAAAAATGTTAAGTATGTTCTCTAGTCGACCCGATAGTTTTAATTTCAGTCAGAGTTGGGGATGGAAATCGAGTAGTTTGATCTTGGACGAGGTCGGGAGTGATAAAGATACAAATCTGAGGTTTATGGTTGTGCTTGGTGAGTTTGCACCCACCTAACAGCCTTGCATATACTAATAGGCCGTGGTGGTGGTGGTAATAGGCAATGTTTAGGTGGGATTTTGAGATTCGGGCTTCATTTTGAACGTAGTGACTTTGGGACCTACTAGGTTGTGTTGTAGATGGACGACCTTTTTAATCAGGTATCATAGTTTAGTAATGGGATATGCCGACATATGTTCGGCGTTCAGTTTTTTTGGCATGGGTGGCATTGAATAACGTGGTGTCTATCCTTTTTTTTGGGAGTTAATCTTTTAGATGATGTTTATCTGCATTTTATGTACCTACTTAAGTATCTAGGTATCTAGGTATCTACCAGTTCTTTCCCTTTCTCTTCCACGCGTTGAGGGAGGTTACATATGTGGTACAGGTGGTCTGGGGAGACCTCAATTTCGGGAAATATGACGATGGGGGTAGGTTTAAACTAGGGCTCGGTTGAAGATGGTAGTTAATTTTCCCTTTTGTCTGGTAATGAGGTCGTTATAATGGCGGGGTCATTTTTTTATTGAAGGTATGAATGGGAAAGAGTTTAGTGTGAACCCTAGGTATTAAAATTTAGGGTTCGGACTCATAACTACATGAAGTAGAGTACATAAGTAAGTACTGAGTGAGTGAGTGGGATTAGCCTGAAGATTGGCGAATGAGTTCTTGATGGAGCTGTTGATGTCCTATCTATTTAAGTACTGTTGAAAGGATGGGGAATTTTAATAAACGCAGTTAATACGTATTAAAGTGCTATCAATTTTACAAGCGCTTTCAATCCGTATTTGCGTATTCGGACGGTTGATAGAATTGATGGCACTTTAAGACAGATAGGAAACGTTGAAAAAAAACCCCATTTCTTACAACTGTACTTAAGCACAATGTAGTTCTCGCCTTCAATACCTAGCCTTGATCTTTCTCTTCATTTTCCCACCGCAACTCGTTTATTGCCCTTCAAACTGGGGTGGTGCTTATTGACCGCTTATGTTATACTGCTGGTGTGTACTGTTATCGCGGCGTCCACTTGATTTAATTTGCTGCATTTGTTTCGATTTGTTTCGTGGTGAGCGAGTTGGTTGAAATGTGACACCTGGGGACTGCGCCCCAATATCTAAAAGAAATCGGCTATCGTGCGAAAGTTCTACTACCAACTGCAAGTAAACCACCAACATAGTCCTTTGGAAAGCTAGTTTGGGAGCAAGAGCAACTGCGTCGTCCGGAAGTGGAGTGAAACATAGAGAGCTCTTTATAGAGTATGAAAAACCATTAAACAACTTTAGAAGTACTCTAACTTGGGGCTGGGTTTGATACACAGAACATAATCGAAGCGTCTAAAAATAGAGGCTAGGGCTGAGCTACAGGCTACAGCCGCACGAACACAGCCGACTGCGACCAGACACACAACCTCGAGGTCCTCCTCCGCTCTCCCCTCTTTATCTATCGTTAGCCTTTTCGCTGTCTAGCTTTATAAAGAGCTCGCCTCTTATTTTACGTCGCCCTTAATTCTGAAAGCAATTTACGCGTTTGTACACAATGGCGCTCTTTAGGTCGAATCGTTCTAGCTTTCCGAAAATCCCCTTCTTCATTGTCAGGCTACTACAGTTCTTGTGCTGCGTCGTCGTCCTCGGCGTCCTCGGGTTTTTCCAATATCATTTGTGGTCCGATGGCTATAGGACGCCATACGAGTTCTCGTTACTGGATTTCGCAGTATGTTCAAAGCCGTCTGGAGCTTGGGGCCTACTAATTAATGAATGTGCTGTCGATAGGCTTCTGCGACCCTCCTTAACGTCTTTGTCACCACCATCTTCGTGTGTTGCTGTGGCCTTTCGCCCCTCTACATCATAATCATCGACTCGATCCTCACCATTCTCTGGGCCGCCTGTTTCGGTCTCCTCATGAATGCTATGGGAAAGACTACCACACAGACCTGCGACGTCAAGAACTGGGGAAACAATGACGGCGTCCGTGTCTGTCACTTGTTTAAAGTCTTGGCCGCATTCTCGTTGTTTTCGCTGTTTTCGTTCATAGCGATGGTGGCTACCGCTGTTGTTATGCGTAAACGAGAGATGAACCATAAATATACACCCGCACCTAACCCTGCCAATATGCAGAAGACGAATACCTCGTATAATCCGCCCCACGTTAGTGCCGGCAGTGCGTACGGGGCTCCTCCTCCACCGGCCTACAATCCCCCTGAACAGTTTGCGACGGGCCCTAAACCAACGGTTGGGACTCATCAGGGCCCTACTTACTATAGCTAGTGGTGTTAGCTTGCGTAAAATTCGAGCAAGCAGGGACGGTGATGGTGGCTCGTTTGGAAGATTTATTCTCTTTTTTGATGTGGTTGTTTAAGGGTTTCTTACATGGGAGGTATGTGGTTTAGGTTTGGTGTATCTTGGTTTTCATATTCGCATAGGTGTTGACGCTGTGCTTTTATGTAGTGGAGGGGAGCATGTGTAATGAAAAGGTAGGCGCTAGTTTTGGGGTACAAATTGACTACCCATGTGTTTTATCATTGTGCGATTTTTGGAGTTGAATCTACACTTGTATCCATATCACCTGTCCCGCAGCATGAGATCCCCTCATCTACCCTCAGCATTCGAATTTATGTAAGCTAATTAGCAAGGTTTCTGATAGTTATCAGTTTGCAGTTGATATTGTAGGTAGGTGTTTACACAGCAGCGTGGAGGGTCTCGAGCGTTCATAGTGAGCCATACAAAAGACCAGAAATCTCACAAAGGTATTCCCTAAGCACAATGACACATAAACATTCCTCACAAATCGATCCGTGAACGAAATGAGAAGCTGCCCGAAACTCCCGCATAAACAGTTATACTACTTTTCTATTTGCCGTTAGCATCCTCCCAGACAAAGAGTATCATAATAGTAACAACGCACCACCGCATCCCTGACCGACTGTCATCCTCATGCACATCGTCAACTTCATACTGATTCCCGAACGGATTATCAGGATCTTCCTCTTCCTCTTCTTCCTCTTCAACCGGAATCTTCTCCTCCGGCCTCGGCGGCATTGCGGGCGGTGGTGCGTCATCATCAAGAGTCAGTGCACCTGCCCTTTTACTTATACCGCCGTCAATTGATGATGAGGCGGCGTTCCACTCGTCATCACTGTCCGAGTCCTCCTCTATCGGTTTATCATACGCTCCATATAATTCTAGGGCTGCTGCGAGCTCCTCATGAGCATGGATAAGAGATCCTAGCCACTGCTCCGACTCTACATGTTGGATGTATCTGAGAATATTATTGCGGAGTGTCTTGCAGGACTCGTAGAGTTGCGCCGTTTCCTGCTTCTCCGATGGACGCTCCTTCTCGCGGTTGATTAGCTTTAGCGCGTTCAAAAGATTCGTCGATGCAATGGAGGCGTTTGCGAGTGCTAGGTTAAGCGCCGGTTTTTCCTTTTCAAGGTTGAAGGTCGGATGCTTATTTTTGCCTTTAGATATTGACTTTTTATGCGAACTTCTCCAGCTGCTATCAGATACTTTCGAGGATGAAGGCCTGCTACTACTCGACGGGGAAGCAGAGGTCGTGGGACTCCTAGGAAACGTAGGAGATGGTGGAGAAGCGGCTGCCCGATTGGCAACTGTAACCGGTGGGACTGCTTTCGGCGTAGGGCGGTTGCGGCGCGGAAATTGTTTATACAGGTTTGCGATCCCCTGAAGGCCCTGAGTATCCTTGTATTCACTCGCCCATTGTGCGAAAAGGACCTTCAGCTTCGCTTTCACGTCAGGGTCGGTAGTGGATTCTGTTGCGGCAATGCGAAGACGCTCAAGGAGGGGTTCGTCGGCAAAGGTTCGCTGAAAGCGAGGCCCAGCGTTGGATATTAGGGCATCGAGAAGCTACGTGGGGTAGGTCAGAAAATCATTGGATCCTCCGACCAAGTCTGAATGGCTTATACCGTGAGCGCGCGTAACTGCCGATGAATGTTCCCATACTTCCTGCACAATGTGAGAGGAGACAATGTAAAGACTAGAAAGAACTAACAGCTTCTTCCGTATAGCTCTACTAGCTTCTGTGGGACCAGAGTCTTGCAACTTGATCGATTCTATCAGTTCCGGTAGTCCACCATAGTCGTTTTCTTCGTACTCCTCCGAGGTCAGACGCTCGATGAGCACCGTGGTTGCTGTGTATGGTTTTTTCTTTGAAAATAGTAGGTTTAGTATGAAGTGCTAAAGACATGATAGGGAAGGAAGTAACCATAGCGTGCAAAAATATGAGGAGAAGACCGGCGTGAACTGATGTCTATGAGTTGATCTGTTGTGGTTGGTGGTTTGGCGGTTTGGTGGGGTGGTTGACGCAGCTGCAGTCGGGAAGCTGCAGTGGCCCCTGTTAATGAGAGCGGGAATTGCGGGGGAGATAGCTCGAGTCTGGTGGACAATGTAGGGGTTAGGGTTGTCATTGGTCATGTATCGTGGCACTGCGGTATAAAGCTTTTGTTATCTCAGAATTAATTGCCTGCCTAAATTTTCCGTGCGGACTCCCTGGTATCTATCATATGCATACAATTTCCTTCACAAATTGGACATAGTCCCTCTCTGCTTCCCAAATCACCAAAATCTGAATGTAGAACTCAGTTCCAACACTTCCCTCATATCTTTTCTTCATTCTTCCTATGACTCTGGCGGCCTTCCCTTGCCCCACAGGCCCCAGAAAAGCTGCAGAGTCAGTACCCCACAATTCACACCTTTTCCAATACTCAAAAGAGCCAGAAAGAAATGGCGGACGATCATGAAACAGGTCGAGGAATTGGAAAATCTGCCGGTTTTCGATTCTTTCTGAAAATGATACCCGGGCTTTGAACACCAATTAGCAACTAATCATTCAAGAGCGTACACTTAATATGAGGGACAACCATATAATTCTACCAAAACGTCACCTGCTTCAGAGTCATATGGCATATTTTTGCATGCCACCCCGACGCTTATAGCTTCACCAAGTCTGAAACAAGTCTTCACGACTGTGCGAGTGCTAAGACAATCGATAACACTACGTGGTTGAACCTCTGTGGGAAATCGGCCTCGGACAAACAGTTTCATTCCTGTAGCGTTGGCCAGGGACTGCTGAGTATTCCCTGAAGTAAATTGAATACTGTCGAGGGTCAAATTTTGACACTTGAGGGAAGTTCCAAGGGCCAAGAATCTGGATTTCGTGAGAGTTCTCCTTGGTGGCTCCATTTCTATAGCAGGATGTTGTGTCTTTGCAGTTCCAACTTCCACTCTTAGTAGCAATGGCTGCAGTGGACCGTCGCTACTGTCATAGGTTTTGGCGGCTTCTTGCTTTCTCGGAAGGGTCACCCCAAGATGGGCATCTGCCTGGGTATTGATGAACAGAGAGGTTCCCATAGGAAAGGCATCGACCGTGATGTCAATGCTATCACTTTCGATGTCTCCACCCCCCTTAGACAGGTTGCAGTTCTCTTTCTCGCTGGGTTGCCAATCATTGCCAACAACCAGTTCCTGGGAATTACCGTCGAATGGATACTCTATATCCTCCAGCGGCTCAAAGCGTTCTGTGACATGACCTTTATGTGCGTGGTAAGTTTCGGAAGATTGACAAACATTGGTAAAATCCAGGGCACCTTTGATATTCATGTACCCTTCAGCGGTGCGGCGGTCAGCGTTTTCGACAGTTTCTTCCATAGTGGCCTGGAGGGGATACACATCATCCCCTAATTCGGCCAATGAAAGTAAATAATCGCCGATATCATTGTCGCTGAAAAAACCGTCTTCTAATTCTGCCATTCTGGAATTAATATTGAAGTTGCTTCCGGAAAGGAGTTGCGAAGAAGGTTGTGGGGCTCGATTATATTTGTTACGATTTTACAAATCGTACAATATGACTCTGGTACATACTTACATTAGATACACTACGGGGGGCTCGAATAAGTACATAAGCCTCACATGGGTTTGAAGTGAGGCTATCATGTGTTATTAGGTTAATGTGGTGCTGTTTCAATTTGCAGGCTGACATGTGGAAAACCAATTTGTTAGCAACACCGAAATGTAAGCCTGTCTGATTTGTCAGCAGCACAAGTCTGCGAAGGTTGGTAGAGTTGACAGGGTTACAGTAGTGTGTAATACTAGCACGGTGGCTAGGTTAACACCAGCCAAAATGTATTTTTCTCACTGGGAGCCTCTGCAAGTGTATGGGAGTTGTCAAACCAGAATCCTACAATGATCAAATCTCAGAGTTGACTGGACTAATGCAGTGGCCTTCAAATGCATTTGGGAGTGCTGGCAACAAATTTGTGAGAACACAGGAGGACTGGCAACAATCTGGGGAGCACTATGAAATATAGGTCATGAGCTTTGCAACAGAGTAAATTGGCACTATCTGTGAAAGTGCAGATCGACTATATGCTGCACTATACATACACATGCACAAATGAAGTGTATAGTATACTTTCTGAGAATCTGTACACATCAGCAAAAACAAAATTTCCTTCATTAAATGTATTTAGTTTATTGTACCCACAAACTCAAAAAAATGGACACACACCTTCGACAACCACACTCAACGCCTGGTTTTGCCAAGCTTTCCCCTATTTGGGGGGGAGCAGGGTTTTACTTTGGCTTCACTCCATATCTTTTGTCTGTGTCCGCTTGCTTTTGCGAGTGTATCTCATTGGTTTAAAGCTCTCTGTACCACTCAGCATCGACTTCGACTGGTAGTCTACCCCTCAGCAGCAACTCGCCACTCAAAGTTTTACGCCAGGTATCGATGCCTACAACATGGCTGTGGATTCACCAGTACGTGAGGTCTGGGACCGATCAGAGCAGTATGGGTGAAGTTCCGTCAAGCGGTCGAGTGCTGATATTCGTGCTCCGTATAAGCTCTTTGAACCAACTACAATGGACAAGACCCACTTCTCGGGCACCACTAGGACGAAGTACAAGAAGTGGCCTTACCATAACATCACCCTTCTGCCCCCCCGTTCCAGTCAAGCCCTGTTAGGGGTTCTCCCCTAGCAGAGTAATGGTACTGGATAAATCCATGTGTTGTTGCCCTTTAGCAGGGGTGGCACTAATCACGACTCGATTGAGCAAGTATGAGGCTTGGCGGATTCATTGAAAGCATAGTGCCGCGGCAGCTGATTTGATGATGCGGCAACCTGCCAGATCGAACGGACATAAGTCCCGCCGAGCAAGTTGTCCTCAACCAGTTCCACTCCTGATTCTATGCGGTTGCATAGGTTATGTTATGCACGGCAGTCATGTTAGTAAAGGGCTCTCCGGTCAACCAAACCTCTTGGATAGGGGGGCACATCCGAGTCAGGTTGATAACATAAGCACATAGAACTGAGGGAATAATGGCATTGGCAAGAAGCCAATAGCGGATGCTACCCCTTGATCCGGGTGGATGGTTCTGCAAGATAATTTATGAGGATAAATTACTCGCATATATTCTACGTTGGCATAGAGTGGATTATCCCAACCACAGAAGAGCTATGAGTTATTAAATAACATAAAACGTGTTCACCGTATGGGTGAGGCGTTCCAACTACCGAATTAAGACAACGATTGGCAAGGGAATAGTCTGATTCATGAGCCGACGATGATACGTGTCCTTCGGGACTCGCGAGCACTTCTGATTACGCGCAGCGGATAAGACCCAAGGATATCTATCGGGCGATGACACTAAGACCCACAGATAAGAGGCTATTATTTGAGGGATTAAATCATAGTTGTAGGAGAAGCAACTATAAAGGACTATAAGAGGATTAGCGCACGAAAACTAAGTCGCAAGGGTATCTACGAGGCAATGGCCTATTGTTGTGGGATTAATTTATAGTTCGGAAATCAGGGGATCATCGAGAGCGATGCAAAGCCCGTACTGAAGAGACAGGGGATCATCGAGAGCGATGCTAAGCCCGTACTGTCTATTTCATGAGACTATAAAGAGATCAGATTGTTCCGGGTTGAAGGAGGCAAGCTTGAACAGCGAGAGAAAAACGATACCTACCAGTGGAGAAAGATTCTTATTTATCATTGTGTTTTTATGATCCCTATACCTATTTTATCTATACCTAAAATCCATTAGCTTTGTGTAGCGGCAGCCCCGCACCTTTGAATTCTCTTCAGACGGGTTAATGCCTGTTACCTTTGAGAACGACAACGACATGATTGTATATGCTCTGGAGTGCGTTATAGCCCACGCAAGACGAACTCAGCAAGTCTTCGTGGCACAGTGTGTATGGTGGCTAGCTTCGGTTATTGGACTTGAACAAGAATTGGTTTCCCATATCGATAAGCTCCAAAGCGGAAAGGATACGACTCCCCAGGAGCAACTTCCCCGAGAAGATTTGGCTACTCCTAAGGACCTTGCAGAGGTTAGCCAAGTAGATCAAGTACTAAATCGTACCGAGCAGTACTTGAGAGAGTCCAAGCAATTAAGAGAAATAGTAGCTTTGAAGACTTCCGGGACAACAACGACTGGTCGAATTAATCCAATGAAGAGATCTAAGAAATCTCTAAGGAGAACCCAGCGGATATCCAAAGACGCTGCGACCAATAATGATTGCATTAAGACAGAAGGAATAGAAGTCAGTGAGATAAGAAGAAGGAAAGCAGCGGACGAGTGCTTGCGTTGCGCTTGGCCCGGTGATAGGAAAGGGAATCATCGAGTTAAGGATTGCCGTCGACAGATTAAACTCGATAAAAGAACTGCCAATCCCCCTAAGGATAGGAATTACCAGAAGCCCGCTAAATCTTCAGAAGGAAGTGATTCTACGGATAGTTCTGATTCCGAAGATAATATAGATTAGAATCTACGGCCGTACGCACCTTGAAGTACTTAAGCAAAGTATTTCGGATAGGTGTCGTTACCCCCGTAACAAGCCCCAAGATGGTCAGCGTGGCGTGTATGACCTAGGGAGTTTCACTTCCGTACCTCCAAATGTCCTGCCTTACTCTGTTTTGGCGGTTGGGGTATTCCACTGCGATAACATCAAAGAGACCCTGGACTGAGTGTGAGCAAGGAATTTTTAAGTTGCTATCGTCAGATGACGGGATGTGCAGGTTATACTCTAGGAACGGGGGGCTAATTAATTCAAAATGGGGGGAAGGAGAAAGGGATGGTACATTGGACCGAGAGAAGGGCTTGGCAGACACGTCGGGTTCACACCACGGAGTATCAGGGAAAAATGGATTTCTTTGTCATACTCTATTTAGAGTGCATTCAATATTAATACACACACACACACTCAAAAAAATGAAATTGAGGTTTCCCTGAAATATGGCATTGCTTAAACGTTCCTGAGTGTGCTTCGAGTGGTAGCAATGCTGTTTTCAAGTATCACGACCAGTGTACCCACTTTTGCAAATGTGACAACGAGCACTTGATGAACAGTTCACACTTCCGTTGGCGATATCACAAATCATCTCTTGGCACACTCGTATGTCGCACAATTCGATTTGTTCTCCCAATGATGATAGTACTCGCTCCATATGTTTAATGAAGCATGTTGTTCTTGTTTTGAAAGATCACTTATGGCCTAATGTGACCAATAATAGTTCCCATGCAGAAGTGGTTCACGATATTTAATTTGTTGATACAAGATTATTCAGTACCTTGAAGTTGCACAGCTGTCATGGGAGGGTTATGTAGAGTCATTGCGATTATGGTTTCACGTGTTTGAGATCAGACTTCAGTAAACCATCAGTTCTAATACATTTACTACTATTATTATTAATCCACGAAACCTAGATTAAATTAGCACACAAAGGAAATCCAAAATCCGATCACTGACACCATTCCTAACCTCCAAGCGACATCGCACCCTGGAAAATTGTACTTCCATCGACTAATCCCGTATTCTCAATGCTGGTGATGTTGGTGATGTTGGTGATGTTGTTGCTGTTGCTTTCGCTGCAGGGGACAGGCTGGCTGCTGCTGGCGATGGCAGACCTGCTCATAAGCAGAACAGCTGAGACTCACAGGCTAGCTTCAGTAGCAGCAGCAACAATGCTGCTGAGATGATTAGAAGAATTGGTGGGCTGCTCTATCAGCTCCTCTGGGATGTAATCAAGGAAGACCTCATCAAAGCTGCCCTGATTGTTATGATGTTGTGCCATCGCTGGTTCTGTACAAGTTGAGTGGATCCTTCTGCCAATCATGCTGTGGATATTGTCTATTATGTTGGCTTGAACATCTGGCGAGGAAGAACAAAAATCTGCTTTGACATCAGCTAAAAACATTTCTGTCCAGGCAGAATGGCTGCCTCAGACTGGATGCGCTCTGTCAGAGCCGTCAGAGACACCCTGGTGGTGGATTACTCCCCGCCCAGCGCCAATACCATGCCTCGCGTTGCATATCGCCTTCCGAGCGCGGTTTCGCCGTTTCTTCTCACTCTGTTGGTCTCTAATTTTTAACCAACACTCTGGCGTTGTGGCCAACTGTGACCGTATGTGCGAATGGGTTCATTGGGTACACACTTGCATCGGGATTGCAATGCAATGGGTGCCGCTGCGAAAGTCTCTCCTCGTGTTCTTTCTACCCGTGCACAAAATGCAATTCTGTCTTTAATGATTATACACGTCGTTCCAAGTCGCCAGATCTATGTGGCTATTGACAATCCATTGCTTGTTCCATCCGTCTCCTGTCTTACTACTAGTAGGTATCTCAGGAATTACATGCGCGCAGCCGAAGATTTTTCCCACGCTGACAACTTCCAAAGCAACGGCTGGCAGTGATTATCTCACTTGTACAAATTTCGAGACAGGATCCAAGTCACCTGAGTTTTCAGGTATTGTGGTTAGCTGCAGGGCTAACCAGTACACAACGAAAGCTCCATCCTCAATTAGGAGCTTGATTTTGAATAGTCATTGCAGTTGCCACAGGTGACTCCCATTCAGCGCGCCATATCACCTGCCCGGGCGTTGCTTTACCCACACCCAGTCGTTCTGTCGATCCCCTTCACACCAGCTCTGGCTTTCTGTGCATCGACACATCTGAATTATGCATTCACCATCTAAATTCTCAACTTGAACCATAATACCATGGTAAATACAAAGCTTCATTGTGTGCAGTTGTTCATCCAAAATATGCATCTGGTTACGACTCTTATGCTTGATAAACTCCCGTGTGCCGCTGTATATTGCCACGTGGTGCATTGCATCTTCCGTATTGTCGAGTAATGCGTTGAAGTCGTTGATCACAGCATCAGGATGCTTTCAATCACGGCAGTTTTGGGGACCCATGAATTCGGGCTTCACATATGACTGGGGGCTCAGGGGGGTAACCAGATCAGCACCGGAGGGGAGAACTTTGCAGGCCGCAGTGCTGTTTTCCCAACGCTGCGCGAGGGCTTGGAGATTGAGCTCTCTGATTTTGAAGCAGAGAATGCGACGCTGTATGGTGATTACTTGTGGCAGGGAGTTGAGATTGTGATTGGAGGCATTCCAACCATCCTTGAGGTTCGTTTCATATGCTTGTTCATGTCTCTCGGCAGAATACTGTTGCAAGGCTCTGTATCGACAAATCTGTTCGACCCAATGAGTCATCATGCGGATCTTCAGAAAGTTGAAGTCGGCATCTAACTCCTTGGAAACATCCATTTCGTGGCTGATATAATCCCGCCAGGCGTTCATTTCGCGCTGCTTCTTGGACGGGGTCCAAGTTTCAGCATTTGTTTCCTTGTCTACCTTTCGCTTGTTCATGAGTTCTGATCTCAGGGCATTGGCTTTGGCCTTCGCCTTTTTGCCGGCTCGCCCGAGTAAGAAAACATCTTTGAAGGTGTGAAAACAATCCAAGGCGTCCTCCATGTAGCTCAATGTTGCATCATCGTGAGATTTATATCGTGCATACATATAGAATTGTAACAATGCCAGTGTGCACTCAATTGCGCGATTGAATATGGGACGCTGAGCAGGGCTTCTGCCTCGTAGAGACTGGGTTATGACTCCAAGCAGGTACTGGCTCATTTCCTTCATCTCCTTCCGATTTCATTGAGAAACTTCTTCATATGACTTATTTTTTGGTGTGAGGACGTGGTAAGCAGGCACGGTTAACCAGATTGCATTGTACTTGTCAAGCCATTCGTGCGTCTTGATGAAGTGGAAAATCCACTTCTGGAGGTGGTCAAGCATGCCGATCTACATTATATGGAGGAGGTCGGGCTTAGGGAGATCACTCACCATACAGGGAATATGTCGAAACACGTTGAATCTTCCGTGAACATGGCGCGACGAGAGTTCGGCATTGGCTGCCTTGGTGTTGGTATCGCTGAGCGTTGTATATAGGTTGTGATCCTGCCGGGGGTGTTGCTTGTCTGGAGGGACATAATCTCCAAGGTCGTTCATCAGACACTCGCACCAAAAACAGACATGCCGCTCGAGATGATGTAGGTTGCTATACTCTGGGCCATCTGCACGCAATGCTGCTAAAACCGGTTTGCAATGCCTGAAGTCGCCATCTGCAGAGAGAACGTAGTAATACTGGCTCTCGGCGCCGGGATTATCTTAAAAGGTGAGAGGCCGGCGTACCTGGCGGAGTACTTTGTTTAGCACCTCTCGGTTCGTCTGGCACTGCTCATCCCGCCGCTTCTGAGTAATATTGTGGTGCTTGATCGTAATCGGCAGGAGAGCGACCATTATGATGCTGTGCGTTGAGTGCATCTGGCCGAACTTCGAAGAGAGATTGCCAATTGTCATATATACAGTCCACTCTGTCTTGTCGCCAGCAAAATTTGAGAGATGTGTTCCATCGGACATGAAGATCGAGGGAAGCAGTGTATCCCTCACTCTGAGTATTGAATAAACATCGATCAGCACATTCGTATCGAGGAGTATTTCACCTTACCTGTGTCTCGCCCCACTAGTCCGAAGTGTGCATTTCGGTATAGAGGAGTTTCGGTGGCGTATCACTGTCTAAGCAACACTGAGGGGCATAACTGAGATTCTCGGCATAGGCTGGCTGCCACATCAACCATCTCATGCTTTTGATGATGTCTCGACTGCAGCATCTGATAGGGCATTGGTGATTGTCACTCCATCTCATATCGTTGAGAGTTTGTAGTTCCCACTCCCCGAGAGCCTGATCATCTGGCATCCTAGCCACGAGCGTCTGGATGCCACCCACATTTTTGAAACCTGGGAACTGCAGAGCGGTGATTTCCTCCTTCAGCACATTGTCATAGTACGTCTTCATGTCTTTCTTCTTGATCCCACACTGGATATATTTGTACTCTTCACGCATCACTAACAGGTAGTAGGGATTGTTTTGTAGGTTTGTCTCAAGGCAACCCTGAGCGTCATGTTCCCATGGCCCAGCAAAGAAATTGATCAGCCAAGCGCCGGCACCAGGGTATATTTCCGTCCGCGGCAGAGGAGGTGGTGGTGGTGGAGACTGCGAGTCTGCGATGTTTTCAAAGTGTTCGAGATAGGGAATCGTGTCCAAGCCTTCAACTGAATCTTTGATAGCATTTAATTCACGACGCTGAGCGGGTTCAATGCATCGGGGCGTGCTGCAAATAGTCATATTATTCTGGCGCGCAACTTGAAGGTATTCAGGATGGTATAATTTGATATGTTTAGGTCGCCAGCTGTCTGAGGTGAACGTCATTCGGCATGAAAATTAGGGGCATTGGAAACGGGTCTTCTCAGGCATTGTCGACAACTTGCGAGGAGCGGAGTATACACTGTGGAAATAGCTGAAAGTTGGTGCTGGGCCTGAGCAGCCTAGTGTGTGAGCTCATGATACTTTCAGCTAACTTGAGAGGTTCATTGAGCCTCAACACCATCACAGGGAGGTTCGTTACACGCCAGGAGTTGCAAAAACCCTGCATGCACGATGTCCCATAATACCTTGAATAAAATATAACCAATACAAAACCCATAAATGAAATAAACCCTGAGCGATCCAAAAAACTCGCGACGCATGTAATAGTCAATGCCTGAGATAAAGAGATTAGAACAAAGGAACCAAACAAGACAAGAACCCGACCTTAACCCAAAAACAACAACCATCGCCTCCTCTGCAACGTGAGGTCCGGTTCACTCCTTACCTACCCAGTCATCCGGGCGAGCCTCAGGGTGAGGGGCATCTGGGAGCAGGACATCGAGGAGACATCAGCAAAAAATGAAATGGCATTCTCAGTATTCTGAGCATTTTGAAATTCAAGTTTGCCTTTTCTCAATTATGCAGTGTACTCTGGCTGGAAATATACTCAGTAAAATTGTTTTCATATCTTTGCGGGATTTTCAAACTTGGTATAGTATTCCCAAAGGGGTATAGCTTAGTCTGTTACATTGTTTTATAGTCGAAAGTTAGTCTATTTTTAAAAATGAAATATGTA
>Ga0307512_10003385_pt1 | contig 18659 bp, 18 predicted proteins | sample 14_EM_MG_FD_200267 | JGI IMG/M metagenome (GOLD analysis project Ga0307512, IMG submission 200267) | Populus trichocarpa ectomycorrhiza microbial communities from riparian zone in the Pacific Northwest, United States - 14_EM | ecosystem: Host-associated > Plants > Roots > Unclassified | place... | reverse complement strand
AGCCGGCGTACCCGGCACCGGCGCACCACCCGCACCCTGCGGATAGCCATACGACGAAGGCGCAGGCACAGGCGCGCCACCCGGCTCGTCGACCGCCGGCGACACAGTCGTACGCGGCAGCTGGCTGCCGCCCGAGATCAGGGCCGTCTTGGCGTCCGGCAGCGCGTCCTGGTCGGCATCGTTCAGCGGCGGCGCGAACACGGTCGCGGGCAGCGGAACGGAACGGTCCTCGCCGGCATCCGCGTTGGTGTCGGTCCCGGCCCAGGAGGTCGCCCCGGCGGGCGCACCAGGAGCACCTTGTGCCCCGGCACCGTTGCCCGCCCCCGCGTCAGCACTCGCCCCGGCCTCCGGCCACCCCGCACCACCGGCGGGCGCGGAGCCGGAAGCAGCCGCCGCAGCCGAATCGGTTCCGGCACCCGCACCGCCCCGCCGATCCGCGAGCCCCAGCTTGTCCGCCGCCTCCTGCAACCACTCCGGCGGACTCAGCAGGAACGACGTCTGGTTCAGATCCACCCGCGCCGGAGCCGCCGAAGCCGGAGCCGGCTCGTCGGTCCCGTCCGGGCGGCCGTACTCCTCCTCGTACCGGCGGACGACCTCACCCACCGGAAGCGAGGGCCACAGCGTCGCCTCGCCGCTGTCCCGGGCGATCACCAGCCGCTGCCCGCCCCCGTCCGAACGCGGCCCGTCCGCCCGGTCCTCGGCCCACACCACGAACCCGAGCCCGAACTCCCGCACCCGCACCTCACGATGCTGGTACGACGGCAGATCCCCGTTGATCCACTCCTCGGCGCGCTCCTGCGCCTGTGCGTAGGTCACCATCGGACGCTCACTCCCCCACGGAAGAGACGGAAGAGACAGAAACGGGACGCGCGAACCCGCCGTCCACCATCAGATTCGCCACCGTCTCCAACTCCGGCGGGTTACCCGCGAGCCGCGACAGGAACTGGTCGAAGTCCTCACCGCACGACAGCAGCAACCGCTCCACCCGGTCCGCCGGCACCCACGAAGGATCGACGTCCCGAACATCGTCGTACGCGCAGAACCACACCGAACCGATCCGCTCGCCCTTCACCTTCACGGCCAGCAACCCGCCCTGCACAAACCCGACACCCAGATAGTCCTTGGTCAGATGGTCGCGCAGACACTTGTTGACGTAGACCAGGTCATTGACGGCCGCCTCGTCCCGCACCGTGAAGAACGGCTGGTCGATCAGCAGACCCAGCTCCGCGTCCAGCGCCGCACCCACCGGCGCACAACCACCCGCCGCCTTCAGGAACGAGCGGTACGCACCGGGCAGCCGGTACCCGAGGTCCTCCTCGACCCCCTGCACCTGCGCCTCCGTCACCGCCACACCCGACTTCGGCAGCCCGAAGTGGGCCGGCCGCGTCTCCTGCAACGGCCGCGTACCCCGCTTGCTCTGGTCCACCGCCGACGTCGCGATCCCGCCGTGATGCCGCAGCAACGCCTTCACCTCGACCGGCACCAGCTCCAGCCGCCGCGAACCCAGTACGTGATGCCACGTCCAGCCGTGCGGCGTCGCCACCGCGGGCACCGTGTCCCACAACTCGTGACCGGAGGCCGCCAGCGTCGCGTTCGCCGACACGTAGTCCGTCAGCCTGAGCTCGTCGACACCGAAACCCTCCGGCGGCTCCGCGATCTCCGCGGCAGCACGCGCGTAGGCCGAGAAATCGGGATAGCCGCGCTCGTCAATGCGTACCCCTCTCGGGTGACGTGCCGCCCGGACCGGATCCGGGAAATGCACGACCTGCCCGGCGTAGGCCGCGTTCGGCGGCGCGGCTTGCTGCCCGAGCCGACCTGTCGTCATGGCGGTTGCCCCCTGCGGCACTCTGGTACGACCCGCAGCGACCGGCCCAAGCCGCCCGCTACGCCCCGTATCGACTGTCTCGTCCGTCGCAACGTCCGTCTTGTCGACTTCTGTCTCGACCGTCACCGCGCCTGTCACCACGCGCCACCACGTGTGTCACCACGCACCGACCGCATGGACCGCGGTGCCGACAGCCTATGCGGTACGACCGCACCGGTCACCGGGCACCGGTCAGCCGCCCTCCGCTTCCGTGACCAGCCGTCACCCCGTCGTGACAGCCCGCCCAAACCCGGGCGTGTCGCGCCGCCCCAGCTTCCGCACCAGCCACGGGATTTGGCACTCTGTGACGTCCGGGGATGCTCGGGAGGGGATGACGATCATGAACGCGACGCAGACGGGGCCGCACATGGCACCGCACACGGGTACGTCCGGCGACCCCCGAATCGGCTGGAGCGCCACCGAAACCCTGCATGCGCCCGCCCTCCGCCACCGCCGCGACGGCATACTCCCCACCGTCGCCGCCGCCCTCTCCGTCCGCGGCGCCACCCTCACCGGCACCGCCGCCCGCGGCGACCAGCCGCCACCCCTGCACCCGCTCGTCCAGGACTTCCTCGACACCCTCACCAGCGCACAGCGCGACCGCTTCACCGGCCGCTGCGCCGAAACCATCCTCATCTCCCGTCACATAGCCACGGCCGACGCCGCCCGCAGCAAGCGGGCCACCCGCAAACCCATGACCAACGGCGAGGCCCGCAAAGCCCTCAAGCAGGCCAAACTCACCGCCCGCCGCATCCGCGAGGACGGCGACCCCCTGCACGGCGGCTTCGCCGCTCCCTGCCGCGCCTGCACCGCCCTCAGCGCCCACTTCGGCGTACGCATCGTCGACCCCGGGGCGGCGGACGGCTGACCCCACCAGCACCGGCAGGACGGCCCCGGGGCGGGCCACGACTTCAGCGAACTCGACGATCGAAGGGCCGATGCACCCCGACCGCACCTCGACCACGCGCTTCCCGGTACCCGTCGACGCCGCCCTGCGCGCCGCCGGCTGGCAACCCGGACGCTGGGACATAAAACAGGCCGAGATCTGGGCCGACGCCCTGCGCGACCACGCATCGCCCGCAGGCCACCGGCACGCCGTCTTCCCCGCCGCCGTCGAGGCCTGGGCCGAATTCGGCGGCCTCCACATCACACCCACAGGACCCGGCCGCCAGGTCGCCCCCGCCGCCCTGCACCTCGACCCCCTGCACGGCCTCCACATGGCCCGCACCCTCAGCGACCTCGGCCGCGCCCTCGACACCGAGGTCAGCCCCCTCGGCACCGAGACGGACACCCAGTCCCTCATCGCCGTCGACGCGGAACGCCGCGTCTACGCCCTCGACCACACGGGCGACTGGTACCTCGGACCCGACATCGACCAGGCCCTCGCCGGGCTCGTCTCGGGCATCGAACCGGTACGCCTCATCGCAGGCTGAACACCGGGCAAGGAGCGCTACGCCGCCGGAATCACCGCCGACACCCGGAAACCCCCCGCATCCGTCGGCCCCGACACGAACACCCCGCCCAGCGCGGCGACCCGCTCCTTCATCCCCACCAGCCCGTTGCCCCCGGACGGCAACCGCGCCGACGACGCCGAAGACACCTCCGGCGGCGGCTCGTTCTCCACCTGCATCGCGATCTCCGACACCCGATGCGCAAGCCGTACGTGTGTCTTCGCCCCCGCCGCATGCTTGTGGACGTTCGTCAACGCCTCCTGGACGACGCGGTACGCGGTCTGCTCGACCTCGGACGCATACAACCGCACGTCCCCCTCGACCGACAGATCCACGACCATCCCCGCGGCCGCCGACTGCCCGATCAGCTCCTCCAGCTCCGACAGACAGGGCCCCTCCCCCTCATCGGCGGCCTTCGAAGCCGCCACCGCCGCGGCCACCCCCACAGCCGCCAGCGGAACGGACTGCTCGGCCCGCCGAGACCCGTCCCCACTCCTCAAAACCCCCAGCATCTCCCGCAACTCCGTCAACGCCTGCCGCCCCATGTCCCCCACCAGCGCCGCATTCTTCACGGCCTTCTCGGGATCCTTACGAGCGACCGCCTGCAGCGCGGCAGCATGCACCACCATCAGACTCACCCGATGCGCGACCACGTCATGCATCTCCCGCGCGATCCGGGTCCGCTCCTCGTTCCGGGCCCACTCGGCCCGCTCCTCCGCCCGCTCGGCCAGAAGCTGCAACTCCCGCTCAAGACTGTCCGCCCGCTCCCGCAGGCTCTCCATCAGCCGGCGCCGGGCCCCGACATACAGACCCAGCAGCAGCGGCGGCGCGGTCATCCCGATCGCGGTCGTGATCGCCGCGAACGGAACGAACCAGTCCCCCAGATCCCATGTCCCCCGCGCCATGTCCTGCCGTACCCGCACGAACATCACGATCAGCATGCCGACGAGCGACATCCCCGCCAGCGAGGCGATGATCCGCCGCGGCAGCTCCGACGCCGCGAGCGTGTACAGACCGACGATGCCCATCAGATAGCCCATCTGGGCCGGAGTGATGGCAATCGAAACAAGCACGACCGCGATCGGCCACTGCCGCCGGACGAGCAGCGCCGACCCCGCCAGCACCCCGAAGACGACCCCCGCCGCCACCGGAATCCCCGCGTCCTGCGCGAACCGGATCCCCTCGAACGCACACTCCAGCGCGGAGGCCGCCGCCAAGCTCACATCCAGCGCCGCGCTGCGCCACCTGGCCCACCACCACGGCCCTCCCCGGGCCGCGGCGTGCTCTTCCCCCGTCGTGGTCATGCCTCCAGCCTACGGGCGGCAGGCGCGGGTTTTCCGGTGAGTTTCGACGACTGGCCTACACCACACTCCGTAACCGAACGTAAGCGAAACCACCCGATATCCGCGGCTGCTTGGCCATCTCTGTCACCAGGAGCGCCGAGTTGTACCGTCGCATGGAAGGTGCCTGGTACGGCATAGTGTTGGGTGCCGACTCGGCGACCTGACCAAATGTCCGGTTCAGTCGAGCTCCATCCCCCGTGGTGTAATTGGCAGCACTGTGGCTTTTGGTGCCATCTGTCCGGGTTCGAGTCCTGGCGGGGGAGCAAGTGGCCGGTCCGGGCTCTGACAGCACTGTCAGGGCCCACTCTCATGTCCACCACGAAACGCCCCGGTATCCTGCGGAAGTCCCCACCACTCCACAGCCGAAGGGCAACCCCGTGAGCGCCATTCGCCCGGCAGCCGTCGTCGTTCTCGCAGCGGGTGAGGGCACCCGTATGAAGTCGGCCACACCCAAGGTCCTGCACGAGATCTGCGGCCGTTCCCTGGTGGGTCATGTGCTCGCCGCCGCAGGTGAGTTGGAGCCCGAGAACCTCGTCGTCGTGGTCGGGCACGCACGGGAGAAGGTCGGCGCGCATCTCGCCGAGACCGCCCCCGCCGTACGCACCGCGGTGCAGGCGCAGCAGAACGGCACCGGGCACGCCGTACGCATCGCGCTCGACGAGCTGGGCGGCAGCGTCGACGGGACCGTCGTCGTCGTGTGCGGCGACACTCCTCTGCTCACCGGCGAGACCCTGCGGCAGCTCGCCGCCACCCACAGCTCCGACGGCAACGCCGTCACCGTGCTGACCGCCGAGGTCCCGGACGCGACCGGTTACGGCCGCATCGTGCGCGACGGAGCGACCGGTGCCGTCACCGGGATCGTCGAGCACAAGGACGCCTCCAAGGAGCAGCGGGCGATCCGTGAGATCAACTCCGGAGTCTTCGCCTTCGACGGGCAGTTGCTCGCCGACGCCCTGAAGAAGGTGCGTACGGACAACAGTCAGGGCGAGGAGTACCTCACCGACGTCCTCGGCATTCTTCGCGAGGCCGGTCACCGTGTGGGCGCCTCCGTCGCCGGTGATCACCGTGAGATCGCCGGGATCAACAACCGTGTGCAGCTGAGCGAGGCGCGGCGGATTCTCAACGACCGGTTGCTCACGAGTGCCATGCTCGCCGGCGTCACGGTTATCGACCCGGCGACCACCTGGGTCGATGTCACCGTCACGTTCGAGCAGGACGCCGTCGTCCACCCGGGCACGCAGCTGCACGGCTCCACGCATCTCGGTGAGGGTGCGGAGGTCGGGCCCAACAGCCGTCTCAGGGACACCCGTGTCGACTCCGGCGCCCGCGTCGACAACACGGTGGCGGACGGCGCCCATGTCGGACCGCAGGCGAAGGTCGGCCCGTACGCCTATCTCCGTCCCGGCACGCGCCTCGGCGCGAAGGGCAAGATCGGTACGTATGTGGAGACCAAGAACGCCTCCATCGGTGAGGGGACGAAGATCCCGCATCTGTCCTATGTGGGGGACGCGACGATCGGCGAGTACACGAACATCGGTGCCGCCAGCGTGTTCGTGAACTACGACGGGCAGGAGAAACACCACACCACCGTCGGGTCGCATTGCCGGACGGGTTCGGACAATATGTTTGTGGCTCCCGTCACGGTGGGGGACGGCTCGTACACCGCCGCCGGGTCCGTGATCACGAAGGATGTGCCGCCCGGTTCGCTGGCCGTGGCCCGTGGTCAGCAACGGAATATCGAGGGTTGGGTGGCTCGCAAGCGTCCGGGGAGTGCCGCGGCGAAGGCCGCCGAGGCGGCTGCTCGGCAGGCCGAGAGCGAAGACTGACCGGAAACGGGTGCGTCAAACACGGCGTACCGTGATATCTGCACTCACTCGTACCGCCACCAGCTGAGACACCTCTGAGGAGACTGTGCTGTGACCGGGTTCAAGACGACCGGCGAGAAGAAGATGATGTTCTTCTCCGGCCGCGCCCACCCCGAGCTTGCCGAGGAGGTCGCCCAGCAGTTGGGTGTCGGGGTTGTGCCGACGAAGGCCTTCGACTTCGCCAATGGCGAGATCTATGTGCGTTATCAGGAGTCGGCGCGTGGTGCGGACTGCTTCGTGATCCAGAGCCACACGGCTCCGATCAACCAGTGGATCATGGAGCAGTTGATCATGATCGACGCACTGAAGCGCGCGTCGGCCCGTTCCATCACGGTGATCGTGCCGTTCTACGGTTACGCGCGGCAGGACAAGAAGCACCGTGGCCGTGAACCGATTTCGGCGCGTCTGGTCGCGGATCTGATGAAGACGGCGGGTGCCCACCGGATCCTGACGGTGGATCTGCACACCGACCAGATCCAGGGCTTCTTCGACGGGCCCGTCGACCACCTCTTCGCCCTTCCGCTGCTTGCGGACTATGTGGGCGCGAAGGTCGACAAGGACAAGCTGACGATCGTGTCGCCCGACGCCGGCCGGGTGCGGGTGGCCGACCGCTGGTGCGACCGGCTGGGTGCGCCGCTGGCGATCGTGCACAAGCGTCGTGACAAGGACGTCGCCAACCAGGTCACGGTGCACGAGGTGGTCGGTGAGGTGAAGGGGCGCGTGTGCGTCCTGGTCGACGACATGATCGACACGGGTGGCACGATCTGCGCGGCTGCGGACGCGCTGTTCGCGCACGGTGCGGAGGATGTCATCGTGACGGCGACGCATGGTGTGCTGTCGGGCCCGGCGGCCGATCGCCTGAAGAACTCGAAGGTCAGCGAGTTCGTCCTGACGAATACTCTGCCGACGCCGAGCGAGCTGGCTCTGGACAAGATCACGGTGCTGTCCATCGCGCCGACGATCGCGAGTGCGGTGCGTGAGGTGTTCGAGGACGGTTCGGTGACGAGCCTGTTCGACGAGCAGTAGGGGTTCCTCACCTACCTCACCCGGGTTCGCCGAAGATCCTTTTGGGTACGGCCTCCCTCTCCGAGTAGACTGCCCCAGTTGCTCGGCGAGGGAGGCCGTACCCGTTTTCGGTGGTACGGCGGTCCGTTATCGACGCGCTCTTCGTAGCAGGCCGTTCGTGGCCGGGTGACCACGTCCGTACCTGATTTTCTACGAGGAGTGATCATATGTCCGAGGTGAAGCTCGCCGCCGAGACGCGTACCGAGTTCGGCAAGGGCGCCGCCCGCCGTATCCGCCGTGACAGCAAGGTTCCCGGTGTGCTGTACGGCCACGGTTCCGACCCGCTGCACCTGACCCTTCCGGGCCACGACCTGCTGCTTGCCCTGCGTACGCCGAACGTCCTGATCTCCCTGGACATCGACGGCAAGAGCAACGAGCTGGCGATCCCGAAGTCCGTGCAGCGGGACCCGATCAAGGGCTTCCTGGAGCACGTGGACCTGCAGCTGGTCAAGCGCGGCGAGACGGTCACGGTCGAGATCTACGTTCACGCCGAGGGCGAGCTTGCGCCGGGCGGCTACCTGCTGGAGCACGTTCTGAACGCGCTGCCGGTCGAGGCCGAGGCCACGCACATCCCCGAGTCGGTCAGCGTGTCCATCGAGGGCCTGGAGGCCGGTGCCTCCATCCTCGCCAAGGACATCGCACTGCCGAGCGGCACCAAGCTGGCCGTGGAGGGTGACACCGTCGTCCTCCAGGTTCTGTCCGCGCAGGCGGAGGAGGCCGGCGAGGGCGAGGAGTCCGAGGGCGACGAGGCCATCGCCGAGGCCTGATCCTCACCGACCGCATTCGACGGTTCGTTCAGCCGCTGTTCCCTCGGGAGCAGCGGCTGCCGCGTATCAAGGAGACATGGACGTGACCACCCCCGCCAATGGCCCCTGGCTCGTCGTGGGCCTCGGGAATCCCGGACCCGAGTACGCCAGGAACCGGCACAACGTCGGTTTCATGGTGGCCGATCTGCTGGCCGAGCGGATCGGGGGGAAGTTCAAGCGGGCGGGCAAGGCGCAGGCGCAGGTCGTGGAGGGGCGGATCGGGCCGCCGGGGCCGGCGAACCGGCGGGTGATTCTGGCCAAGCCGATGTCCTACATGAATCTGTCCGGCGGGCCGGTGAATGCGCTGCGGGAGTTCTACAAGGTTCCGGTGGCGAACATCGTCGCCGTGCATGACGAGCTGGACATCGACTACGGGATCCTGCGGCTGAAGCTGGGCGGCGGGGACAACGGGCACAACGGTCTGAAGTCGATGACGAAGGCGATGGGGCCGGACTACCACCGGGCACGGTTCGGGATCGGGCGGCCTCCGGGGCGTATGCAGGTGGCGGATTTCGTGCTGAAGGACTTCTCCTCCGCCGAGCGCAAGGAGTTGGACTACTTGGTGGACCGGGCGGCGGATGCCGTGGAGTGTCTGGTCATCGAGGGGCTGGAGCGGGCGCAAAGCACGTACAACTCCTGACTTGTCCCCCGCCGGAGTTGACCGGGCGCAGGAGCATGGCCAATGATCCCGGCCATGCCTGCCACAGCAACCACCTCCCGTCAGGCCTCGGTCGCCGCGTTGCGGTTCGGGCGGCTCGCGGCGATGGGTACGGTCGCGGCGCTGATTCTGATCGCCGGTGTGTGGGCCTCGTGGAGGACCGCCCCGTACGTGATGCTCACCAAGGGGCGGGAGCGCGGCACGATCGAGGTGACGCGGTGCGGGGAGGGCAGCTGCACGGGTCCGTTCACGCCGGTCTCGCGGGGGTCCTCGGACCTCGGCCGGGCCGTGATCGAGAAGACGGTCGCCGTGAAGAAGGGGCAGACGTACACGGTGGTGGTGAAGCCGGGCAGCGACGAGGTCGTGCGGTCGGGGCCGGCGGGGATCCTGTACGCGTGGGTTCCGTTCGGCGGGGCATTGCTGCTGGCTTCGGTGGTGGTGGCCGGGGGGCTGGGGCGGACGCGCGTCGGCTGGGTCATGGCAGGGTCGGGGATGGCACTACTCACCGCGGCTTTTGTGTCGGTCTGACGGCTTTTCTCGTTCTCTGTCTTGTGGAGAACCTGAACGTTGCCTGTCCGTGATTGACCTTCGGTCAGGTGTGGCTGGAAGCTGAGCCGCCCCCTCCACATCTTCCCGTCCGTAACTCGAAGATGGACTGCCCCATGCGTACCCTCACCCGCGCCGGCGCTCTGTCCGCCGTCGCCGCGGCAGCGCTGCTCGCCGCTCCGGTCACCGCCCATGCCACCGCTTCCGGCGACAACGGGACCGTGAAGATCCACGACGCCACCACAGGCGAGGAGCTCAAGCGCAACGAGCCGCACGTCTGCTCCTTCTATCTGGACGCGTTCGGCTTCGACGCCGTCCAGCAGGTCGACTGGCACATCGAGGCCTGGGCTCCGACGGCCGCCACCAAGGGCGAGACGGTGAAGACCGGCGCGATCACCCTGGCAGCCGACGGTCATGGCCGCACGGAGGACCTGTCGCTGCCCGACGGGCACTACAAGCTGTTCTGGAACTTCGACGGTGAGAAGGGCGCCGCCAAGCACAAGGTGTTCTGGACGGACTGCGGGGACTCGGAGGAGGGCGGCAGCGGTTCGACGCCTGCCCCGTCGGCGTCTTCCGCTGCGGCCCCGGCCGCTTCCCCGTCCGCCTCCCCGTCGCAGGCCCCGTCCTCCGCAGCCGAGGCTTCCGCGTCCCCGCAGGGCGGTTCGGGCGGCGACCTGGCCGAGACCGGCAACGGCGCCCCGGTGGGCCTGCTCGCCGGCGTCGCGGCGGCGCTGGTGGCCGCGGGCGGTTACCTGCTGGTCCGGCGGCGCAGGGCCTGACGTATGACATGAGGGTGCCCCCGAGCTCCTACGAAGCTCGGGGGCACCCTCATGTCCGCATGTCCGGCGGACGGATCAGCCGGTGTTGCGCAGGCCTGCCGCCACGCCGTTGACCGTGAGCAGCAGGGCGCGGGCGAGCAGCGGGTCGGGCTGTTCGCCCGCGGCTGCGGCGTCCCGCTGGCGCTTGAGGAGGGTCACCTGGAGGTAGGAGATCGGGTCCAGGTAGGCGTCGCGGATGGTGAAGGTCTGCTTCAACACCGGGGCGGCGTCGAGGAGTTCCTTCTCGCCGGTCACCTTCAGCACCTCGCGCACGGTGAGTTCGTGCTCGGCCTTGATCGTCTCGAAGACGTGCTTGAGCTCGTCGGGGACGAGGGTGTCGACGTAGTGCGCGGCGGTGCGCAGGTCGGTCTTGGCGAGCGTCATCTCGACGTTGGAGATGAAGTTGCGGAAGAAGTGCCACTGTTCGTGCATCTCGTCGAGCACGGTGTCCCCTTCCTGCCGCAGGCCGGCCTCGCGCAGGGCCTTGAGACCGGAGCCGACGCCGTACCAGCCGGGGACGATCTGCCGCGACTGGGTCCAGCCGAAGACCCAGGGGATGGCGCGCAGGCCGTCCAGGCCGGCGCCGGTGTCCGGGCGCCGGGAGGGCCTGGATCCGAGGTGCAGGTCCGCGAGCTGGTCGACGGGGGTCGAGGCGAAGAAGTACGCGGGCAGGTCGGGGTCCTCGACCAGCCTGCGGTAGGCGCCTTCGGCGGCGTTGCTCACCACGTCCATGGCGGCGTCCCAGCGGGCGAGCGCCTCTACGGACTGGCGGGGCGCGGTGTGCAGGGCGGAGGCCTGGAGGGTGGCAGCGACCGTGAGTTCCAGGTTCTCCCTGGCCAGGGACGGCACGAGGTACTTGTCGGAGATGACCTCGCCCTGCTCGGTGACCTTGATCTCGCCTTCGAGGGTGCCCCAGGGCTGGGCGAGGATCGCGTCGTGGGAGGGCCCGCCGCCGCGGCCGACGGTGCCGCCGCGGCCGTGGAAGAGGCGGAGGCGTACGCCGTAGCGGTGGGCGACGTCGCGCAGCCGGCGCTGCGCCCGGTGGATCTCCCACTGCGAGGTGGTGATGCCGCCGAACTTGGAGGAGTCGGAGTAGCCGAGCATGACCTCCTGGACGTCGCCCCTGAGCGCGACGAGGCGCCGGTAGGACGGGTCGGAGAGCATGTCCTCGAGGATCGTGTCGGCGGCCTTGAGCTCGTCGGTGGTCTCCAGGAGCGGGACGATGCCGATCTTCGCCCAGCCGGCGTGCAGGTCGACGAGGCCGGCCTCCCGGGCCAGCACGGCGGCCGCGAACACGTCGTCGGCGCCCTGGCACATCGAGATGATGTACGACTCCACGACCTCGGGTCCGAAGACCTCCAGCGCCCGCTTGACGGTCTGGAAGACGCCCAGGGTCTTCTCACCGGGCGCGTCCACGGGCGCCGGCGTCGGAGCGAGCGGCCTCCTCGACCTGAGCTCCTTCGCGAGCAGCTTGGCCCGGTACTCGCGGGGCATGTCGGCGTAGCGCCAGGATTCCTCGCCGAGGCGGTCGAAGAGCTGGCCGAGGGCGTGGTGGTGGGCGTCGGCGTGTTCGCGTACGTCCATGGTCGCGAGCTGGAGGCCGAAGGCGGCCAGTGTGCGGATGGTGCGGTTCATGCGGCCGTCGGCGAAGAGCGCGCCCCGGTGCTCCCTGAGGGAGGTCTGGATCAGGGTGAGGTCCTGGAGCAGCTCGGCGGTGCCGAGGTAGTCGCGGCCGGTCTCGTGCGGGATGCCCTTGGCCAGGCGCTGCTTGGTGTTCTCCAGCTTCTGCCGGATGCAGGTGGCCTTGAGGCGGTAGGGCTCCTCGGCGTTGAGGCGCTTGTAGCGGGGGCTGATCTCGGGCAGGCGCTCCAGGTCGGTCTGGAGGGAGTCCAGGAGTTCCTGGGTGGCGCCCGAGTAGCGGATCGAGTTCGACAGGAAGCCGCGGAGTTCGTCGATGAGCTCCAGGGCGTCGTTGATGCCGTGCTCGTGCTGGAGGATCAGGACGTCCCAGGTGACCTGGGGGGTGACGTTCGGATTGCCGTCGCGGTCGCCGCCGATCCAGGTGCCGAAGGTGAGGGGGCGGGTGTCGTCCGGCAGCTTCACCCCCACCCGCTCCAGCTCGGCGGTGAGGTCCTCCAGGACGTCGCCGACGGCGCCCGCGTGCAGCTCGTCGAGGTAGTAGATGGCGTTGCGCGCCTCGTCGGCGGGTTCCGGGCGTACGACGCGCAGCTCGTCGGTCTGCCAGACGAGGTCGATGTTCTCGGCCAGCCGGGTGTCGTAGCGGCGGCGGTCGGCCTCGATGACCGGGGTCTCCAGGAGTGCGGCGATGCGCCGGAGCTTGTTGAGGACCGAGCGGCGCGCGGCCTCGGTGGGGTGCGCCGTGAACACCGGCCGGACGTTGAGGTGCCGGACGGTCTGGCGCAGGTGCTCGGGGTCGGCGTCCTTGAGCCGGTCGGCCGTACGGGCCAGCAGGCCGCCCTCGGCGGCGCGCCGCTCGCGCAGTTCGCGGCCGCGGTGGACCTGTTCGGTGACGTTGGCCAGGTGGAAGTAGGTGGAGAAGGCGCGGACCAGCTTGGCTGCGGTCTCCAGTTCGGTGCCGCGCAGCAGCTCGGCGGCGGCTTCTCCGTCCTCGCGGGTGAGGCGGCGGACCTTCTCCACGAGTTCGAGGAGCTCGGGGCCCTCCTGCCGGACGAGGGTCTCGCCGAGGAGGTCTCCCAGCCGCCGGATGTCGGCGCGCAGCTCGCTGCTGGTCGACGTGGTACTCGTAGTCGGGTCGTCGGCACTGCTCACAGGTGCGGCTCCTTGCAGTGTTGAAGCTCGTCCGGGAGGGGAACCCGGCAGTGGAGGCCGCGCGGCGGGCGCCGCATACGGCCCTGACATCCGGGAATGAATCAGAGCGGACCGCGCTGTCCGACCGACTCCAAGGATAGGTGTCCATGCGGACGGGCAGAATTTCGGGCCCTTGCCGCCGGGCGACTCGCTGCCATACTTACGACGCCGTAGGTTACGGAACCGTAGGCAACGTTGTAACGGAACCCGGGCACGGTTCCCACAGCCGCTCCGGCATCTCTCTCCACCTTCGACCCCACAGGGGACGCCCCCATGACCACAAGCTCCGATGTGATCGATGACGCCCCGAAGGCGAACAACGACACCTCCTCGTCCTCTGCCACGCTCGGCGGCGAGAAGAAGGGGTCGGTCGAACAGATCGCGCTCCTCCTCTTCATCGTCGTCCCGTTCCTGGCGCTCGTGGCGGCGGTGCCGCTGGCCTGGGGCTGGGGTGGCGTGAGCTGGCTCGACCTCGGTCTGCTCGTCTTCTTCTACTTCCTCGGCTGCCACGGCGTGACGATCGGTTTCCACCGCTACTTCACCCACGGTTCGTTCAAGGCCAAGCGCCCGCTGCGGATCGCGCTGGCGATCGCGGGCTCGCTGGCCGTCGAGGGCCCGGTCGTGCGCTGGGTGGCCGACCATCGCAAGCACCACAAGTTCTCCGACGCCGAGGGCGACCCGCACTCTCCGTGGCGCTTCGGCGAGACGCTCCCGGCTCTGATGAAGGGCCTGTGGTGGGCGCACATCGCCTGGATGTTCGACGAGGAGCGGACGCCGCAGGAGAAGTACGCGCCGGATCTGATCAAGGACCCGGCGATCCGGACGATCTCCCGCCAGTTCCTCTACTGGACCGTGCTGTCCCTGGCCCTGCCGCCGCTGATCGGCGGTCTGGCGACGATGTCCTGGTGGGGCGCGTTCACCGCGTTCTTCTGGGGCTCACTCGTACGGGTGGCCCTGCTGCACCACGTGACCTGGTCGATCAACTCGATCTGCCACGCCGTCGGCAAGCGCCCGTTCAAGTCGCGTGACCGCTCGGGCAACGTGTGGTGGCTGGCGGTCCTCTCCTGCGGCGAGTCCTGGCACAACCTGCACCACGCCGACCCGACCTCCGCGCGGCACGGTGTGATGCGCGGCCAGCTGGACTCGTCGGCGCGCTTCATCCGCTGGTTCGAGATGCTCGGCTGGGCGTATGACGTGCGCTGGCCGTCACGCTCGCGTATCGATTCCCGCCGTATCACCGGTCAGGACGGCTCCGAACCCCGGAAGGAGTCGGCGGAGGCGGCATGATTGACGCCGTGGCGACCGACTCCAGCAGCACCCCGAGCAATGAGAAGCCGCGGCGAGCGCGGCGCACCCGGATGACGGGAGCCGAACGCCGCCAGCAGCTGCTGGAGATCGGTCGCACCCTGTTTGCCGCCAAGGGTTTCGAGGGCACGTCGGTGGAGGAGATCGCGGCGAAGGCCGGGGTGTCCAAGCCGGTGGTGTACGAGCACTTCGGCGGCAAGGAGGGGCTGTACGCGGTGGTGGTGGACCGTGAGATGCGGCGCCTGCTGGACATGGTGACCAGCTCCCTGACGGCCGGCCACCCCCGCGAACTGTGCGAACAGGCGGCCTTCGCGCTCCTCGACTACATCGAGGAGTACACGGACGGCTTCCGCATCCTGGTCCGCGACTCCCCCATCCCCCAGTCCACCGGCTCCTTCGCCTCCCTGATCTCGGACATCGCCACCCAGGTGGAGGACATCCTGGGCCGCGAGTTCAAGAATCGCGGCTTCGACTCCAAGCTGGCCCCGCTGTACGCCCAGGCCCTGGTCGGCATGGTCGCCCTGACCGGTCAGTGGTGGCTGGACGTGCGCCGCCCGAAGAAGGCGGAGGTCGCCGCCCATCTGGTGAACCTGGCCTGGCACGGGCTGGACGGGCTGGAGGCGAAGCCGCACCTGATAGGGCGCCGCAAGAGCTGAGTCCCGTACCGACGTGGAACGCCGGTACGGGACTCGGTCTTTTCAGGGCGCCCTCAGTGCTTGAAGGTGTCCTTCGTCTTCTCCTTCGCCTGGCGCGCGTCACCCTTGGCCTGCTCGGCCCTGCCCTCGGCCGTCATCCGCTCGTTGCCGACGGCGCGGCCCATCGCTTCCTTGGCCTTGCCCTTGGCCTGTTCCTTCTTGGCCTTGGCCTTCTGGTCGTCTGCCACCGTCGATCACTCCCGGTCAGGTTGAACTTCGGTCACCACGCCGAGTAGCCGTCACGGCGGTGGGCAAACGCGGGTCAGCGCCGGGGCTCCAGGAACTCCAGCCGGTTGCCCACCGGATCCTCGGAGTAGAAGCGCCGGTGACCCGGCAGATCCTCGTCCCAGGTGACCGGCGCCCCGTGCGCCTCGAGCCGGGCGGCGTACCGCTCGATGTCCGCCACCCGCAGCCCGGGGTGGGCCTTCTTCGCCGGGCGGAAGTTCTCCTCGATCCCCAGGTGCAGCAGCACCACCCCCGCCTGGAACCAGCACCCTCCCCGCGCCGCGAGCACCTGCGGCTTCGGGATTTCGGTCATTCCGAGGACGTCGGCGTAGTACGCCCGGAGCCGGTCCTCCGAGCCGGGCGGTGCGGCGAGCTGGACATGGTCGACGGCGGTGATCACTCTCACGCCTCCTTGCGGGCGACGGCGAAGATACGGCGGAAGGGAAACGGGGTGCCGTACGCGGTGGCCGGATAGGCCTCCCGCAGGGCCGCCCGGTACTCGTCCACGAACTCCTCCCTGGCCGCCGGGTCGTCGGCGAGGGCGGTGAGGACCGGCCGCAGCCCGGTCCCCTTGACCCAGTCGAGCACCGGGTCCTCGCCGGTGAGGAGATGCACGTACGTCGTCTCCCAGACGTCCGCCGCGCAGCCGAGGGCGGTCAGCCGCTCCAGGTAGGTCCCGGGCGCGAGGACGGCGTCGTCGTGGCGCAGGGTGCCGGCGAGGTGGTCCTTCCAGCGGGTGGAGTGGGCGAGTTCGCGCATCAGCCGGTGGCTGGGAGCGCCGAAGTTTCCGGGCACCTGGAAGGCGAAGGTGCCGCCGGGCCGCAGACCCGCGACCCACTCCCCGAACCGCTCGGCGTGCCCGGGGATCCACTGCAGGGTGGCGTTGCTGACGATCAGGTCGTACGGCCGCTCGGGCGCCCAGGTCCGTACGTCGGCGGGGGCGAAGTCGAGGTGGCCGCCGCCGGGGGTGGGTCCGGCATGGTCGACGTGAGCCTGGTCCAGCATCTCCGGTGAGTTGTCGTATCCGGTGATGTGCGCGGCGGGCCAGCGGCCGGCCAGCAGGACGGTGACGTTTCCGGGGCCGCAGCCGAGGTCGGCGATGCGGGGCGGGTCCTCGGGCAGGTCCGGGACGCGGGCGAGGAGGTCGGTGAAGGGGCGGGCACGGTGGTCGGCATGACGCAGGTACTGGGCAGGGTCCCAGGTGGGGGCGGCGGCGGGCATGAAGCCTCCTCGACGTACTGGAACTGGACGAGTACCCAGCCTCCCCCGCCATGTACCTTGACGTCAAGAGACTTGATATCAAGAGACTTCATGTCGACACAACCACTACACTGATCGCCATGGAGGACGAGGTCGATCGGCTGGTCGCAGCATGGCGCCGGGAGCGTCCGGACCTCGACGTGGAACCGCTCGAGGTGCTCAGCCGGGTCAGCAGACTGGCCCGGCACCTGGACCGGGCGCGGAGGCTTGCCTTCGCCGAGCACAGCCTGGAGCCCTGGGAGTTCGACGTCCTGACGGCCCTCAGGCGGGCGGGTACGCCGTATCAGCTCTCGCCGGGGCAGCTGCTGACGCAGACCCTGGTCACCTCGGGCACGATGACGAACCGCATCGACCGCCTGACGAAGAAGGGCCTGGTGGAGCGGCTGCCCGACCCGAGCGACCGCCGCGGCGTGCTGGTCCGGCTGACGGACGAGGGCCAGGACCGCGCGGACCAGGCCCTGGCCGGCTTGCTGGACCAGGAGCGGGCGATCCTCGCCGAGCTCTCCCGGACCCAGCGCGGCGAACTCGCGGGGCTGCTACGCCAGCTGACCGCCCCGTTCGACAACATCCCCGGCTAGGTCGACGGGCCCGACCCCGGCCCGGCGCGCGAGCGCGACGGCGGCGAGGGTCGAGTGAACCCCGAGCTTGCCGAGGACGTTCTGCATGTGCGTACGCACGGTGTGGGGCGACAGGAACAAGCGCTCGGCGACGGCCTTTCTGCCCAGCCCGGCGACCATGCAGCGCAGCACTTCCCGTTCCCTCGGCGTGAGGGACTCCACCAGCCGCTCGCTCTCGGTGCGGTGCTTGCGCGCGGCGGTCAACTCCCTGAGCACACCGGTGAGCAGGGCGGGCGGCAGATGCGTCTCGTCGCGCAGCACGCCCCGGATGACATTGAGCAGCCGGGACAGCGAACAGTCCTTGGCCACCCAGCCGGACGCCCCGGCCTGCAGGGCGAGCGCGGCGCGCCGCGGATCGTCCTTCTCGGCGAGCACGACGATCCTTACGGCCGGCTGCCCGGCGTGTACCCCGGCGACCAGCGAAATCCCGTCGACGAGCCCGTCCTCGTTGCCGTCCCGAATGGGCACGGCGGGCCGTACGCCCGGCACGTTCCCGCCCAGATCGGAGTCGACGAGCAGGACGTCGAACCGGCGCCCCTCGGCTGCCGCGCGCTCCAGACTGCGCAGCGCGGCAGGACCGCTGCCGGCCGCGGAGACGTCGACATCGGGCTCGGCCGCCAGTGCGGCGGCGAGCGACTCGGCGAAGATGCGATGGTCGTCGACGACCAGGACTCGGATGCGAACCACGAAACCCCCTTCCCCAAGCTCTCGAAGAGCAGGGGATACTTCATCGTCGGGAGACGGTACGGACGCAGATACGGCGCCCGAAGCGCCCCAGGTCATCCTTGAACACCCGGGACCGGAACGGCACACCGCACAGCCGCCGCCGTGCGGAAACTGCTACCCCCACTTCGGGCGTCGTACCCGACTGTCTCGCCCCCTGATCGGCACCGGCCCCCACCGGTGCTGTTCATCAGGGTACGGCCGGGGGCCAGGAGCGGAAGGTAATTTGCAGAACTGGCTGTCCAGCGCGTTTATCGTGAGTCCCATGTTTCGTCTTGAGACAGAAGTCGACAAGGCCCGGCGCGATCTTCTCCGAATGAGGCTGCGGGACACGAACACAGCAGCCTCGCCCGTCCTGCGCGCACTGCGCGGAACCCCACATGAACGCGAACTTCCGCTCCACGTCTGGGTGTTGGACGAGAAGGACGAACTGGCGGGCGGACTGGTCGGCCACACATGGACGACGTGGCTGCACGTGACCTATCTGTGGGTGGACGAGCGCCACCGGGGCGCCGGTCTGGGTTCGCATCTGCTCGCGGAGGCGGAACGCCTCGCACGCGAGGAGCGGGGCTGCGGCTCGTCGCGTCTG
>Ga0307512_10003384_pt1 | contig 18660 bp, 13 predicted proteins | sample 14_EM_MG_FD_200267 | JGI IMG/M metagenome (GOLD analysis project Ga0307512, IMG submission 200267) | Populus trichocarpa ectomycorrhiza microbial communities from riparian zone in the Pacific Northwest, United States - 14_EM | ecosystem: Host-associated > Plants > Roots > Unclassified | place... | reverse complement strand
ACGTGGAGCGGTTGCGCTCCGGCGCGCTGTAGCCCCGCGAAGACCAGTAGCTCCGCCGCTTCACCTATGGCCTTCTCGAACGCCCGTCGTGACGGGTGCGAGGTCTTGGCCCAGACGGCGAGCAAGATGCGGTCGAGATCAGGCTCGAGCCAGGCCAATGCGGCCAGATCTCGCTCCGGAATGTACTCCCTGGCCACCCCGGACGGTCCTATCGCCGCTGGTAGCCATCGTGGTGGCGCGATCATGAGCAGGTGCGTGGCGATCTTGACGAGAGTGGCTCCGTCAGCCTCGTCGGCCAGGGCACGCAACGCGGGTGACACGACGAGTTGCTCGTCGGCCAGCCGCGCCAGACCGACGTGAATGAGATGTTCGGCTGCCCCGTTGAAGTCAAACGCTGCGGCCTGGAAGGACCGCGGTGATCGTGCGGCTTCAACCCACTCCTCGACGGTACGTCTCGGAGCGATGCGAGCCGCACGAGCGAGCATGAAGACGCAGTGGGCGACCCCGTGCCTAGGAAGCATCGGCCTGCGCGTTGCCGACGTGTGCGACCACAGCTCCTAGGTCGTCTTCAAACGCTGGCGGGTCGTAGTCACCTTCGTCTGACTCGGGCAGCGCGACGCGAACGAGGCCCACGTCGTCCAGCAGAGTGGCGAGCGCAGACACCTTTTCGCGTAGTCGCGTGTCGACGACGTCGTCGACACTTTCTTCGCTCAACAGCAGTGTGAACCGCGTGCGCTGTCCGGCGCGAAGCCCCAGACGATGAATGCGGTCCTGGCTCTGCAAGAAGTGCCCGGCGTTGAACGTGCGGTCGAGGTACACCGCATGGTGGCACCAGTGATGCAGGCTGACACCTTCGCCACATGCGGCGGGGTTAGCCAGGAGCACCTGACAGTTCTTGTCATAGCGGAAGCGATCCAACTCCTGCTCTCGGGTGATCCTTCCAGCGGGCGCTCCATCCTCAGGCGGAACTCCACCGTGGACGACTGCTGGCTCGTGCTCCGTCAGGTGAGTTGACAGCGCGGCGAGGTTTCGAACGAACGTCGACCACACTATGACCTTCTGATCCTGAGCGGCCGCATTACGCACGATGTCGCTTATCCGGTCGTACTTCCACGGCGTCTCGTACTCGTGATACCGCGCGAGCAAGGCACTGATGTGTTCGTCCCCGCGCAAGGCCAGGGGTGGGTGCGCGAACCCAGGCTCATCGTCTTCGTCGGAGCCGGCGAGAAGGAGCCGAGGGTTGGTTGCCGCTTCGAGCAGGTACATGACGATCCTGCCGAGCCCGACGAACTTGCGTCGCGATTCGATCGTCAGCGTTAGTGATCCGCGATAGGTTCCCTTGAGAGCTTCGTAGATGGCCGCCTGAATAGGCCGCATAGGTTCTCGGACCACCTCGAACTCCGTCGGCGGCAGGTCAAGACGCGACTTTGGGGTGCGGACGAAGTAGCGTGTGACCGCGCGGTTCGTGGCGCGCAATACCCTTTCGTCCCGGCCGTCTCGGACATTGTACGCCTCATCGGGAAGGATCTGCCGGTCCTGCCCCGGATAAAGAAAGCGCATCAACGCGACGAGGTCGTGCGCCCCTTGGGGGGCTGGTGTCCCGGTGAGAGTGTCACGTCGATGTGCGGCATATGCGAGGTCCAACACGGCTCGTCCGTGCACGCCTTGAGCCCCTCGTTTGATCCGATGGGCTTCGTCTAGGACAATGTGGGTGGGTCGTCGGCCGACGAAATCACGGATGCGGTCATAGTCGGAATCCACTCTGTGATAGTTCGTCAGCAGAATGTCGGTGTTCTCTGGCACCAAAGACTTGTGCCCTGTGTGCACAGTGACGACTGGTTTTGGCTGCAGGCAGACTGCGGCATCCTCTTTCCAGGCGGGGAACGCGGAAATCGGTGCGATGACGAGTAGTTGCGAGACGTGGCCACGCGTCTTCTGTAACAAAAAATTGGCCAGGGCCACCGTCGTCTTGCCGGCACCGGGAACAGAGAAGTCTGCCCCATGGGGCAGCATCACGATTTTTGACAGGTTTTCTAGCTGGAACGGCAGGAGTACGCGGGCGAAGCCTGCTGTGGACAGCTCGACCGCCAAGACAGCCGTGTTCATCTGCTCTGGTCTGGTCGGGATGCTTTCTAGTTGGCGCCGATCGTCGCGGAGCGCTTCCAAGCGCTTGGTCAACGTTGGTCCGAGGTCGACATCTGTGCGGAAGTTGCTCCGCACTTCGCGAATGGCAGCTAACTCCGCGAAGAAGACGTCGGCACGCACCTCGAGACGGGTGGCCGAGCCTCCTATTATCCCACGTGCGTATGCCTCTTGCAGGCGTGCCCAGGCCCCAGCGTCAGTATCTGATCTGAGGTCAAGCACGACTAGCGGGCGTCCGCGTTGGTAGAGCTCGATGTTGATCAAGAATTCGCCTCGATCTCCTTCAGCAGCTCCCTGATCCGCGTGGTCTGCTCCCGTAGCGCGCTTTCATCCCATTCCTGCAATGCGCGAGCCCTTGGCAGCGCGGCAAGTGCGCGTGCTAGATCGTTGGCTGCTTTTTTTGCGCGTTCGATAGGCTCCTTGACAGTCGTCTGCTCCCGATGCTCTTCGCTAGCTTCGTCTGCTGCAGCGGAGATCGCGCTGCCCACGCTGTTCAGTGCATTCTGGACGACTACTGAACTGCCATCTGCCAGCGTGATTGTCTCCTCTGGCCGTTTTGTGGACAGCAGGTTCAGCACGCCAGCTAGTGGCGACCTCGGCGTCGGCGGACCGAGTAGATCGTCCAGAGCATCATCCTGCTTGGAGTGGTCCATCGCGAGTAACGGTTGCAACGCTGGGTCACTCTCGAGCTCCCGGTGAACAAGCTCCGCTGCGTCGTTGCGGCGGAGATGGCGAAGTTTCCGGTACTGAACGTTGGCTAACGTGCCAAGAAAGTAAGTATTCCGCACGCTCTCGGCTTCGGTCGCGCTCTTGTTCCTGATGTGTTTGGCCAGCTCATCGAAGGCGGACTCGTTCTCTTCGAAGTCCACTAGCATGCGTGCGCCACCGGACATGGCCACAAGTTGAAGTGCTTGCTGGAGCTTCTCGTGCTTGGATCGCACATCGGCGACGTTTCGGTGCATCCGCTTGGCGACGCGGTCGAAATCTTTACCTTCCCGGTCGTAAAGCTCCTTGATAAGGAGTGCTTCATTTATCCACGAGTAAGCTTCTTTGAACTCGCGTGCCACCTGCAGTTCGGCCTCGAGGTCGACGAGCTCGTCCATGGTCGCGTCTTCGGGAAGAACGAGACATCGCACATACCGTGCGTTCAAATAGTCGTCGTCGCGGTAGAGCGAGCGCAACGCGGCCGACCGCCGGTTGCCGTTGATGAGCACCCCGTCGGCAGTGAGGATCGCATCTGCTTGTTGGCCGCGCTCCTTGAGGTCTGCCTTGAGAGCGGAGAAGTTGTCTTGCCCGCACAAGATCTCGTACTGGGCTTGCTGGGCTTCCTCGCCTAGCGGGTCGGCGGTGAATAGGTCAGGGTGTCCTGTTCGGTGAATCACGCTCATCTGTTCAGCGCGGGTGCGATGGTTCATTGTCGAGAAGCGAACCCAGCCGACCTCGACCTCGACAAGCGGAAGATCTTTTTCTTGGCGGGGCCATGCGGAGACAAACACCGTTCCCAAATTCTCGCGCCGTGCGAGAAGCTCGACCCGGTCTCGGTCCAGCACGGGGTTAGACACTGCTCAACTCCTGTAAGTGGTGGAATGGCCTGGGCCAAATCGTGACGTTATTGTGGTTCGCAGCGAGCCTCCACGCTTATTGAAGCCAACGTGTCCAACGTATGCGGGGAGGAGGTCTTCCGGTATGTTGAAGAGTGCGAGAAGCAATCCTGGAAAGATGCGAGTGCGACTACCGTGCCAATTCCACTTGTCGCCATCGCGTTCTTGGTCGGGCATCACATAAACACACGGTGGTGGCACATGGTTCCCGTTGACGACGATCGCCCTGTCCTTCTTGGGGCATAGTCGCTGCGCGGTGCCGCACAATTGATTGTGGAAGATAATGCCGTCGAGTTTTCGTGACGACTCGAAGTATCGCTTCTGGAGTCGGCTGACGCCTTTCGTCACATGTGTTCCTGGGTTGTAGCGCATGCTTGAACAAAGCCACCACAGGTACGTCTCTGTGGCCCACTCAGGCGTTTCCCATGTGCGGCTGCTGTGTGCGCCATCTGGGCATCCCTTCTGAATGATGGCCATATCGCCGTGGTTAGGGACTGAAAGGCGAAAAATCGTGTCGGTTCCGTACCGTGGAGATTCGAACCCGGCGATGAGCTCTCGATCGAGCATAGCGGTCAGCAAACCAGTCAAGAACTCCTTGTTTTCGGTGTTGCTGGCGCTGGCGGCGCCACGCATCGCCTCGATCGCTGCCGGCAACGCATCGACGTACTCAGTGGACGTTAGTCCGTGCCGTGCGAGGATATCGGGCTGTGCGTGCAGCTCTCGGATAAGCGCGGCAACATTATCGACCACTCTGGGATGGGGAGCGCCGGAGTGTCGGCAGGGCGCTGCCTGGTCCTGTGTCATTGCGGCCAGTCCTTGCGCGTGGCGGCCAGAGCAGTGGGAAGATGCAGACCCATTCGGACAACATATCTCATCGGTAGGTTGTGTCGAGTGCGTTAACAGGAAAGAAGCCGCACCTTGTCGAGGATGCCTACTTGGGATGCGGACTGACTACGCCGTTCGTTGGATCACGGATGTCGTCAAGGCTTGGGGCTGGTGGACTCGCGGACGACCAGATGGCAGGCCTGCCGAACCACGCCGGAGTGGGTTTCGCCGTCCAGGGCGGCGAACAGGTACTCCACGGCCGTGGCGCCGAGGCGTTCGAGGTTCACGTCCACCGTGGTCAGCGGTGGGCGGCAGTCGGCGGCGAAGAGCTCCCAGTTGTCGAAGCCGACGAGCGCGACGTCGTCGGGCACGTGCCGCCCCAGGTCTGCCAGGGCCTGGGCCACGCCGGCGGCCACCTGGTCGCTGCCGCAGAAGATCGCGTCCAGCGAGGGGTGCGCGGTGGCGAGCATCCGGCCCGCCTGCCGGCCCCAGCTCTGCGTCCACTCGCCGTACAGCGGCTCGCCGCCGACCAGTGTGAGGCCTGCCTCGTCGAGGACGGCACGCAGTGCGGTGACGCGGTCGCGGGCCGCGCGGTAGCTCGACGGACCGGTGATGTGGCCGATGTGCTTGCGGTTCAACGACACCAGGTGTTCGGCCGCGAGTCGCGCGCCACCGGCGTCGTCCGCCAGCAGGGACAGGTCGCCCGGGTCGTCGGACTCGCCGTAGACGTACACGACCGGCACCGGGATGTCGGCGGTGAGCGAGGAACGCATGTCGTTGCTGTCGCCCAGCACGATGAAGCCGTCGACCTGGCGGGCGAGCAGTGTGCGGATGTAGTGCCGGCGCCGGATGGAGTCGCCCCGGGCGTCGCACAGCAGCACCGACATCTGCTCGTTGCCGAGTGCGTTCTCCACGCCAAGCAGGATCGGCATGGCGAAGCGGCCGCCGAGCTCGTCGGTGAGCAGTCCGATGGTCCTCGTACGGCCGGAGATCAGCCCTCGCGCGAGCGCGTTGGGTTGGAACGACAGCTTCTCCGCGGCCGCCTGGACCCGGCCTCGGGTGGCCGGGGCGACCTCGTCGCGGCCGTTGAGGGCCTTCGACGCGGTGGCCACGGACACGCCGGCGAGCCTGGCCACGTCGGTGAGCGTGACCGAACCGGAGCGCTGCCTCGTCACCACGCACCCCTTTCGATCCTTGACACGACTCTAGCCGGTTGCCTACGTTCGAATCGTCGAAAACGTTTTCGTAGCGTTTCGGACGGTGGAAGGCAGGGTGGCCATGACACCGAAAGCTGGGTGGCGATCGCTCGCACTCGCTGTCGCGCTGGTCGGCGCGTTGCTGACGCCGGTCGCCCCGCCGGCCGCCGCCGAGCAGACCATCGGGTTCCCGGCCTTCACCGGGCCACCGCCACCCGCCGAGCCGGTCCCGTACAGCAACCGCATGATGCGGGCGATGTACGACGCGGAGGCGGGCGGCACCGACTTCTGGATGGACCGCCTGCTGGCCCGCCGAGGCAGTGACCCGGCCGGCAGCTGGCTGATGACCCGCGGTCGTACCGTCTACATGCGACAGAACAACAACTCCGTCATCGGCTTCGGCGGCCGCGTGGCGTACTACAACGAGTTCTTCGGCTCCTTCGCCAACCAGAACGCCTACTCGGTCGGCATCGGCTCTGGCGGTTTCACCGAGAACGTCGCCGACCGGCTGCAGACGCCGAGCTACTGGAGCGGCACCTACACCAACGGCGATCTTCGCGCCGGGGTCCGGAAGTTCATCACGCACAACAACGTCGCCGTCACCGTCCTGTCGCTGACCAACAACGGCGCCGGGTCGCAAACGCTTCCGCTCACCGTCGACTCGCCGTTCACCCGTACTGCCACCGGCGCCGAGCTGACCGGCGTGCAGGAGGTCCGCAACTCCTGGGGCGAGAAGCTCACGACGATCTTCCCGCGCCTGTCCGCGCAGGGCCTGGCCCCGTCGAACGGCCGGCTGGCGGGGAACGTCACCGTCGCAAGTGGACAGACAGTCACGGTGAAGGTGCAGCTCGGCTTCGTGGCAGACGAGATCCCCGCGTCCCGCACCGAGTACGACCAGTACCGCGCGCTGTCGCCGGACAACGCCTTCGCCACCCACGTACGGACCTACAACCGTTGGTGGGCCGACAACATCCCGTACCTCGACGTGCCGGAACCGGCGATCAAGAAGCACATCTACTACCGCTGGTGGCTGATGCGCTTCAACTACCTCGACGCCGACATCCCGGGCAACGACTTCCAGTTCCCCACCTCGATCGAGGGCGTGCTGGGCTACAACAACGCGATCGCGCTCACGGTTCCCATGTTCATCGACGACCTGAAGTACCTGCGCGACCCGATGTACTCGTACGGGCCGTGGGTCTCGACCGGCGAGTCGTCGGGCGGCGGCCGGTTCATGGACAACCCCGGCGACCCGGAGAACTGGAGCAACAGCTACACCCAGTACATCGCCGAGGCGGCGTGGCGCAGCTACGAGATCCATGGCGGCCAGGCGCCGATCGTGGCGAACCTGGCCCGTTACGCGGAAGGCGACGTCAAGGGCCAGCTCGCTTTCTACGACCACGACGGCAACGGCCTGATCGAGTACGACTGGGGCGCGCTGACCGGCAACGACGCCGACGCGGTCTCCTTCGACTGGCGCCCTGGCGACGACCTCGACCGCACGGAAGCGGCCTACCAGTACAGCGGCGCGATGGCCGCCGCGGCGGCCTACGAGCAGCTCGGCAACACGGCGAAGGCCACCGAGATGCGCGGCATCGCCGACCGCATCCGCAACGCCATCCTGACCGTCCTGTGGAACCCGCAGGACCAGCTGTTCGAGCACCGGGACGCGGCGACGAACGAACACGTGCCGTGGAAGGAGATCAACAACTACTACCCGTTCGCCGTCGGCGCCATCCCCAACCAGCAGCCGTACACCGACGCGCTGCGGCTGTTCGACGACCCGGCGCAGTACCCGATCTTCCCCTTCTACACGGCGAACCAGGCTGACAAGGCGGAAGCGGCGGAGGCGGGTTTCCCCGGCTCCAACAACTTCTCGCAGATCAACTCGACCGTCCAGTTCAGGCTGTTCTCGTCGGTCCTGCACAACTACAGCACCCCCTACATCACCGCGCAGGACTACAAGAAGCTGCTGTACTGGAACTCCTGGGCCGCGTTCATCGGCGGCAACACGGCGTGGCCGGACTCCAACGAGTACTGGTACGACTGGAACCCCACCACACAGACGATCAACGGCCGGTCCGGCATCCACCACACGATCCTGGGCAGCAGCAACTGGACCGTGATCGAGGACGTGCTGGGAGTACGCCCACGAACCGACGCGAAGGTCGAACTGGCACCGATCGACATCGGCTGGGACCACGCGATGGTCGACAACCTGCGTTACCGGGACCGCGACCTGACCGTCGTCTGGGACGACCCGGCCGACGGCGTCGCCCACTATCCCGGCGTGCCCGAGGGCTACTCGGCCTACATCGACGGCGTGCGCGCGTTCACGGTCGACCGGCTCACGAACCTGGTCTGGGACCCCGCGACCGGCCAGGTCGACACCACCGGCAACGTCCTGTACAGCACGGCCATCGGCGGCATGCACGCGCCGAAAGACGTGGTGCTGAAGGGCGACCGGGTGGTCGACCTGTTCCAGAAGGCAGGCGCCAACCTCACCTCGACCGCACCGAACCTGGCGCGGAACGCGTCGGCGTCCTACACGGCGCCGGGCAGCAGTGCGGCGGCCGCGGTCGACGGCACCACGGTCAGTGCACCGGTCTGGAGCAGCAGCGGGTCACCCAACGCGGAGGACACGGTCGAGGTCAACCTCGGCGCGCCCACACAGGTCGACGACGTGAAGCTGTACTTCTACCGCGACCGCACGACAACGGGCCTCGCCGAGCCGGCGAGCTACCGGCTGCAGTACCACAACGGCAGGACGTGGGTGGACGTGCCGGGCCAGGCGAAGTCCCCAGCGATCCCGCGCGCCAACTACAACCACGTCCAGTTCCCGGTGGTGAGGGCCCAGCGGTTCCGCGTGGTGCTGACCCATCAAGCAGGCCACAAGACCGCGCTCAAGGAGCTGCAGGTCTTCCGCACGGGTGTCGCAGCACCGCCGGCGCGGAACGTGGCGCCGTACGCACTGGCCACAGTGGACTCGTCGTTCCGGCAGGCAGGCCAGGCCCTGTTGCGCGGCGAGGTGAAGGACGACGCCCTTCCACGCGGCAAGCTCACGTCCACCTGGGAGACGGTGTCCGGCCCGGGAACAGTGATCTTCGCCGACCCGGCCTCGCCGACCACCACTGCCACGTTCACCGAACCCGGTGACTACACCCTCCGCCTGACCGCTTCCGATGGCGCACGGTCAGCCGCATCGACCGTGACGGTCACTGCCGCCGCGGTCCCGGCCGTGCCCAACATGGCGCCTGCCGCGACGGTGTCGGCGTCGTACACCTCGCCGTGGGAGCTGGCGACCGCGGTCAACGACGGCATCGACCCACCGTCCTCCAACGACGGCGTCAACCGGCGCTGGGGCACGTGGCCGGAACAGGGCGAGCAGTGGGTCCAGCTGGAATGGCCGAATCCCGTGCGGGTCAACGCATCGGACATCTACTTCTTCGACGACGGTGGCGGCGTTCGCGGGCCGGCGTCGTGGCGGCTCCAGTACTGGAACGGTCAGTCCTATGTAGACATACCGGCCACCTACGACATCGCCACCGATCGCTATGTCCACACGGACTTCACCAGCGTGACCACGACCCGGATGCGGGCCGTGCTGGTGGGTGAGACCGCGTCGGTCGGCGTGCTGGAGTGGCAGGTCCACGCCGAACCGTCGACCGTCGAACCGGTACAGGTGCGGACCAGGCCGGGTGTCGTGCCGAAGCTGCCGGCCACGGTCACCCGCGTCTACGCCGACGGCACGCGCCTGGACTCCCCGGTGACCTGGGCGCCCATCACCAAAGCACAGGTGAAACACCCAGGCATGTTCACGGTTCCCGGTGTCACCACCGACACCCCACTCATCGTCGAGGCGACCGTGACGGTACGACGCTAAGCGGAGATTCCTTGTCCTTTTCCTGCTTGTGCTGGTGGGCACCGCCGGGCAGCTGCCCACCGCGCAGGTTGACTCCTTCCCCTGTCAGCTCACCATCCGCGGCGCCACACCCGCAGCCGGCAACACCTGATCAACGAAGGGAGAAAGTCAGATGAAACGCATCATCGCGTTCCTCGCCGCACTGGTGTTCGCGGCCGGCTCCGGCACGGCCAGGGCGGATGTGAGCATCCAGGCGTGGAACCCGCCGTCGAACCTCGTGCAACCGCTCAACGAGGTCTGGCAGCACGTGGAGAGCACGTACGGCAACCTGTACGGGTTCCGCAACTACGGCTGGGACCAGGTCATCGCGAACGGCGGCTACCTGAACTTCTGCGTGCGCTGGGACTCCAGCGCGAACGTGACGGCGGCCCAGCGCGACCAGATCCAGGCCGCGCTCGTCCGGCAGGCCACCAAGTGGATGAACATGATGCTGGACAACGGCCAGCGCTGGGAGAACTGGCCGTACCAGACCGTGCCGATCAAGGTCGTCGGCTGGGCGGTGCGCAACCGCTCGCAACTACAGTGGACGGACAACTCGGTCGATATCTATGTCAACGACATCAACGAGAACGCCCCGCAGTGCTCGCGGAACTGCGGCCGGTTCTTCCACCAGGACGGCAACTACTCGCAGTGCCCCGGTGGCGTGGCGCGGCACTACGACCAGTCGCTGTGGCTGACCTCCGGCTTCGGCGGCGGCGCTGGCGGTGACTGGGGTCAGCGGGTCGGCAGCGAGTACTTCCTGAACAACGTCAACGCCGACAACATCCACATCTTCCTGCACGAGATGGGTCACACGTTCGGTCTCGACGACTTCTACGACTGGACCCCGACGGGCCAGTGCTGCTTCCTGATGAAGGCCGGCAGCGCGACCTCCATCACCGATTTCGACAAGTGGATGTTCCGCGACTGGTGGCGGCACCTGAAGAGCAGGTACGGCCTCTGAGCTGACCGAGGGCGCGTGCTCACGGCGGCGAGCACGCCCTCACGTCAGCGCGTCGAGCGCCGCGTGACCTGACTGTCCACTCAGGTCCCAGTCGACCGCGCCGAGCAGCAGCGCGACGACCGCGTCGGCGAGCAGGTTCGCCTCTTTCCAGCTGTTGCGGGTGCTTCCGCCAGGCCGCATGCGGTACTGGAGCACGAACCCGTCGAGCATGGCCTGCAGCACCGACGACAGTCGCTTGAACGTCCACTCAGGACGCAACCAGAGGTCGTGCCGGTCGGCGAGCGTGTGGTAGAGCTGAAACCACGCCCGCATGGCCTCGCTCGAGCCCGGTGACAGTGCTCTCGCCAGCTCGGGATGCCGGGGGATCAACGGACCGAGGTGCAGGACGAGGTAGCTGCGCGGATGCTGCACGGCACCCGTCAGCAACTCGTCGGCGACGGCGGCGACGATCTGCGACATGGTCGCGTCCTCGCTGTGCCGGGGCACGGGTATCCCGGGCGGTTCCTCGCGGAGCAACGCGTAGACCACCGCGTCGGCAAGGAAATCCGACCGTGTCGGCCAGCGGCTGAAGAACGCCCGCCGCCGTGGCGCCTCACCGGAGGACCACCTCGGCGCGAGACGGATGACGTCGTCGGTACGCAGCCAGTCCAGCGCCATCGGAAAGGTGAAGTGGCCGAGACGTTGTGACTGGTCAGGGCCGATCGGTTCCGCCTGAAGGTAGGCGTCCATCAGATCGGCTGCCACGGAAAGAAAACCCTCCGCCGTCGTGTCATGACGGGAGGGGTATGTGCGCAGACCCACCCTGTGGCCTTTCATTCATGGCGAAACCAAGAGAATCTTGCCCTACCGCAAGGAAAACCACAGCCCCGCGAACGAGTGAAGCTCTCCGACACGGAATGTGTTTATGATCCGACTGGTCCCGTTGGTGGAGGCATAGATGGCAATTGTCGTCAGTCCGCTACGCGCGTCGCTGATTGTCGTTGAGGGCATGTGGACCTGGTATCGGCGCAACTGGCGCGCGACCGTGGTCTCCAGCGTCGTCCAGCCCGTGCTGTTCCTGCTGGCACTGGGTTTCGGCTTCGGCTCGCAGGTCCGGCCCACCGAGGCGACCGGCGGGCTCACCTACGTCGTGTACCTCGCGCCGGCATTGCTCGTCGCGACCTCCGTGCAGATCGCCGCTTTCGAGTCGACTTACCCGATCCTGTCCGCGTTCAAGTGGCAGCAGACCTACCTCGGCATCGTCGCGTCACCCATCACCGCCGGCCAGATCTTCGGCGGCCACCTGATGTGGGTGGCGCTGCGCCTCGGCGTGTCCGGTGCCGCCTACCTGGTCGTCGCCGCCCTTCTTGGCACGCTCACGAGTGCCGGCGTGCTCGTGTCGCTGCTCGTCTCCGTGCTCGCCGGCCTGGCGATCTCCGCGCCAGTCGCCGCGTACTCCGCGACGCTGGAGACCGAGGGACAGCAGTTCAGTGCCCTGTTCCGGTTCGTCATCATGCCGATGACCCTGTTCGCCGGCACGTACTTCCCGGTTTCGCAACTGCCGGGCTGGCTGCGCCCCCTCGCCTGGGTTACCCCGCTGTGGCACGGCACGGAGCTCAGCCGAGGCGCCGCGTTCGGGAACCTGTCGTTGCCGGCCGCTGCCGGGCACGTGGCGTTCCTGGCGGCGATTGTCGGTGTCGGCGCGTGGTTCGGCGTCCGGACGTTCACGAGGAGGCTGTCAGCGTGACCGCGGGGCTGCTGTTGCGAGCGTTGCCGACCGGGATGTACGCCGGCCGTGCGCGGGTGCTGGTCGAGCGGTCACTGTTGGTCAACCGGCGGGCCTGGCTCGCGGTCGTGTCCGGGTTCTGCGAGCCGCTGTTCTACCTGTTCGCCATGGGCGTCGGGTTCGGCGCGCTGGTCGGCGACGTGATCGGCCCGGACGGCACCCGGGTCAGCTTCGTCGCGTTCGTCGCGCCCGCGTTGCTGGCCGCCTCCGCCATGAACGGCGCGGTCTACGACGCGACCTTCAACATCTTCTTCAAGTTCAAGTACGCCAAGCTCTACGACGCGATGCTGGCGACCCCGCTCGGCCCGATCGACGTCGCCGTGGGGGAGATCGCGTGGGCGCTGCTGCGTGGTGGGCTGTACGCGGCCGGCTTTCTCGCCGTGATGCTGACGATGGGGCTGCTCACCTCGTGGTGGGCGGTGCTCGCGCTGCCGGCCGCGTTGCTGGTGGCGTTCTCGTTCGCCGCGCTCGGGATGGCCTGTACGACGTTCATGCGGTCCTGGCAGGACTTCGACCTCATCCAGCTCGCGCTGATGCCGATGTTCCTGTTCTCCACGACGTTCTTCCCGTTGACCGTCTATCCGGAGGTTGTCCGGGGGGTCGTGCGGTGTCTGCCGCTGTACCACGCGATCGAGCTGATGCGGAAGCTGTGCGCTGGCGTGGTCGAGGTGGGAATGCTGGGCCATCTCGCGTACTTCGCGGTGATGGCCGGGGTCGGGGTGGTGGTCTCGGCTCGCCGGTTGGGGGTCCTGCTACTGAGGTGAGTAGCAGGACCCGACGGTGTCAGAACAGGGGATCGGTGATCGTGATGCCGAGATCCGCGCCGTAGCCGGCGTACAGGGCGAAGATGATCAGTGCGGCGCCGGCGAGCGCGATGTCCTTCTGGAACGCGACCATCTCGGTCTGCTTGGCCATCGGGTCGGTCTCCTTCCAGAACCCGTGCATCATGAAGGCCGTGGGGACCAGGAAGACCACGAGGAGAAGCGCGCCGAGGTCCATCCAGAGACCCAACAGCACCAGCAGACCGCCGACGAGGATCAGCACACCGCTGCCGAGGACAGCGAGCTTGGCCTGCGGCACCCCGCGGGACTTGGCGTACCCGGCCATCGCCTCACTCTGGGTGAGGTGTCCGAAGGCTGAGCCGAGGAACAGTGCCGCGAAGAGGATTCGACCGATGAGAGCGACCACATCCATAAGGACCTCCACCGAAGGGTTCGGAGGGAATGGTTCAGAGCTCAACTATCCCGCTGGGGGATCACAACCGCAATACGAGCGGGGGTTACCCTTGAGCCACTATGAGCGTTGAGTCGGTCTTTCCCCAGCTGGAGCCGTTGCTGCCCAGGGTGTCCAAGCCGGTCCAGTACGTCGGTGGGGAGCTGAACTCCACGGTCAAGGACTGGGACGCCACCACGGTGCGCTGGGCGTTGATGTACCCCGACGCCTACGAGGTCGGCCTGCCCAACCAGGGCGTCATGATCCTGTACGAGGTGCTCAACGAGCTGGCTGACGTGCTGGCCGAGCGCACCTACGCGGTGTGGCCCGACCTCGAGAAGCTCATGCGTGAGCACGACGTGCCGCAGTTCACCGTGGACGCGCACCGTCCGCTGGGGGCGTTCGACCTGCTGGGCGTCAGCTTCTCCACCGAGCTGGGCTACACCAACCTGCTGACCGCGCTGGACCTGGCCGGCATCCCACTGCACGCCGCCGACCGGACCGACGACCACCCGATCGTCGTCGCGGGCGGTCACGCCGCGTTCAACCCGGAGCCCATCGCCGACTTCATCGACGCGGCCGTGCTCGGCGACGGCGAGGAGGCGGTCCTCGAGATCACCGACCTCGTCCGCGCGTGGAAGAACGAGGGCCGCCCTGGCGGCCGGGACGAGATCCTGACCCGCCTGGCCGAGACCGGCGGCGTGTACATCCCGAAGTTCTACGACGTGACCTTCTCCGGCGACGGCGCGCTCGACCCCATCGTGCCCAACCGCGACCGTGTGCCGGCGACAGTCGCCAAGCGCACCACGATGGACCTGGACGCCTGGCCGTACCCGAAGCAGCCGCTGGTGCCGCTCGCGGAGAGCGTGCACGAGCGGATGAGCGTGGAGATCTTCCGCGGCTGCACCCGAGGCTGCCGGTTCTGCCAGGCCGGCATGATCACCAGGCCGGTCCGTGAGCGGTCCATCCAGGGCATCGGCGAGATGGTCCACAAGGGACTGGAGGCGAGCGGCTTCGAGGAGGTCGGCCTGCTCTCACTGTCCAGCGCCGACCACTCGGAGATCGCGGAGATAACGAAGGGCCTCGCGGACCGCTACGAGGGCACCAACACGGGCCTGTCGCTGCCCTCGACCCGCGTGGACGCGTTCAACATCGACCTGGCCAACGAGCTGTCCCGCAACGGAAGGCGATCGGGTCTGACGTTCGCCCCGGAAGGTGGCAGCGAGCGGATCCGTCGGGTCATCAACAAGACCGTCTCGGAAGCCGACCTGATCCGCACGGTGAGCGCGGCCTACGCCAACGGCTGGCGCCAGGTGAAGCTGTACTTCATGTGCGGCCTGCCAACGGAAACCGACGACGACGTGCTGCAGATCGCCGCGATGGCCCAGGAAGTGATCCGAGCGGGCCGCAAGGCGAGCGGCCGCAAGGACATCCGCTGCACCATCTCCATCGGCGGCTTCGTCCCCAAGCCCCACACCCCGTTTCAGTGGGCGGCCCAGTGCGACCCGGACACAGTGGACAGCCGCCTGCGCAAGCTGCGGGAGGCCGTGAACTCGGACCGCGGCCTGGGCCGCAACATAGGCATGCGCTACCACGACGGCAAACCAAGCCTCATCGAAGGACTGCTGTCGCGCGGTGACCGCCGAGTGGGCCGAGTCATCGAACGAGTCTGGCAGGAAGGCGGCCGCTTCGACGGCTGGAGCGAACACTTCTCCTACGACCGCTGGACAACAGCGGCAGCGGCTGAGCTGGAGCCGCTGGGCGTGAGCCTGGCCTGGTTCACGACCCGCGAACGCACCGAGGAGGAAACCCTCCCCTGGGACCACCTGGACTCGGGCCTGGACAAGCAATGGCTGTGGGACGACTGGCAGGACGCCCTGTCAGAGCAGGAACTGGACGACTGCCGCTGGACCCCGTGCTTCGACTGCGGTGTCTGCCCTGCCATGGGCACGGACATCGAGATCGGGCCCACGGGCCGCAAGCTGCTTCCGCTGACGGTCAGTTCTCGCTGACGGCCGCCAAGGCATCCACCAGCCCGTGCCCATAGAACCCGTTGTAGGGCTGGTACCCGGTGCAGTAAGCGTCCTGCGCCCCGGTCCCATCAAGATCGTAATCAGCCGGGCAGGGCAACGGATCCGCCTGCTCGGTGAGCATCTTGGTGAGATCCTGCGGCGTGGCCTCGGGGTGCTCGGAAGCAAGCAACGCGGCCACCCCGGTCACATGCGGCGTCGCCATGGACGTGCCGCACAAGCTCTCGTACCCGTCAGGCACAGTGGACAACACGCAGGAGTCGTCCTCCTGCTTCCCGCCAGAAGGGTCGTAAGCCTGCGGCTTGGTCTCACCTCCGGGCGCGGCGACGTCAACCACCCCGAGCCCGTACGAGCTGTAGCTGGCCTTCAACTCGTTACGCCCGACAGCGGACACCGCGACGACCCCACGCAACCCGGCAGGCAACACCTTGCAGGAGGCATCCAGAGTTCGCCGCCCGGAGTCCCCGGGATCCTCGACGGTCTGTCCGCTGGGGTCAGCGAGATCCGCACCCTCGTTGGTGGCGGCCGCGACCGTCAGCACCCCGTGCGACGTCGCGTAGTCCACCGCCCGCCGCACCGACTCGTACACGACGTGCTCGCTGCCCCGATCGCACGTCATCAGCCACGGATCGACGAAGTAACTGTTGTTGGTCACCTTCATCCCGTTCGCGGCGGCCCACATCAGCCCACACACCGCGTACTCCGGGAAGATGTACCCGCTGTCGTCGACGACCTTCACCGAGGCGATCCGCACCCCGGGCGCCACCCCCGTGGTCCCGTGCCCGTCGTCCGCGGCCGCGATGGTCCCGGCGACATGCGTCCCGTGCGGCGACGCGGTCGGCTCCCACGCCGTGGGCGACTGGTCGGCCCTGCCGGACAGACACCCGGCGGACGCGGCCCGGTCCAGCGCGCCGACGAGGTCGGGGTGGTTGGGGTCCACACCGGAATCCAGAACGCCGACCAGGACGTTCTTGCTCCCCGGCATGATCCGTCGCGCACGGTCGGCGCCGATCATCGTCATGTCCCACTGCTCGGCGGTCCGGTCCGTGTCGTCCACAGCGGTCTGGTCGGTCGTGATCGACTCGCCACCGGACGCCTTGGCGGAGTCCCGCAGCATCGACTGCGCGCTGAACGCCCGGTCGGTGCCCATCCGGACCGCGAACCTGGCGTCGACCGAGTTGGCCACCCCGACCGCGATCTCCGGGTAGTAGACACTCAGCGCGCCACACGCCTCGGTGACCTCCGACGTGGCGGACGGCTCGCTGGTGCCGGACGCGAAGAGGACGAGGTAGCGGTACGAGGCGCTGCTCGACGAGCAGGCGTCGCGCGGTGGGTCGACGGCCTGGGCACTCGCGTTCACACCGGTCGTCACCAGGGATGTCGCGAGCACCACGGCACTGACCGCTGCCGCCGGTACACGGCGCAGCAGAGGCACGGGTGACCTCCAGTTGTTGGGGCGGCCGGTCGGGGGCTCCGGCACTCCAATGACCGGACGGTAGTCACGCAGCCGCACCGCAGACAAGCTCACCGGCCGAATTGGAGCTGGGGGTACGGTGCCAGGATTGGCGGTTGTTCACCACCGGACCAGCAGGACACCACCAGAAGGAGTAACGCTGACCAGCGACGATCGCCCGAATCCCTCCGCGGCGGCGGTGCAGAAGCTTCGGCTCCGGTACGCCAAGCGCGGCCCACTGCGGTTCACCTCACACCGGGACGTGGCCCGCGCGTTCGAGCGCGCGCTGCGCCGGGCGAAGGTGCCGATGGCGTACTCGCAGGGCTTCAACCCGCACCCGAAGATCTCGTGGATCGGCGCGTCGCCGACCGGGGTGGCGAGCGAGGCCGAGTACGTGGAGATACAGCTGGTGCAGACGCTCGAGCCGGCGGAGCTGGTCACCCTGCTGGACGCGGCCATGCCACCAGGGCTCGACCTGCTGGAGGCGGTCGGCGTGCCCGTAGGAGTGAGTGGGGACTCGCTCGCGGACCGCATGGAGGCCAGCCGGTGGCGGCTCGAACTGCCCGGCGTGGCGTCCGACACGCTGAGATCGGCGTTCGACCTGCTGATGGCGGCCGAGGTCGTCGAGGTGGAACGCCTGACCAAACACGGAATGCGCACGATCGACGCACGCTCAGCGATCGTTACCGGTCGGGTGGAGGATGACCCGACCGTGTCTCCTTCAACCACACCGGCCGAGCCATGTGGGATACTCGTCGTGGTTGTCCGGCAGCTGACACCTGCCGTGCGACCGGACGACGTGCTGAGCGCGCTCCGCGTTGTCGCCGCTCTGGATCCGCCGGTGCCCGCGAAGGCGACCCGGATGGCCCAGGGACGGCTCGACGACGACGGAGGTCTGTCCGACCCGCTGGCCCAGGATCGGGCCGCGCGGACCTCGGCGTCCGGGTGACGCCCGGCGCGACGTCATGACTGACCTGCTGCGGTCATCGGGCTAGAGCCCGGCGGCCGCGGTGAGAGGCGAGGATTCCCGTCGCTGTTGCGACGGAATGAGGCAACACGCTTCACCGAAGGAGCACGGTGGAGCGAGGACAACGAGGCCCCTGTGCGGCCGCGTCCGCAGAGTGCCGGTGCCATGGTGCCGGCCGTGCGGACGCGCCCGGGGGTGAAGGAGCTAAATGTCGGATATGTCGACCCCTGCCGGAAACCCCGGCGGGGAAACCACCACACCTGCCGCAGCCGCACTCGCGGAACTGCCGGCCCGAATCCGCGTGCACGCACTCGCCAAGCTGCTCGGCCGCAGCAGTCGCGAGGTGCTCGCCGCCGTCACCGACCTCGGTGCCGACGGTCGCAGCGTGCAGTCCAGCATCGACCGTGAGCTGGCACTGCGCGTCGCCGAGTCACTGGGCGTGATCACTTCGGACCCTGATGTCACGAACGGTGACTCCGGGCCCGCGGACCAGCCTGCCGACGCGCCACAGTCCGGCTCGGCGCAGCCGGCCGGAGCTGGCTCTCCGCCCCAGGCCCCCGGTTTCCGGCAGACCGCCGCGCCCACCAGTTCTCGCCAGGCCGGC
>Ga0307512_10003383_pt1 | contig 18663 bp, 20 predicted proteins | sample 14_EM_MG_FD_200267 | JGI IMG/M metagenome (GOLD analysis project Ga0307512, IMG submission 200267) | Populus trichocarpa ectomycorrhiza microbial communities from riparian zone in the Pacific Northwest, United States - 14_EM | ecosystem: Host-associated > Plants > Roots > Unclassified | place... | reverse complement strand
ACGGACTTCCGACTGGTTCAGATCTGCGAAAACAATGCATACGAGCATTAAGTGGGACGTGCAGCCTATATGGGATCCTTCCTACTTCCCATGAATTTACTGGAAAGCTCAGTAAATCTGGTCAACAGCCATTCACATCTGGCGTGAACTTTGATGTTTGGAGACTCGCCGATGAGAAACACCAGGACCAGTTTTTTGCAGTCAAAGTGCTTCGTTTTTATGGGGGTGACCCTGTCGAAAAGCTCAGCCAGGTATGAGGCAGGACGAGGGATGACTCGATTAAATGCTGATTGGATCTAGAAATACTTCAAGGAAGCCATAGTTTCTAAGCGGGTTAACCATCCAAACATCCTGCCCATTGAAGGCGTAGCGCCAGAACTGTTTGAGTTTTGTATGGTGTCTCAGTGGATGGAGTGTGGAGATATACTGGATTATGTGAGGAGATACCCGGAGGTCGATCGATTGGAACTGGTACGCCCAATGCATTGGCATCCAGGTTCTGTGCTCACTGGATCTTAGCTGATTGGGATCGCCTGCGGTCTTAACTATCTTCATAACAACGAGATAGTCCACGGAGATCTGAAGAGTGTACGTGGGATTTATCCTGTAATTTTTCCCAACTGACTTTCCGTCTTTCCCAGCCAAACATTCTGATTGATACGAAAGGCAGTCCCCGCCTCTGCGATTTTTCTAATTGTTCGTTCACGAGGAATACCGAGCCGGTAAACGCTTTGACTCCCACCTACGACTGCACGCCCCGCTGGTCCGCCCCCGAGCGTCTCAACGAAAGCGCCCAGGAGAGAGAACCGACGACAATGTCAGACGTGTACTCTCTGTCAATGGTCATCGTGGAGGTATATCTATTTGACCATAGTATGATGTATCCAGGTTCTGATTGCTTTGGTTTCTAGCTCATAACCGGAAAGATACCCTTTCCCGAGTTCACGTCCCCCAATGTCATTGTCATGGTCACGAAAGGCAAGCGACCACTAAAGCCTCGTTCCTTCGATGCCCCGGGAATGACCCCGGCGGTCTGGAGGATCGCTCAGAAGTGCTGGTGCGAGGAAGCGAAAGAACGACCAGAGGTCAACACCGTCCTCCGATCCCTCGAAAATCTTGCTGACGAGCCTACGCAAGCCCCGTTTCTCCAATGGTGGCGAAGTGTTTTTGACTACTGACCACTATCCCATCGGGATCTCTCCCTTCAAATACAAGCACTAAGTACACCGTGTATTCGATGTTTCTAACGGCGACCGACATTCTGAAAGCGCTACAATGTGTCCCTGCGTGCCCTGAAAAACAGTAAAATCGCAAGGTGGGACCTGGAACCTGTGAAACCCACGTGGTTTGTCTGACGTGATCATGCTGTCATTACTGTGGGTGACCGCGGTCGACGCCACGGTAATTAGACTCTAGCATTGGTAACCCGTGGCGAAAAGTCAATACTGCTCGGCCAACCATAACCTTAACGTCGCTTCATACGTCGGCTATGCAATCACCTAGCCATGTATTTCAGTGGTAATATGTAACATCTCGTATAGCCGGCTCCCCCTCGATCCCTCTGGTTGAATCACGTGACGGGTTGATGCCCCACCTTTCATACGCCGTTCCTCGGCCTATACCACCGCTGGTGTTCCTGGTGACATGACGGTCAATGGTACGCGTGCAAAAGCGCGACATGGATGCGATGTCAGTCCTAACCTGGAGACTACAAAGTCAGAACAATCCAAAAAAGCACTTTCTACGTTTAGGTGCTGCTGTAGCATCCGTACATCAGTAAGCATCGTGCTCTCCCGGAAAGACAGACTTACTCGGTGGTGGATCTGTGTACTGTGCTGGCTTTTGGGCCTCCGGCTTTACACCCTGTTGAACAACCTCAGACGTCGTTCCTAGCCGGACGGCCTCAGAAGTCGTCCTGAGTTGAAGGGCTTCAGACTTCGTTCGGGGCTGAACGAGCTCAGATCTCGTTTGGAGTTGGACGGCCTCAGATCTCGTTGGAGGCCGACTAGCCCCCGGTATGGGTCCTGCCACGGGTGGCAGTTCACTAGGTCGATCATAGAAGTTGTGAACGGAACCGAAGATGAGGTCTTGAGGTCTGAATTACTAGAGTAATTTGTACGCACTTGGTGATACCGCCGCCACAATCGTTATTCCCAACAAATTTTTGCCATCTCCTCACGACCTCCACCATAGTGGGTCGTTTCTTGGGGTTCTGCTGCCAACAGCTCTCGAAGAGCTTCCACATCTCACCAGTAAGCCCTACTGCCTGAGCGTTTTCCGGCATTTCCGGTCTGCCTCCCCCCGAGATGTGGAGTACTACCGCTTCGTTCTTCTGCCCTTCGAATGGTATCTTACCGGTGAAGACCTCTACCCCAAACATCCCGAAGGCGAACACATCAGCAGCTTTTGACTCCGTCACCAACACTTTATTTCTCTTGCGGGGAGGATTTATGAATTCCGGTGCCAGCCATCTTGAAGTTCCTAAAGCACCGGATACCGCGGTATATGTAAAGCGAGGGTCGTGGTTGATGGATGATAACCCGTACTCCGTCAAACGAGCGCGGCCCATTTGGTCAATGACAACATTCGCCTATTGTAACGGAATCAGCACGAATACACAACTGGGAACCAAAGAGCAAGAGATCCCAACGCTGCAAGTGAGGCGGTTGGAGGACAATAGGAGGGGCCAGGGAAACAACGTACCCCCTTGAAATTCCCATGCGGGACATCGAGTGAGTGAAGGTATTTCAAACCCTTCGCGGCATCAAATATCTAACATGCATAAGAAGAATGAGATCAGTAACTCGCTATGGTTGCCACGGTAACGGGAGTCGTTCGCACAAGAGACGCCCGAGATGCGCGGGGATGCGATGTTATGTACTGGTTAATGTTGCCGTTTTGCCCCCAGTCATAAACGAGGGCAAGCTGAGAGAGCGTTGTGTTGACCCCGCGAAACGATAGGATGTTTTCATGGGATAGCCTTCTCCACATCGGCACTCGTCTCCATAGGACCTGAAAATCTCGTTTTAGAGCTGACCTCCGGTGCTGGCTGTATAGTCACCTTCTTCGCTTCTTCACAATTTTGGGTGGGATATATACGGAGGGATTTGATAGCGACTTGCGTGGCATAGTACTCTCCCTGCCAGACATCTGTAAACGCCCCAGGCGCTACTGTAGTACTACCACGTTTCTTGAGCCCTGCGGAGAGTACGGTCGAAGTTGGAAGTTGGCCAGTTGCACTGCACACATTTCCCAAGGCAGCTACGAGTTTTGCGTTTTGCGAATCGACAGTCGGATATGTCTTTGGAGAAATAATGGAGGGTAAGAGTTGAAAGAGGAGAGTCAGCCATCTCGACATACCTGGTCGACCTTATCAATAAACTTCGTCTGATCTTCTGATGTCAGGGACCGAACGTCTCGCAGTAGCCTGTTGCTATTGAGCAAAATGGCAGCTCGTTGCTTCGACTGGTTGGGTGTCAGGTCACTGTTTGAAAACTCCCGGATTGGAGCTTCCCCGTGGGTTGAGTTTTGAAGCAGGGTGGCGGTGTTGGTCTTCCTGGCCATGGCAGAGATTCGCAGAGAACGGAGGATTGAGAGGAGGGACCGGGTTTAATAAGCCGAAGAGCATGGTGATCCTGAGGCTTAGCGCTTATGCACGAACGCGAAGAACATGAGGCATGCATGAAAATTTTGACAACGTGTCTGCGTCAGCGCAGCGGTCTCAGATTCAACGTCCGCTAGATCGCGAGTCATCGATACATTTGGTAAGAGTCCAACCTATATTACGTAAAATACGAGGCGTAGGGTTACGATGTAAGAAGCTCGCCCAGGGGTAGTCGATCGGCGTACTATGCCTTTGGTCTAAAAGGCTCTCGTGTGCAGGGCTGTGCAGCGCAGCGCGATCCAGTTTTTATGACATACGCAACCGAACAGGTCACGTGCTCGTACTCTGGCGTAGGCAACTGACAGCTGTTCCGGCCGAGGAACTGGGTGACCATCCATACCGCCGGATATCATCATGTTCGTCGTAGAAGGATACCAGCAGCCGAGATTCGCCCTATAGATGACCAGACAGAGCGGTTGGGATGTCTGTGCCTTCCTTGAAAGTCCTCGAATATTCGTTTATACACGGATATAACCTTATGGGCAGTCACCAACTGTCGCAGTTGGGAACGAGGGACATCAGAGAAAGACGGCCATATCTATAAATAGGGACCAGAATAAGACAGGCGTTGTGTACCCCAGCTAAAACTATGGTGAAGAGGTCAAAAAACAGTCCGCAGGTCCATCTTTCTTTGGCCTGTCTAGATGAAATTCAGATGCAGAAACAGGTAAGCTCGGAGTAGTAGAGGCTCACCAGTAGGTTTTTGAAAGGGTTTGTGCAACTGGGAACGGTATTTCTCTTGGTAGGTGTCTGCGGCGGGCGTAGATGCGCGTAATCTACATAGCGTGGCCAGGGGTGAGGAGGGAATCCTATACTTTTCGATATGCAGCCTACCTTTCCTGAGACTCGAAACTCTGCCACGCAGTGACGACAGCGTCAATATTAAGGCGTTTTGCGGGGTTTCGGTGCCAACACCTCTGAATGGACCTTCATATTTCGGTAGTAAAGCCACCGCTTTCGGCGCCTCGAGGTTTCTCTGGTCTCTGTCCTTGGGCAATCATCAGAATAACCGTTTCGTGCCACACACCACAAAACGGCAGCCCTCTGGTGAAGACCTCAACATCCAACATTGCAAACGCGAAGATATCAGTCTGTTCCGTACCCGCTGGCTGTCGGTACCCCTTCTTGCGTGGCGGGTTGATAAGGTCTGGAGCTAGCCATCTAGAAATACCCACAACCCCAGGTGTGGCTGCGATCATAAACGCATGGTTGGATTGTATAGACACAAGGCCATAGTCGGACGGACGCACATGTCCGCTTCGAGAGATCAGTACATTTGTCTGTTCGGAGTATCATCAGAACTTTGGAGGGTTCCGGGTATCGAACAAAATGGCAGTGAAGTTGAAGGGTCGTTGGTCCGGACTTACTCCTTTGAGGTCGCCGTGTACTACGCCATGAGTGGAAATAATGAAGCCCTTCAGCCACCTCGCGGAGCCTTTAATGCAATTTTGGGGCGATGATCAGCCGGTGCGGAGTTGAACGATAGCGACAATACCAAGCGAGTACGGGAGGCCTTCGGGTTGGAGTCCAAGTACTGGATAATGTTACCGGAGTCCGCCCAGTCATAGACAAGGGCAAGCTGAAAATTCGTCCTGTCGACACCGTAAAATGGGAGAACGTACTCATGAGATAGCCTCTTCTATACGAATACCTCCCTCCATAGGATCTATGAGGAACATCAAAAATGGGGGCAACGTCCACCAGGACCGTGTGACGTACCTTTTCAGCCTCCCTCAGATCTTGTATAGGGTAAGTACGAAAATCTTTGAGTGTCACGTTTTTCGTCCGGTACCACCCTCGCCACGTGTCGGTGAACCCTCCAGAAGCTACTGTGATATCCCCACATCTTTCCACTCCGTCGAATAGAATCGTCGTGGCACTACAGATAGAACCCAACGCCCTCAATGTTGTATTTTGTGTCGTCCTCCAATCGATGGGTCCGATGACCTGATCATTACGGTCGCCAAGCGGGTGACTGTCCGAGGTATCGAGTATCCCGAGGATCGGCACGTCGGACCAGATCGAACACATCCACCAACTTTGCTGCATCTTCCCAGCTCAGTCTGTGCAATTTCCACACAGTTCTTGCTCGACATTAAGTCCATGAGTAAGTCACGTGCTCGCTGTGAGCCCAAAATTGGCAAAAGGGCGACCACGGATTGGGGCCGGGGCCGGCGAAAAATTAAAGCCTAATTTTCTGGGGAAAAACCCAGTGTTAATCGAAAGTAGACGCTTCCCCCATCACGACGGTATAGGCTCCGAGCGGATTCGTCGCGTACTTGAGGTGCTGAACGTCGAGGAAGTGGGAGAATTTGGGATCGGCATTATATAAAAAATAACGATCACGAAAAAAACGCCCGCGCCAACCCTAGTGAGAGCCACGATAAGTTATCTCCATGTATGCGATTATGGCGAACATGTTATGCAGAAAGCTGTACATACACCCAATCGATGGCAGTACGATGATCAGAGAATCATAACGAACGACACAATTCCTTCCCTCTCTCGACTTGGGCGGCACACAGGCCTAATTCGAGAGGCATGGACAATAAAACGGCCAGGATAATTCCGGTCGAGTCCGAGACTCCCACCGCACCGATCTTGAACTCTTTCTCCTGTTTAGCGGTCTCAGGGTCCGAAGAATCCGACTCTTCTTGGTTAATCCGATAAAAACCGTTGACGCTGCGAATAAGAATAGTTGGAGTAAGGATTAGAAGGTGGAAGAAGTGTAATATGATGACATACTACGCAAGACCACCGCAGATTCCCTCAACGCTGACAAGGAAACCAGGAAAAAGCTCGCGCCTTCCGAGCTATCGCCGAAGATCCAAATAGCACTCTCGTATACGAGAGTCAAAAGAATGGCGAGTTGTATGATGGCTGGCGCAGGCAGTAGCTTCTCCGGAAGCGGAGGGAAACCGAAGGAGATAGATGATCGAGAGGGGAACACAGTGACTTGGTATACGAGCTAATAGGCAGGTCAGAGAGAACGCCGCCGTAATATGATCAAGGCCAGTGTACTTGCCTGCCACAGTGGATAGTAGTCACGGATCGACTTGATCATCAAGGCTATGACGGGATATACCTCCGGAGATGGAACCGGATACAACAGAGTCGGACAGATTCTCTACCTAATCTCAGGCGCGAGGTTCGAGACAAGACATAAAAAACGAACCTGGTTGATCGTATATTCGAACTGGAGAATAAACTGGTGAGCAAATTGAGGAGAAACCTCGGAAACGTTCACCAACCAGATACACGCAAACTTGATGCGATGCAAGCGTGAGTAGATCCGCCCGTAACCGAACGAACAGCCACTCACATAGGGGAAGCATATACTTGGGTATCATAGGCTTTACCAACCGCCACTTATCACTGGCGGACAGGGCCACAATCCGCGAACGACGGTATCCGTTTGTGGTGTCTTCGCCTTCGTCCATAGAGAGGGGTGTGCACATGATGCTACGAGAAGTTCCGTACCATCATCCTCTTCGTCTTGGTTAGAAATCGATGGTGGTTGTGGGAGGAGGAAGAAGTACTTGAGAGGGATCACGAGTGGAAGAACCTTCGCGATGATGCTGGTCAGGAAAGTATAACAACAGACCGGGGAGTTCTTACCGACGATAAACTCAGGGCCAGCCGTACACCAAGGGTTCGGAGCTCCCACCAGAGGAGTGCGCCGACCAGCCCAGCAGCACCTGTTCCTGACGCGAAATACCTGGATCAGTCGAAAGCGTTCAGAGCGAGCATAACGTTGGTTCTTCTCGAAGAACACGTGCCCGATGTTGCGTCCCGCAATGACAGGAGAATAGGTGGTGGTCAGTTGAAGGAAGGTGAGCCCACCGAGACCTAGGACCGGGATATGGTTATCTCCAGCCACGGTCTGGTGGAAGCGCGGTTGAACGGATCGGAAGAGAATGACGCGATGGAAATGCCGAGCAGCCTCATCCCTACTCCGCCGGAGAAGGCAACGATCTGAAGGAACCCCGCATTCAAGCTTCGGATACACAATACAAGGCAATAGTAACGCCGTTACTTACAACCATACCCAGGACACTCATGATACAGCATCCTACAACCCTCCGGTGATACTGGATGGTGCCCTTCAACAAGTACGGCCAAGCAGCTTTGGCTACGAACGACGGTGCGATATTGCAAAACGCGATGAGACCCTTGGGTGTCGAGGCGGGAACAAGATCGAGGGCGGCGGACAGAATGATGACATAGAGAACTGGTGACAATGATCCGAGTGAATATGTAACGAGAATGCGGGAGGCATAAACCTGATCACATCGTGCCAACGCTCACCGTTGTTTATCAATCCGAAGAGAAAGAAGGAGACGCCCAAATTCCAGGACATTGAAGTTGGAGATCAAAAGAGTATTCCGGAGCGACGAGCTGGAGGGCGGCAAAACGGGTGGTGGCCGTGTGTCCTTACGCCATGTGGCCCACTTCGTGTCGAGTTTAAATTAGTACGTGAGAGAAGGCGTGGGGACGAGCGATTCCTTTCAAGATGAGCTTCAAGGAAGGTACGAAGGTGTAGATGGGAAATCCAGATGGGACTTGTCGGCGTTACGAATGTCAAGAGTACTGGTACTGATCGGTTAACTCTAGTAACTTTTACCTTCCCAGAAACGGCCCCGTTCACATCCGCATTCACAATCCTTTCTCTCCCTATCTATCGTACACGAATTGTGTTTGTTCTCTATGCTAGCAACGTGTGTCCATCTAAAACTGTAAACGCAAAATAATAAGACGATGCAACACCGAGCGAGAAAGAACGGGATCAGAGCACTCACAATCCACCGCCAGAACTTTTCTAAGACGTTCCTAGGCGGAGGTTCATCATACGTATCCGCAATCACCTCATCCAAACCCGTCACAAAGTCCATATCCTCGACCTTAACGAACCTGCTCCTCATCACGAAACTCGCAACCACGAACACGATCGGAGCCAACATCAGGGGAAGATAATTCGTGATAAAATTTGCGGTGTCCCAGTTACCCCGAAGGAAGACGGAAAAGCCGCTGAGGAGGAGGATTACGACGATCGTGACGAGACCGTACCATGCCGCGTAGGGTTGGAGGAAGGATTTGTATGGGAGGAGACTTCGATCGAGACCTTGAGCGTTCCAGCCAGCTCGGAACCGGATGTAAGTCTACGTCGAGGAGGGGGCGGTGTCAATGACGCGCCTCTAATCTTGAAAAGAATGAAAAAAAAAAAAAAGATACGTACGACGCAGATCCCAAACCACGTCATCAGACCAGCGACAGCCGTCATGTTCTGGAACCAACCGAAGACTAAGAGTGTTTAAAGTCAGATCATCGAATACCGTGGTTTCCTCGAGGGTGTGACAATTGACCTTTTCCTGGACCAGAGCTAACATCCATATAGGCGATGAGGGAGAAGAGCGAGCAGAAGGTCACAGAGACCCATGGAAGTCCGTTCTTGGACGTTTTGGTAAAAATCCGCGGAGCATTCCCGTTCAATGCAAGGCCATCTGAAGACACAAAAGAAACACATTAACCAACCGCCTAGCCTATAGTACGGATGATAGATAAATCAAAAGTGACTCACAAAGAGCTCGAGAAGAAGTATACAGGTCACTCGAAGCGGCAGACCAGGCTATTCAATATTCAACAATTACCCGTGAGCTAGGAATACCGGTTGGGACTCGTCTACGACGTGTACGCACCAGAGGTGAGAAGACAAGCATTTATCAAAGATGGTAAACTCTCAATTCCTGCCGCCTTAATAGCGAGGACGAAAGGAGATGCGGCGGCGGTCCTTTCGGTAAGGTTGAGCCCCTCAGAATTGGAAGGGACCAAGAGACCAATAATAGTAACACCGACGATGTAGAAGCTGCCCTGATGTTCAGTACAGCGGAGGGATGGGGGTGGTACGATTCCTACAGAAGGATACGAATGTAAACTCCGCGAATGGCCCTTGGCAAACTACGACGAGGATTCTTAGCCTCTCCAGCGGCGATCTAAGTGATATTCTCCAGCCTGTGTTCCGTGACGCAAAATCACGACGCGCAGGATACTTACAGCGACGACCTCCGTCCCAACGAAGGAGAAGGCAGCTTGGGAGACGACGCTCCACCATCCGACAAACCTGCCGGTAGCTCCGGGAATGTCATGGTACTGGACGAATGGACCAGGGTTTTTCCAGTAACGGAAACCGACTCTGAAACAAATGTCAGGATTCCCAGCACCAGGTATGGAATAAAGTCCTCTTGCCTGTCGTGATTTGGACCTCCTCCGAGGTCAAGAATGATTCCGAGAATAATGAGGCCAACGATAGTCAAGACCTTGATAGAGCTGGTGTTGTAACCGGCGCGGGTCAGCCAGCCAATCGAATTGTTTCAAATATTACATCCACGCACGCGAAGATAAACTCGGCTTCCCCGTATGCACCTACCAGCCTTTAGTGAGCACTCGAGGGAGATTCCATCAAATGTAAACGACCATACCGGCACCGAGCATGTTGATCGCGATGACCACCACCATACACATCGTGATCCAAACCGCGGGACTAATCACGCTATTCCAATACCCGATGAGAATCGCAGCGGCACTGCAGAATAACCGAAGTTAGTAAAACCGGGAAAACGATCAGGCTCAAACAAACCTAAGTTCAGCCGGTAAGATGATGGCCCAGCTGTACCAGTAGTTCCAACCTAAAATAAAGCTAAATCCTTTGGAAACGTAGTGTTCCGCCATAGTGATGTGGCCACCGGGGATGGGAAGGTAAGACATCATTTCACCGAGCGAGATCTTAAATGAAGGAGACCATTAGAACATGTCCCATCAGGCGCCCTCAATCCCGAGCCGAAGCTTACCATTACGGCGTAAGTGATGGATCCAACCAAGGTATAACCGAGAAGAAGACCGACGGGGCCTGGATGGAATGATAGAAGAAGAGAACGGGTGCAGGGTCAGGTGAGCGGAGAACGGAAGGTGGGGAAGGTATCGCGCACCTCCATTCCTCCGGTACCGAGGAACAGACCTTGTGAATCACGAATAAGTAGAGTGCTCCCTTTGCCAGTTTTATGAAAGAGAAGCCGGTCACACCTGTACCGATGACTCCTAAAAACGGTTACACACGGTTGGAACAACGTTTCTCAAAGTCGTATGCTCGTGGAGAGTTTAGCGACGAACCTCCGATAGATATCATGACGATGTGGCTATTCGTGCGACAGTAAATGATTCGTTCGACTCGGGCGTAACACGAGGGCGGGGAGAGGAAGCTCACCGTTGCTTCATTTGCCTGACATTCACAGTCACGAACGGTCGTCAAGCATGTCCTTCGACAACGGACGAGCGAAACGTACCTCTGAAGGGACCCTTCGGGAGGCCCAGAAAGAGACTCCGAAACAGAGTACCCCATGTGCTTTGCATCGTCGTGCTGCTTTTCAGGGGGGGAGGCCATAGTGGAGAAGGAGAAACAGGCGGGCGGGGAGGGGTACTCGGTGAAACAAGGAGGAGGAATAAAAAAAACCCAGTCCGTCCCTTAAGAGGCATCCCAGCCTGCTGGAAACACAGATGAAGCACCAATCACATCCGTATTGGCACCTATACTATGCCATGTCCATATACGATATCCTTGTATCCTGGAAGCTTAGAAGTAGTATCACGATTTTCCGCTGAGATATCGAAGTCGCGACTCGGTGTTTTCACCAACACAGTCCCGCTCTCGGTGACTGACTAGACTGTGTTGGCTGCGATGGAATTGTGATCATGGAAGTTGATGCATGATAAGTTTTCTGTTCAAGACGAGCAGAAAAGCTCCTCGATCAGAACCATCCCGGGCAACGCCGCTCAAGCTGATCGAGAATTTTCACTCAGTACATATACCACGTTCATCTTGAACCGGTGCACGACTCCCACCACACTCGTCGGAACCTCTAAAGGTTGCACCCTGACTCTCTGACAACTGTAAAGCGCCAGAAGAGTCTAGCCGCGAAGAGGGCATTGATGCTGGGGTATAGAGCGATGACCTAACGGAAGATTTCGCATTGACGTGTCCCTGCTGCCTACCCTCGCGCTCGAGTAGCAGAAGGTGGACCGGTCAATAAACCCAGAGGTAGGCTATCCAAGGAACCCCTTTAGTTTACAAGTAATCGCCAAGTGAGCTGCCACTGTGACCGAGAGCGATTTTGGAGGCGAGTATCATGAATTTGGTTGTTTCACCGACCTAGACGGAACGCTGACTCCCGTCAACCAAGAAAAGTGGACTCATTCGTCCACGTAACCGCAAATAATATTTTGAATCCCTAGGCAGACATCAGAGGATACGTTGCAGTGAGCGAGTATCCATCGAACGTCACTTCGTTCCGCCGAGCATTGCGAACTTCTTTTCCCTTTCCTACGACTCGGTTTTGTTGGTATATGCACCCTTAGTTGGAGTATACCCGTCGCCCGATCCACCGCCTGGTGCCGGGCACACGACGACTCACCACGGACAACACACAACAACCCACCTATTCAACACACACAAAAAAAATCAACGCACCCGTACCTCACCACCACCACACCGGTGCGGTTCCCTGCCCGCGATTCCAGCGATGTGTGATGCAAAAAGGTCAAACACATACAAGGACCAAAAGATTTCGCAAACAAAAATACACGAACAATATATCACTGCTACAGACACGAAGATACGGATACACAGGTGAACGAGAGAGTATGTACATGAGGATGGTATTACGGAACGGCGAGGGCTCACACGTCCAAGCAGGCGCACCTCTACAAGCACCCCAACATGCGCGTGCTTGGGCCTGTGGGCACCCACTACCTTGCGAGAGGGGAGGGGAAAAGAAAGATAGACAGCGTAATGAAGGCGTTGAAATGAAAAGTCGGTCCAAGTCCGTCTAATTAGTCCGAAATGTAAGGTAGAAAAAAAACAACAGGATGAGAGAGGATGATTATGAGTGTTCGGATGGTATCGAGATGGAAAAGGAATGCTCAATGATTAGTGAGTGGATAATGAATGAAAGGCGGGTCCGTGAAACGTGAAGCGTGAAAAAAATAAACTCTTGTCGTAAGGCGTAGAGGCGAGGATGATCGAAGAGGAGAGGGATGAAAGGATATCCATGAGAAATGTAGTCCAGGCACGTCAGAGAGCCCCATAACCTTGAGGATACAAAAACTTGCGAATGATTTCTGCCAAATCTTCATCCGCCACACCGTTATTCATCTCGGACAGCAGATAAGCAACTACAGAACGCGTCAGCCCACACAGTCCCCCATTCTCAAACCGAAATCGACGCACCTATTTGCAGAATACTCTCGTGTGACGTAGTCGAGCTGAAATTGAAACGCCCCGTCGCCTGAAGTAGTTCCAGAATTCGATCGTATGCACGATTCTCATTGTGCGCGCGGACAGCGTTCGCGTGGCTCTTCCCGTCCCATTTCTTCTGCAAGTTCTTCGGGTGATCGACGGGCTCTGGGGCGGTCCCACCGAGGTGTTCAATAACTGTATTACCCGTTAGGGACGACGCATATGCATGTGAGACTTGATCCACAATTACCTCTGATCAAAATCTGGAGGTTCGTCTGCCTTGATTCCGGGCGCGACTGCGGCAACAGACCAGCGATGCGTTTATACCAGCACCCCAGTTTCGCCCGATAATCTTTCTTCCTCTCAGCATCTTTCTTCTGGCTCTTTGATATACATCAGCTAATGAAAATCCGCAAAGCTTAGGTGAGAGCACTCACTGCGGTCTGGGGCTTGTCGCGTTGTTTGCGACGAGCTGTTGGAGGAGAAGGCGTATCCAATGTGACGTTACTGCCTGACGCAACGGGTGGTTCATCGGATCGAGAAACCTTCTTCCGTGTCTGCCTGTCAGACTGAGGGTAGGGATGGCTCCGTGACGTCCCCTTTCCCTTCGCCGGTGCGGGCGGAGGGGCGGGATGGGGCACAGGAAATGAAGGGCCATCGCCTGGGTCATTGTTTGGAGGGTACAGAGAGTACGAAGACGTTTCCCCGGAATAGGGAGGTAGCTGTGCCATTGATGTGAATTGGGAAGCTTGACCGGAATTACCTGATGGAACTACGTCCTGTGGATCTGCATTACTGTAAGAGTAGGTACCAGTGGTCGAATTTGAGGTACTGCGGCTGGATCGACCAGGGTAGGAAGGCCACTGATAGACCGTCGGCAGTGGCATATCTTGGCCGAGTCGTTGCGGACTTGGTCTGGTATGGGAATACGAGGAATTGGATCGGGGCGGAGATGATAGGGAAGCGAAATCGGGTTGATGTGGGATTGGCGCATGGACTTGCTGAAAGGAGAGTCGTCTATCTCTTGGATGCGGGATAACGTGTTGCTGGTGTCTGGGAGGTTGGACCGTCGTATTGTCTTGAGGTTCCATCGGTTCCACCGGATAAAAGGGGGAAGAGCGGTCGACATGGTGGGGCATGTTCCCCACAGGAGCGTCTCCCGGGGTGTATTGTAGCGAAGAGTGGTATTGGGTCATATCTATGGGGGTCTGAGTACCGGTGGCCTGGTTTGGCCAGGCCTGTGTGAAGTCGGTCTGGAAACCACGAAGGAATTGGTTTGATAATGTGGGCCCGCTCTGCGGGACCAGGTGATAATCGTGTTGATCTATAAGGTGTTTGTGAACTTATGGAGCGGACCAAGGACAGTCAGGTGGCTTACTGTACGAAACGGGTGAGGGATCATGAGTGTGGAAGGAGATCGTCGACCCTGATCCTTGGGGCCGGGAGCCATGAGAGCTTGAACCAGTCAAGCTTGGGTCGTTAGGGTAATTAAGCAGGTTGGCTGGCACATTGTTGCTTCGAGATGAAGAGCCGCCTTCTGTCACAGAGTGCTGAGCGCCACAATGATGACAGCTAACCGTGTTATGGACATACCTGAGCCATCCTCCTGCCAGCCTCTGTCAGGACCACGTCCATCCATACCCTTGAACAGTAGGAACGCGGATTCGAAGCGGGTTGAAGACGGTACGGGACCGTGGTCGGAGTTGAAGGGTACAAAGACAGTACACTTCCGCCCTTATATAAGTCTGACTATTACATAACCTGCACCAGTTCCTGAAGGTTTGCATCAGTCGTAAATAATGTGAAAGGAATTGGGACCAAATTGTCATGGTACCTGCTGAGGTGTAAACGCGGGGGATCCTTCCATCTTGGAGAGGAATAAGGTTGTGTTTCCAGCCAAATCAGTGTGAATACACAGGACAATTGAGAGGAAGGATCCGTTGATGGAGACCGCTAGGAGAGATGGTGTGATAGGATAAGCTCTGAGAGGATTTGGTTCCGCCGGGTCAAAGCGAAGGTGTGCCATTCACTTACCATAGCTACAGGACATAGGCAATATCCACTGGTGTTTCGTTTGGACAGATGCTGAGAAGTTCCCGTCGCTAACCTAGAGTACAGTCTCCTCCCACGGCTTTGTTCCCGAAACGGACGTTGCGATATACCTCGAGAACCAAAAACACACAAAGGCACACATCAAAAGACCTTCTACCTTAACGTCACTTACTGTGTGATAGGAATTAAGCGGCAATCTTACCTCGGGTGACCCAGCCCGATCTCTTCCTCTCCATTCCAGAAACGGAAAAGACTCGTTGGTGAGGTTTTTGTGAGGTATACAGTGTGGCGAGCACCATGATGTGGTTCAGGCGTAGTGGTGTGTGCCATAACGAGGGTGAGTCAGACCTATCGGCGGCGTGTGAGGCGAGGGTTCGCGGACGAAGACGACGCAGAACTGAAGGAACGGATCGGAAGAGTTTGTTTGGTTCAAAGGGTGATGCCAAACATTTATCCAAAAACAGAAATATAGACCCACACGCCGCCACGTGGCACTTGTGATTGTCAATCATTAACTCATTTGTCGCTATGACCTTCACGCATTGCGCTCGTCAAACAAAAGGCCACCTGGGTGTCCGATCCCTGTCCCCCCGCTGTCACGTCCGCTTTGGCCTGAATTTCAACACCGCCGCCACAGGGAACTCATCGTGGATAAACCAACCAACCGGGAAAAATAAATCCGTGGATGATATTTAGTAATCCGTCAGCGAGGTACGCGTGATATATAACTGAAGTTGTGTTTATTAAGACGCGGCGCCAACGTCCAGCGCGAACGACACGTGCGGTGAGTGTGTATACACACCCTGCGTCTAAACCGCTAAAACATGCCCCGGTACCGATAAGAATCATTGGTTAGCTCGTCGAAGGGCATCCTCGAAGTCGCCATTGACAACCTCGCGACAAATTCGATTCAGAATTTTGGAATGCCTCAACGCCACATCCGCAAACCTCCTAGCGTCGCGTAGCGCTACCCGAGCCCTCTTGCCCCTAATCAACTGGCCCTGGTGCGAAAACTTGGCAATATTTGGCTTAAGCGGTCGGGCAGTGTTACATACTTTGCTGATGATGACTACTCCCTCCCCGCGAGTCAGATTCTGGATAGTAAGTGTCTACTCTTCAAATCCGATCCACTCATTCAAGCTCAGATCCCATCCGCCCGAGCATCAGTGTTTGGACAGCGATAGAGCCGTTTTGGCATGGGTTCGATGGTCCCACCGTGACACTCGATGCGGTGTCAAACACGTCAATAATGACACTAGCTCTATCGGGGCGCGATGTGGGTTGGTGTGAGGTTGACTTGCGAAGTTATGTACAGCGCGCCAATGCGGAATTGACAGGTTCTGGAGCAAGCGACCGATGGCTTGATATCGGGCGTGACAGTCGACCAGCGCCGAAGGGTTGAGGCCGAGACCTTAGCTTCTGCGTGGAAACCACCCTGTCAGATCCTCATCTCCCCCACTGACATTCTACCACACCATCGACCTCCTTGCACGACAAAACTAACCGCAAACGCTCAGGGAGTGTTGCCCTGGCTTAGAAGCATATGTAGGTTTCACGTACCCGAAATTGCCGATGTCGAGTTCCGTTCCGTAGACAACCCCGAGTCGTGGAAGAAGACCTTCATACCGGATCCCTCAAACTCTCCTGCGTATCACTCTCACCTTGCTCTGGGCACGAGATGGTGGCATCGGTGGTTGCGTGTTCTACTGGGACCAGGGATGTACATAATGCAGGCTTCATAATGTCATCGGTGGAGGAATTACATGTACTGTGGAACACCCAGTGGAGGGAGAGACTGAGTCGGAAATGCGACGCGACGCGACGCGGTGGTGGTGGATGAGTCCCACTCGCCCGAAAAGGAAAGACGTTTAGGACAAATTACAACTCAACGAATGTGTCCCTTGTTTTCACTCCCCCTCACCCACGTTCATCATGCCCCTCAGCAATTTCTGTGAACACATCCCTGCCCAGGAGGAGGCGATCAGCCATATTTCCTCCGGGTTTAAATCGACACCTAACTGCGCCTCCTGGAATAACTTCAGGGAGTCTTTTTGGGAGAAGGCCTGGGAATCGTTCAGGCGGTAGAACCGGTCGAGAGAGACGGGACCGGCCCCGTTGAAGATACCGTGCTTCCTGACAACCACATTGCTGCAACACTTCCCCAGACCCTACCCGACCAGGGATGGTCCCTAGGCAGTAAAGGGATTCCGGTACGGTCCGAGTACGATGAAGCTGAACAAGCAGTCGTGTTTTCCACCAAATCCCCTCGTGATGCGTTTGTGGTCTCGGGGACAATCTGGCATTGGTCCGCTCTCTTTTCCCTCTATTGTCTGCAGAATCTAATATATGATCAGGGAAATCTGTCATTTTGCTTCTGCTTCTTATGCGCCGCCTCGCGCTCAAGCTTCCTACGGTGTTGCAGATTGACAGTTCTTATGCAATTCTCTTTCACAAAGGCGGTGTGTCCGAACTTACACATCTCAAGAACCACTCCGACTAACGCCGTTGAACCTCCTATCCAATGATCGTTCCCGCCGGATTTGGGCTCTTACTGACTCGAACTCGTGTCTCCTGGAACCTCCAGACCTCTTCACATCCTCCTCACCCTTCTTTGTTGTTGGTGCAGCGTCCCCCTGTCCCGACCACCTCGGGTGACTCAAAGAAATCAGCCACAAATACTTCTATGTGAAGCCGTGGTCTGATTCAGAGGTTCTACAAGTGTACGTAGATCTGGCCTCTGCAGGTTCATAACGTTCACATTCTATGCAGGCGCCCATTCCTCAGTGGGAATCACACAGAGCACCGGTTCTGACGGGACATTTGGCACATCTCTTAGAGACCTGGTTTGGTATGCCGATGGGCCGGGTGACTACAAAGAATTACTCATCCGAGAAATTGCGAATGCTGATCCTAACAGCCTCTCCTACTATCCCCTCGTTATAGGACCCTCACGGTCAGCATTTGACCTGTTCTGGGATATACACCTTAAATATCAAATCGGCCAAATGGCGCACCTCTACGATATCTTCCGGAACAGCCTAAGTACGGTTGTTGCCGCTGGGTGGATCTTCAAATTTCGGATGCACCAGTTTTTTACAAGGTGAAAAGCCGTTCGGCTGTTTTCCATCCTTGGCTGTTGCATGAAGAAGAACCTCATTTACGACGATTACACTGCCTCAAAGAGGCAGGAGAATTCGATGAACCTCCAGTCAGCCGGATCAGAGCAACATCCCTTGCCCGAAGGGGGCGAACCCGAGGAGGGTTGCTACTACCTTCCCCAGTCCACCGATTTCCCAGAAATTGACTCATTTCTCCTCGTTCACCCTCCTGACGAGCCGTCACCTATCCTCTTCATGTTCCGAATCGCACCGAACCAAAGCGAACACGACGTCAGCGCGAACGGTTTGCGTAATGTCGATGACCTGGAGTTCCCCTCGAATGCCCGAAGGTGTTATGTGATGGTCACTCCCGAACACATTTGGTCGAAGATAATGATCCCCATGGAGAATTTTGAAGTGCAGCAGATATTATCTGACACGTTTCTGGTATTTCACTTCCCCATCTGTACGAAGGAGCTGTTCACAGATTAAACAATTGCCGAGCTATGCTTGTAATATATGATCGCATTTGTTCTCCATTCCGTTGGATGCTCAGTCGCAAA
>Ga0307512_10003382_pt1 | contig 18664 bp, 24 predicted proteins | sample 14_EM_MG_FD_200267 | JGI IMG/M metagenome (GOLD analysis project Ga0307512, IMG submission 200267) | Populus trichocarpa ectomycorrhiza microbial communities from riparian zone in the Pacific Northwest, United States - 14_EM | ecosystem: Host-associated > Plants > Roots > Unclassified | place... | reverse complement strand
CGAGCCGGCTAGATGGCGGAGCTCCCCCCCCCGCTACCCTTTGTTCCCTCTGACAAATCAAAGATAAGAGAAAGACTGAAAGAGAGAAAGAAAGAAAGAAAGAAGGGTATCATCCCGTTACCGCCAATGCCGCTCCTTAGCCCCAAGCCCTGAGCCCCCTCCACACCGCTACTTCCTTTGGGCGGGAACTTCCTGACCTCAGTGTTCGCAAGGAAGTCCATCACTGCTTGGTCACACTCTTCTATGGAACAAAACTCAGAGATCTCCAAGTCTCAGCATCTGCCCGCTTTCCAGCCCGTCGTCTTTCCCACCGCCTTCCATAGATGTGTTAGCTGGTCTCTCCACCAGCTGTAGTGGCGGAAGAGGTGCTGCTGTGTCTGGGACACTGTCCCACCACACCACCAGCATTTGTCGTCATCTTGGTGGCGAAACAAATTCCCGCAGACTCCAGTGGTTTCGCGCCCGGACTTTAGTCGGTAGAATCTGGTGGCCAGCAACCTCACACTTGTCATCGGGATAGATCATTTGGTCCCCGCCTTCCTCCTGAGTCAGTAGCTGAAGTGCTTACTGCGCTTGTGGGCCTCCCATTTCGCCTTAGCAGCTGATCTTCCCTTGAAGAATTATCTAGCCTTATTCTTGGCAAAGGTGTATGGCCACTCTGTCACTGTGCTTCGGCTTGAGTCTCGGGCCAGGTTTGCCTGATGATTTTCATTTCCTGGGATGCCGCAGTGTCCCGGGACCCAATTGATCTCATTTGCAATGCTGTGGGCGAGGAGACTCCACGCACTTCTGTAGGTCTGCCTGGCTGGTCACTGATCTGGGCTGGGCTCTAGCAGGGCTGTCGGTCAAATTGCGGCCTGTGAGTTGCTGCAGACGGCCTCCGTCTTCACTCCATGCACCTGCTGGGATTCTCTCTGCTGGATCGCCATGTCAAGCACATGTCTGATCCCCCACAATTCTAGGTGGAAGACCTCCATACGTCCGGTGCCCACAAATCTGCGGTGAGACCTCCAGTCATTTGGGTGTTTACACACTGCTGCGGATCCAACTCGTCCATCGTCTGAGCGCGATCCATCTCTCCACCAAATACAGACCCCTGCTACAGTTTTGGCTTCTTTGTCTTTTACCCAGCGCCGCATGGCGCGTTTGGCTGCAGTGGTGTCCAGTATGTTCGTCCCGACCACTGGTTCTTCGCCTGTGGCACCCCAGTTCATGCCTTCTGTTGAGCGGCCATGCTCACACTGTTTGCAGACTACTCTGCATATCGATGCACCTGATCTGGGGTTTTGGTCTAGCTCCTGTAGTTTGCTACTGCATGCGTTTTCCAGTCTCGCTGCGATTTGCTGTTGTCTGTAGTCTATAATTACTGGCGCCGGTGTAAGCCCAGACTCTCACATCAGTGCACACTGCGGGGTGGTGGGCAGCGCACCCAGGATGAATCTAGCTTGTCAATTGAGGAGGAGTTGGAGGTCGTCTCGCCCGCCTACATCCTGGGGATCCCACCAGTGCTCGCTCCCATATAGTACAACCGCTTGGACGCATGCCACTTGGACGGGCCTGACACTTTCAGAAACAACACCATGTGTTGTGGTAATGGTTCGGAGTCTAGCTTCTGCTGCCCTGGGTTCCTAAATGCATCCGTTGTTCTGCTACATCATCATCTGCGGTGCGTCCATCCCGACTCCCAGCCAGGGTGTGGCGTGTGTGCTGAATTGAATACATGGGGTTCCGACTCCTATCTTTGCTGTCAGTGTTGCCTGGAGGCATTTTCTGTCGCCTCGTCGGCATGTGAATAGTGCCCCCTGCGTCTTTGAAGTATCGAAATGTAGCCCTTGTCTTCTTTCCCACCGGATGATCTTTGCTGCGTATCTCCCAAGTATTCAGATGACATGGTTGACATCGCTTCTGGTCGCCACCTAACCAAGGTTGTCTACACAGGTTAGGCCCTCGGCCTCTGATCCATACTCTTCGACCCATTCGATCAGACCTGTGGTGTAGATTGCAAAGAGGATTGGTGACATAGGTGATCTGCGCAGGACCCCTGCTTCCACTGGGTGTCGTTCCATGGCATTGCCCTCGATCATCATCGCCATGATTCCTTCCAACAGAAAGCTCTCCATCCATCGTACAAGGTCTCCGTCAATTTTCCTGACTTTTGTCAAGTTGACTTGCCTCTCTTTAGCCACGCTTGTGAAGGCTGCCTTGATGTCCATGAGACGCACACCTGATATATGGTGGTATGTGCAAGCTGCAAGAGCGCTGTCGACAATGATGGCCGCCGCATCGATGGCTGACTGCCCATTCCTGCTTCCTAATTGGCTGTCGCTCAGTAGCCCTGTGCTTTCTGCCGCTTCTGAGCGCAGCTCCGGAGCTACTTTCTCGACCACTCTTTCCATGGAGCGAAGCAGCGTTATGGAGCGGTAGGTCTGCTGCTTTGTATAGTCGTCTCTACCACGATTGCAAATCACAACGCCGCTAGCCCGATTCCATACGGCTTGGTGTCTTCTGGTTCTAATCTCCGCCCTCGTCAGCCTCGCGATCCTCACTTTGTCCTGCTGCCAGAGCGGCAGTATGGCACTAAAAGAAAGCTTGTCTGGTTCCCGTGTGTTCTTGGTTGTCTGAGACAATCGGGCTCGCTCGACTGCTTGCTTAGGGACACGGCTGTGTGTGTTTCCTGCCGGAGGAAGTTCGAAGTACTGGTTGCCGGCGTTCGGGGGACACAACTCGTCCGTCAGCATCTCCTCCTTCTCCAATCAAGTGTTTGCTTGCTAGCCCCAGCTCCCCCAAGGTTGTGCAAGTAATCACTCCACATTCATTGCTTGCACTGCCAAATCCAGTTCTGGAGCTCGGCCTTCGCCTGGGCGGTTTCCTGCGAGTTTTATCTTCTCCTCCTCTCTCTCCCGACCGGCCTGCTTCTTTCGTTGATGTCGGCGTTCAACCACGTGATTTATCTGGAGCACATCCTGATTTTCATTGCCGTGGCGTCGAGACCGCTGCTCGTGGCTTCCTGCCAACATGCGGCCTCCTCCTCCACCTTGTCCTCTGAGCACTCTGCATGTAGTTGACCCATCTCCTTCACAAGTTCCATGCATAGCTTCTCCACTGCTTCCGCGTCCTTCTCCGTCATTGAAGCTAACTTCCACCCTACTACCCCCCCACAATTTGCAGCCTCTTGCATGGCTCCTGCCACATCCCTTTCTTCAACCTCATGGTCGGATCCAGTGGAGTGGACATCGACCAGTATGGTCAACTGTACTGATGGTTGGCTAGCCAACATCAGGTTGATGACCAAGTCGCCTTCCTGGTTCTCCCTTGCCCAATGGTGGGTGGACCTGTCATCATTTCCAATCTCCAGTCCATTCTCATCAATCACGTCTTCCCAGAAAGCAGCATTTTGGTTCACTTGGCATCTTGGGTCCCAATGTTTGCTGTGGGTGTTGAAGTCTCCTGTGAGAACAGTGCCACCCAGCTGAATGACTCTCAGCAAATTCAACTTTAGTGCCGGTCTCTCTCTCTGTCCCGATCGCGCATCATTTTGATCGTATACATTGACATTCCTCTTTAACTTCTCACCTCTTCTCCTGACGTCAGTAGCGATAACTCCCTCATTGGCACCTCTGCTTGAATCGATCCGCTCATCAACCACCAGGCCATTCCTCTCCTGTATTGCCGTTCAAACTGTTTTCTTGATCATATTTCATATGCCGAATGGTTGATCGCAATAGCTCCTCTGTCTTTCAGTTGCAATTGCACGTACACCACATCCACCTGGCGTTCGACTCCCGGCTCCGGCGCCACAACGGCCCCTTCGTATGACCCTGCGCAGTTTCGCTGGATCACTCCAATCATCAGTAGCCAGTGCTCCCGTTTCAGTCACAGTTCTGGTATCAGTCGTGGGCCTTGCCGCAGTCTCAGTCTCGGCCAGTGTGACCTCTGTTGCCTCACCCGCTGCCTCCTCTTGCTTGTCCACATCCGCCATCTCCTCCTCCTCTCACCCTCCTTCTGCAATATCCTGGGGCCTAGGGCCAAGCACCACTCTGTTAGAGCCTGTTGCGATTGCCCTGTCCTGAGCTGCACTTGTGGACGCTCGTCTGGCAAGACCTATATTTCTGCTGTTCATTGCTGCCTCGACATCTTCGGTCGTCTTCATGCACCTACAGCTGAACACGATATGATTTTCGTTTCAATTATGGCACTTCTCCAGCGTGTGACCGCAGAGAGATCCCTGGTTTGCACTGTATCACACCACATTGCATTTGTGGTCGCTTGTTCGGTGATGGCATGGGATGTAGCCACGTTTGGGCTTGTTGGCGCACATGTTCTCGATGAGGCCCCACCCACGGCAGAGCTCACACTTGCTATCGGGTCCCGCGTTCGGGTACGTTTTGACTTGGTACCACACCCCTGTTGCCTTGATGCCTTTCTTGACTGAGCTTTGTGGCACATTGTGCCCCTTCACGACGAAAACTACACATGATGCGGCGATTCCTCTGTTCGGCCTCCTCTCCTGGATGGAATGGGCGTTCGTGAGCTGCCTTACTTGGGTCCAGATCACATCACCCTCATTGCCCACATCGAAATCGTCTCGCATCTTCTGGAACCTTTCCGTGCCTTTCCCCATGCACCGTATGAGAGGGACTGTGTCGATCTTTAGCCTTAACCAGGACTCAGTCCCCTCCATGTCCACGACTTCTTTGTTGACCTTCCTTGCTTCTGTGATGATGATGTAGCAGTTCTGAGGAGCCATCTCAGCTGTCGCATTTGGGTGCGCGATTGCTGACTTTGCGCCCTTGGCATGCCTTTTGGCGTTCATGATCCTAATGTGGGCCAGTGCCTTCTGCTGGAAGAGCACTCTGTTGATGGCTGAGTTGATTTCCTTGTCCATTTCATTGGAGAGCAATACACTCTCGTCTCTCCTTGATATCAGGAGTCTCTCTGCCATGCTCGATCTAGCCGTCAGGGAGGGGCCTGGGCTTGGGCCTGGGACGATGGGTGCCCTCTGACTGTTTGCTTGAGGTGGGACCGTCTCCCACCGTCAAGCAGGTGTGGGTGCTGACTGCAGTTGGGTGCGGGCTGCGGTTTAGGCTGCCTTTTGAGCTGCAGTCTGAGCTTCAGTTCCTGCAGCAGCTATTGGCGTGTCTCTCGTGGCGCTTCTCGTGTTGTATCTGCATGTTGGGAGGACTGTAACCTCCCACCATCCATCCTTGCAGTCATGTCCCTCTCTGTCTCACATCTGTCCTGGTCTGGTGCTCCTCCTTCGTAGTTTTCCATTCGCGTTAGTCTCCTCCAGCTCAGATATGGTTGCGCCTGGAGTCTCAGTGGCGATGGATGTCACCACCGCTGCCATCTCCATCGCCACATCTATAGGCCTGTTGCTCCTCACATCTCCCACTCCTCTCACATCCAGGTCGATGCTCAAGATCAGTCAGGATTCGGTCATAACCTCTGTGAGGCACCCCTCTTAGTCCTTGTCATAGGTTGCCTGATGGCTGACAAGTCGCATGAATCCTGTTTACGGCCAAACCTTTATGTGCATCCACTCAGTTGCGTGGATTCTTGTGTGCCCACTCTTCAGCCATTACACATGGTGCTGGGAAGCTCGTTCCGGGGTCAATTGGACGTTAAAAATCAATTGCCGCTGTCCCTTGTCGGATTGCTATCATTGTTGTTGACTCAATGCGCCATTTCCTTTCTGCCAAGACTTCTGCCGCATTGTGACTTTTTGGGAGAAAGACTCAAGATATATACAGAAGGCACTAGCTCCTGCAGTAGTGACCGTGTATCAGACCAGTAATGTCATGTACATCTTTAACAGATACTTAGGTGACGCTAACGACTCAGGGTCTGAACCATCCCTGGATGTTCCAATTTGTTGGTGTCCTGACTTCAGTGAATTGAACTTGGCCACCTGTGACCTTATACTACTCATTGGGATAGGTTTCTTGCATCTAGCCTTGCATTTCAGTCTGTAGTAGTAGTGCATGGGGCACTTGTCAGTGGTCCACTGTGCAATCACTACTGATCAGTCTTCAAACCTCCACCTGGCTTTATTCACCTCCAAGGTGTGTTTATACTCTGTTGCCTTGCCTGCTCGCCAGGCTTGTCGGGCTAGTTTCACCTGCCAATCTGGGTCTTCATTGCCGACATTGCCAGGGTGCCCCCAGGAGCTGTGGATCTCTCTGTTGAGACTTACGTTGGAAAAGGCCCATGTATTGCGGTTATTCAGCATGTCTGGTCGTAGCCCTGGCCCCAGTTCCGGGTATTCCATGTGACAGATTGCCACCATTCAGTTGCTAAAGACAGCTATTTATGACACTTCATTTGCCTGTTGGGTGTCTCTCTTTCTGAGTAACATCCTGAGTGCAAGCCCCATTGCCCATAACACCACATTGTGTGGTTCCATTCATCCAGGATTACCATGGTAGTTGAAGGACTTCAAGCTAGTGTTAGCAACAGGTCCGGGGAACCCACCCACGGCCCCGGTTTGGTACCACAATGGTCCAAAAACCTGACCCACCGCATCTTGGCGGGCCAGACCTGGTACGGGACTTCTAAACCCACGGGTTTTACCACCATTGCCTGGACCCATCGGTTCCAATTGCATGTGCTGTATTTCAGGGTTTGGAATGTATGGTCAGATGTAGATATTCTACTGCTGGTCGCAAAATATTAACATTCGTATGCGATTGTCCATTTCAGATTTACCAGCCACCTGACTAACCAATACCATGAGAGACATGTTCCCTATTCCATCCTGAACTTGATAGTCAATGGCACATCACTGATTTTGGGTCTTGCATCATCCGTAATTGAGGTGGCGATTGAACGTACAAGATCATTAATCAGGTATCGGCCGCATTTTAAAGCAAAAGGGAAAGTGACACGCTCCCTGTCAAATTCAGAAAATGAGCGTCAACGGACCATGAATGATTTTTAGTCTTGTACAACAGGTAATTGACCTGTGATTTGATATTTGACATACATAAGCGTAGTATTGGCCGCCTTTATTGGCCAAAGAGAATGCGACATTCTCCCTGCCCGATCTTGAACATGAGTGTCAACGGAGCATCATCAATTGTTGGCATTGCATCATGGTTAATCAAAGCGTGAGATGGCCACCAATGACTATATACGGAGTTTTGGCTGCTTTCATGGGCTGAACCGTCCATGATCAAGGAGTTGCAGCTTTCAAAACGAATTAAGTTGTGATTGTCTGGGAGGCTGCCGCAGGGACATCTCTTTCTTATCAGCCTATAGAGGCTGCCAAATCCTTGTTTATAGATGTCTGTGATCATTTGCCACATAGATTACCCAGAGATGCATGACTAGAAATCATTGTCACTCTGTGGACAGTTGTTGTCAAAATGGGGCAGGGTGAGTGTAACATTCTCTTTTGCGTATACAGGCGGCCAATACAATAATTATAGCTAACAACAACTGAATCACATTATAATCACCTGACTTACAGGACGAACAATCTCTGACCCGCTGTTGACGCTGATTTTGCCACAGGTGTATCCGTGTTATGCAACCATTCACCCGGGCATGGAGCATCAAGACCTGTGTTCTGGCAGTCGTTCCATCCTCTTCATGTACGTTTTCCTTTATCACTACATCATTCTTTAATTGTGCATATAAATATATTCTTTGAAATATACTTTACAGTGTCTGCTAATTGTAGATGATGATAATACTCAAAAATCCCGTTCCTTTCAATCAATGCTCATCTTCACAGTGAGATTCACTCAAAAGGCTGCTCTTGTCTTCTAGATTGATGTCAGCGGCATTGCCACCCAGCAGATAGTGTACTCCGCAAATCCGGATTGAAATCTTTATTATGCTCGCTATCCTTAACATATGCATGATGATTGAACAACTGAGTATTGGGAAGAGGAGAATGTATATTCACACAGCTGGATGGCATACCTTCAATTTCATAACTTTCCGTTTCCTCACTATCACCAGGTGGCGCACTTGGTGTTCCGGGCGGCGGAACTGCCGGTTCTGATGGAGGAGTGCCGGTTCTTTTGCGCCTCCAGCGTGTCTGCACATTCTTTGCTGTGCCATTCTGGCATGGAAAGCAGCCGTCCATATGAGTTTTAATAACCATTGCTGGGTGTCTTTCAATTGCACCCTGCACCTTTTCACGCCCAGGAAACTCAACTACTTGCTTCTTCTCTTCATGGACTTTGGCATGAGGTTCTTGACTAGTTGTTGCATTTCATCTATTGTGGCATGCGAAAACCCTCCTTTGGCCATTTTGGCCATATTCAAGGCAAGGTGCATATTGCACTGTTCTAGCTGTACCCGACATCCTTGCCTCGCACTAGTAGCAGACATGATCAAAACCTACTAAAAATTAGTGACTGCTTTCAAAAGGAAGATTCGGCTATTACCTCAACCATATACGACTCCATAGCCTCCTGTTGGGTCTTCAAAGCCTGATTTGTCCACTCCCATGTACCGTTATCACAAAATTCATCTGTGAAGATCCCACAGCTGACAACATAACAATGTTCGAGTTTGCGGAGTGTGCTGACACATGTCGTTATTGGCCATGGAGATTTGCCATTGTGGGCGGCAATACATTGGTCATGGAGCTCTTTCCATACACCAGCTAGACATCGCTTTGTTAGTTGACAGCCTTGTACATCGATATGGAGCAGTTTACATCCAATCGCATGCTGCTCCCTATTATTGGGACATGCGGTTTTACGCACTTTTATCTAATGTGCATCCTGCGTCATATTTCCAGTGGCTGCAATTGCAGCGTTGCAGGGAATGTACTGCTGTGTGCGTGGCTGTTGTGTCTCTGCCAGTGGCTCATTCGATGATGGGCCTGTCATTCGGCTCAATTCGGATTCAATCACCCAGGCCTGAGGTGTTTTTCGAGCCACGACCTGCTGCTCTGGACAAGGTGAGGAAGATGATAACGAAAAGTGCGAAGTCCTGAGGAATTCTTAGTTGGCTACAGGTCACGATGGAATGAATGACATTCATCTTGCACATTCTACTCACGATATATAATGTTGCGTATAGCTGATGGTTGCAGGGGATTCCAATGGGCCCACGATTTGGAGTGAGCCGTGCCGATGTTGTGTGTTTGTTCACTGGAATACATCGAAGTAGACGACAGCCCTAATCGCATGGTTGATTGATCTAAAAATGAAATTCTCCGAAGGAAAGGACGTCTGGTGATGTTCGTCTGAACTAATCACCTGGACCTTACATGAAACATATGTGAACCTTCAACTCGTAATGTACAGTGAGTAATACGAATGGGAATGAAATGACGGTCAAAACACGGATTCTCATTTGTTCGGGTTGATCAAACGTATGAACCTTGACATGAAGACTCAGCTTGCATCCATGTCGTCCATATCTTGCAACATCCAACATCTCGCCCAACAACAAGGTCAGCACAAGATACAATGGACGATGCTGTGATAGTGAACTTTTCAACACTGCCACTGGGCCAATATGGCAAATCGACATAACAGTCCACACATCGACTTCATCAAGTGAATCAAGGCAAGCGAGGACGGGATGCAGACAGGGTCTGGGGGTTGGGAGTATTGCGCAGCTTATGATCTGAAATGAAGCTTTCTGTGGAGAAAAGACGGCAAACACACTTGTTGAGACATGAAGAGAAAGAGAAATCGATCAAGGATTGAGTGGAGATAGAAACCGCTGTGGCACAGATGCGAGTTCATGATGCCGAGACAGCGATTATGCAGGAGCAGGAAGATCCAAGTACAGCTGAAAACGTGTGAGTGACAACCAGACAGCCAGCGAAAATGGTTGAAGCGATGTTGAATGCTTTCGGATGCTGGTTGAGTGATCTTGCAAGTTCCGACCATGAGCAGGATTCTCAAGCCGGGGAAGATGATGAAGGTGATACAGAGTTAGGGAAGCTGAGTGACCATGATATACTGGGCTGAGTGATGGGCACATGCTTCAAGCCATTACCACACCGCAGGGAGAGTTTTCGACAGGAGCAGATGAGGTCTGACGAATTGATGCATCCAGGATGGGGGGACCCAGTCAACTACATCCATGGGAGAAAAATGAAGAATGGGACTGCCGAATTGCACGTTCCGGCGGTTGTCAAGCCCCAAATAGTCATGACAGCGGCCACACCATCTTGAGGAACATTAGGATAGCGTATGTAGACTCATGACATCTTCCAGGGACAATTGCAGATGCTGGCAGTTACTGCTCAACCAGGGAGTGGTGAAATGAGGCTGGGTTCGGAGAAACCACAGTCACACAAATTCGTACTACTCCTCTCACCCGACGAAGCGCCAGATTCAACACCAATTTTCGATGTGAACACTGTGGAACCTGTATGTTGTCACCCCTGCACATAGCCTCCCTAGTTGAGTACCGTATGGAAATCTGATATGGACGATAATATGGTGACGGCTTCGGCATCACCAGAGGAGCAGAATGCCAAATAGTTATTTTTTACAACCTATCTCTGGTCAATGCAATTTTTGTACATAATTCGCTACATGACAGCGTTTTCTTGATTTTAGTGACCACATTGTGAGACATGATATCTCCTCAGTGTGTGTGCAAGGGTGGTACGTGCCATGAGAAAGTTCTACACTGCAAATGTTGTTGATAGATGGCCATCACACTTGATATCGACATGCCTGTTATGGTTACATTCGAAACCAAAACCTGAAATCGACAGACAATTTACTAAGCAAATTTAAGTCAGTGATGACACATTAGTCATAGAAGGAGCGGTCAGTGCACTGTCTGGACACTGCTGAATGGCAGCCATCATGATGCATTGGTCCATTGCGCAAACTGCATAACTACCTGCTCAGACCTGCCGCACAAGGTGGAGCGAGTGAACATCGCTTATGGTACGTCATTGAAATCGAGGAAAACAAGCTGGAAAAAGAACCCTCAGGATGTGGGTCTCAATATGTCTGAAATTTGTGGATGGATCTGGATGCCATAAACTGCCAGCAGAAAGCGCTAAAACACGACACAGGTACATCATTCATCGGACAAATGATGTTAATAGTGGTGTCGTGGAAGCTGAGAGGCCTCGATGCTTTTGGTCGGAAAAGATTATTCATAGAAACGGTATATTGGCTGTCAAAACCCACTGCATCAATTTTATTGAAAATTATTCCCCGCAGAAGGAATATTAATATGTCTCCAAGGTGTGTGTCAATGGAGCATTGACAATTTTCATCTCATCTTTTCGGCAATCACAGGGTTGCATAGTCACATTGATCCAACGTGGAGTTATTTGCTGGCTGTAGATGTACAGAGGCAAATCACATGCGTCTTTCCCCATCCTAGAAATGAGCATCAATGGAGCGTCACCGATTTGTGGTCTTGCACCTTGGATAATAACTGCACTGTGCGACAGCGTCAAGCCATAATCACTGTATTGGGCACCTTTATGCCCACAAAGGCCAGTGACAATATTGCTACCACCTCCTAAAAATGATCCTCAACTGAGCGTCAAAATTTTTTAGTCCCGCATTCTTGAGGATTCAAGGTCTCGGCAACGGCATACACCCATAATCACAATATCGGCTTCCTTTATAGGCAAAAATGCTAGTGATGACATCGCCACAACGTTTTATAAATAAGCGTCAACGGATCGTGAACGATTCTTGGTCTTGAATCTTGGATAATTCAAGGGCTGTGCGAAGGCACACACCCTTAATCACATTATTGGCTGCCATTATAGGCGAAAATGCTAGTGACAACATCGCTACTACCTCCTGAAAATGAGTGTCAACAGAGTGTCAATGCTTTATGGGCTTGCATCCTGGATAACCACAAGGTAACATAACTATGATTTCCCATACTCGAATAATCGGCTGCTGTTGTGGGCAACAATGCTACTCATGATATTGCAACCACCTTGTCTTTGAATATCTGTGTATTCAACATCACAATTGTGCATGCAATGTCTCACGGGTCTCACCTTTTCCTTCCTCGAAGCTGTAAAGTCAAAATTTATGAACCAGCATTCTACCTGACTATAAGGTATCTTTTGATATTTACTCACATCAAATATCCGAGATTTCAATTTCTTACCGCGATGTCAAATTCAAAATCGTTAATTACCTCGTTCCTAGATGTTATGATATATTCAAAGAACGAACGTGTCTTTATTTGTGATGTGGGAGACCTTACATTCCGAATTATGTTCGATGATTGGTGGGCTTCAATGAATGTAAGCTCGAATCGGCATATTGCTTGAAACAATTCTGGACATGCGCCTCCGCGGTGATTCTCTTCACATTGCAGAAGTGAGGAGACCGGCAGCCCTGGCATCATATGAATTGTGTGTTATCAAGTTCTTCGCCATACATCAGAACAAAGGATCAGCTCAATGGGCAACCACCTGCTGGCAAATGCGCACGTCGCGAAGTTAAACGAATTAACAGAGTCAGATGTAACTGAATTGACTAGTTCAACGGTTGACGAGACAGGTTTGTCCATACTCCAGAGACAAGGAAGTCGAGGTATTTTGATTCGAAGTTTGCCTAAAGAATTCATATTTAACATTTAGGTTTTACGTATACTCACTGAGTTGACAGACAAAACGCGCAATACTAGCAGCAAAGGATATTCAAACTGCCAAATTTCAGCAAGACACATTGAATGACTAACTCATGTTAGGATTTCGTTTGGCTCATATGCCATGGAACGTGATGTTCAACCTCGAGCTACGACATTCATACAATACATTACAAACCGAGTTGGGGTTACTGTCAGCAAAGCACACTGAGCAGCGTTCACAGGAGGTAGTGTTAGCAACGGTTGCGGACCATCACTTGAGGTCCGGGTCCGGGTCCAACCCAAACAAGTGCCTTGTTGGCAGTGCGGGTTGTTCATAAACACAAACTGTCGACTCGGGTATGGTTCAATGGTAAACTCCTAACCTGGCTGACTTGGGCAGGTTGTCAGCGGGTCGCCCAGTGGGTCCATCGAGAGATTCAATCATGGCTCTTGTTTTAGGAGTACATTAATAGTATCTTATCAGAATCGCGTTTTCAACATCCAAGGATATGTTTTTGCATGCTTTGCAGCTTGCAATATCAATTAATTTGGAACTGGTGTTTTACCTTTGAAAAATTGTATTTCTGCCTATAACGGCGGTCAATGATTCCTTCATGAACGCGAAGTTCAGCGCAATGACTTGATTTCCAAATATGCAACAAATACAATGGTTGACGCTCCGTTGAAGCTCATGTTCAGCATGCGGCAGGGAGCATGTCGCTGTTGTATTTGCCAGTGGAGGCTGCCAAAATTTGATCAATGGATGTCTGCAACCAATCGGGAAGAAGATTCCCCAAGAAGCGAAGGTAAAAATTGTTGACGCTCCGTTGACAGTCATCCTAATAATGGGGCTGTGACTGTGTTGATGTCTCGGTTGCCTATAATCGCTGGCTATAGATTGGTTATGCATAATAACGATGAAATCACTGGCTAATTACCGTACTTACAACACCCCAAATTGTTGGTGCTCCGTTGACGCTCATTCTCAGAAGGGGCAGTGACTGTGTTGCTGTCATTTCGCCGATGTAAGCTGCTAATATATCGGTTATGCATACAAGCGACCAAATCGCTGTGGAAGCACTGTACTTACAAAACCACAAATCGCTGATGCTCTGTTGATGCTCATTCTCCGAATGGGGTGGTGACCCCATTGCAGTCTGTGTTGCCGATGGATGCTGGCAATAGGTCGGTTATGCATAACAGCGACCAAATCACTTTGTAATCACAGTACTTACAAAACCACAAAACATTGACGCTCCTTTGATGCTCATTGTCAGAATGGGAGCGTGACCCTGTTGCTGTCTCTTTTGCCTTAGGAGACTGCCAATACGTCGATTATGCATAACAGCGACCAAATCACTGTGTAATTACCGTACTTACACACCCACACATGGTTTACGCTCCATTGACACTCATTCTCATGATCAGGTCGTGACCATGTTGCTGTCTCTGTTGCCTATGAATGCTAGCAATAGATCTGTTATGCATGACAGCAAACAACTAACTGTGGAATTACGTACTTACCAAACCACAAATTGTTGATGCTCCGTTGACTCGTATTCCCAGAATGGGGCCGTGACCGTGTTGCTGTCTCATTTGCATATATGGCTAACAATACATCGGTTATGCATAACAGCGACCAAATCTCTGTTTCATTACTGTACATACAAACCACAAATCGTTGACACTTCGTTGATAGTCATCTTGATGTATTGTCCATTCAACACCTGCTGCCATCAATAATAGTTTTCATCATGTTTTGAACTTCTTGGTAGTCTATCTCACAGATTGAGACTTGGCCCTGTGGCAAAGCGGAGAGCAATAACATTCTTGCACAGATCGCTATCACGCAACAAAAATTCATGTATCTTGTCAAAAGAGTCATTGCGCCTGCTATACATCTGTTTATCGACCAGTATTCACAAACTACTGCTCACCATTTGCCCATTAAATATCTCTCACTAAAACTCTCGGTCAAGATTCATAAAGAAGGTGGTGAAACATTGACGCTTTCTGTCGTACTGTCTCTTCATTCCCTTCTCCCTCCTCTTTTCGATTGCATTAACCGTCTTCAACATCTTTTCGGCCTGACTCAATAACATCCGTGTAGGCCGAATCAATCCGTGAGCATCTGACATGGGGTTCACATCGCTCTACTCTGGGCATTCCGGATCCTCTATGCTATGGTCATGCTCTATATCTGATTCCACGTCCGCTGTGCAATCGTCTTCGCTGTCATTTGGATTATCTAAGTGCTCATTCCAGTGAAGCCAAACTTCAGTGTCCGAAATACTTTCAGGTGCGCGATCCGCATCACTTACCAGTGGATGCCAGTTGATTTTTCAGATTCGGTGGATATTTAATAATTGAGTTTGTCCTCCAGAGATGTCCTTTGCACACAAAGGTGGTGGCAAAGGAGATCTTTCTGAAAATGTGAATGCAGCCGCACGATCATGTTGGAAGAGTGACCGTGATGCTTTGATAATCTCTTCCTTGTCCGAAATGTATCCCGCAGCGGTCTTCTGCATGGTTTGAGCGCGAGATTGCTTCTGGATCGCACATAGGATTTGCCCACCCTACCTCATGTCCAAAACGTCGTGAATCTTTGCCAATCTGCGCAGTTTTCTGTCTTGCGATTGTTTCTTCATTTCCGATTCGTTTTCTGGGTTTATTGTATCCAATCCCTGGTCAGCGCCTGCCAAAATCTGGTTATTGGCTCGAGCAAACTGCCTTATAACCACTTCTTCACGATGGGTCTCGCTTTTGGTTTCTATCCGCCTGCAGCCGATAACATCCCGGCCAAGGGATGAACTGGCCTCCACTCCGACACCATGTGGTATGATAGAGAAGATGTCACGCGCCTCATCGGAATGATCGGCATACTTTCATAGCGTTTAGTCCTGTCGATGCCACCAGTCAGCTATGCCTGGTAACCAAAAAGTACTGCAAATCTTCAATCGGTTGGAGTTGTAATCATTGAGATTTTGATTAATTTGCCCCCAGTTCATTGGTGCTTCAGGCGGCAGATTCAAATTCAGCCTGGCAGTGGTCAATAAGAGTGCTGCGCAATCGCTTCATCCGGGTGTTGTTTGAGCCACATCATTAGGCATTAAGTATTCGTCATCATTGCTGGACACGTCATATGGATCAAAGGACGATTGACAGGATCTTGAAGCCATTGTAGAGGCGACCTAGTAGCTGTTTGGTAAGCTTTCCTGCTGATTGACCGGCACACGTCTAGTGTTAGCAACGGTTACGTTTTCGGACCGTGTCTATTATAGCGGTTCCATGAAAACCCGGACCTGGCCGGTTCGGTCCGGGTTTGTACAACACGGTTCCCTCAACTATGTCCACCAATATTCATCCGATAATTTAGTGTTTGGTACATGAAATATGCAGCTGCAGACTGCGCATCTTTTGGTGGTCTCCGATTTTTGATATCTTTAAAACTCAGCAAGCGGCTTTGAGATTATTGTCATTTTTGGCGTAAAAACGAAGTTTTTGGGCTGCCGCTTGCTGAGATTTAAAGATATCGAAAATCGGAGACGGCCAAAAGATGCGCCGTGCAAAGCTGCATATTTCACATACCAAACACTATACTCTCTAATCAATATTTGTGGCCTTAAAGTGATGGTTCGCTTAAAAAATCGTCGATTTTTGATGGCGTAAGGCCGTTGCCACGCAGACCTATAATACCTGCCGGGTCCAAAACTGGAACCGTTGCTAACACTACACACGTCGATGTGTTGCACAGTATTCATTCTAAACATTGTCCAGAAAGGCCTCTTGGTATTAAGTGGTATAGGATGTGTTGTCAATAGTGTTAGCAACGGTTCCGGGCCGTGACTATGGGTCCGGGTCCGGGTCCAAACCGAACCATTGCCAAATTGGCGGTCCGGGTCGTCAATAAACCCTAACTGCCCACTCGGGTACGGTTCCATGGTACACTCCCAACCCGTCTGAATTGGGCGGGTTGTCAGCAGGTCGCACAGCGGGTCCACTTATAGATTCATATAAGGCTCTTGTATTTGCACTGTGTTAATAGTATCTTATTAAAATGAAGTTTTCAGCAACCATTAATGAGCTTTTGCTTGTTGAGCAGTTTGCAATATCGATTAATTTGGTATCTGTCTTTCACCTTCAATATATGGTATTTTTGCATAGAAAGGCAGTCAATAATACAGTTATGCACGCGAAAATCCGCGCAATGCCTTGATTACGCAATATGCAAGTCCAAAAACTGTTGACACTCCGTTGACGCTCATTTTCAGGATGCTGCAGGGAGCATTTGGCTGTTGCTTTTGCCAGTAAAGGCTACCAATATCGCTTAAATGGATGGCTGCAACCAGTCGGAACTTAACTTACTAAAGATGCAAAGCTAAAAATCGTTGATGCTCCGTTGACACTCTTGCTAAGAATGGGGCGGTGACCGTGTTGCTATCTCTTTTGCCAATAGAAGCTGCAAATACATCCGTTATACATAACATCGACCCAGTCACTGGTGAATTACCGTACTTACAAGACCACAAATCGTTGACTCTCCGTTGACGCTCATTTTAATGTATTGTCCATTCATTATCTGCTGCCGTCCATAATTAATTTCATCTGTAATGGCGGCACGTGACCAGGGGCGGGTAACGGACATTCTATATAGTCGGCTGGCCACGAGCCTTAGATCTCTTGCGATAATCTTACTATACATCTACACCTACTATCACTGGCATCCACGTTTGCAACCGTATTCCAATAATTACGACACGTATGCCTATGAGGCCGAACGCTGGCGTACGTGCCTTCACTCTATTATCCCTTCTTCAGTAAACGGATACGTTTCGCTCACGGGATTTCGCGAGTTTATCCCTTTTCCGACGCGCGACACAATGGAATCAACAATTGAGAACACAGCCCTCCAAACGAGATATCGAAGCATCATGACTGCGAAGCACGGAGCGTTGATCATTCCATCATTCAATTGAGCCACCTCACAGCAGCGGAGTCGAGTTCAGAGACCAATTGGCGCACGAGGCGTGTTAAAGGCAATGACGAAGATTACGATTTACCAGACGCGACTATTCCATCTTGCCAATAAGAGAAATCGCACACGATCAACCTAATCAAGTTCGAGTACACTTCCTCCCAGTCACTTGAGCATGGGCATCAGCCCGAGATGCTGCAACGGAGTGGTCTTACCACTGAATCGGCAATACCGAGAACCAATGGCGAAGTCGAGAGACGATTTACGAGTCAGCACAGTTACAACTACATTCCTTCTAATCGAGCGAAGTACACCTACTTCAATTGGCGTGTACACCTACAGTTCTAGCAACCTCGAAGAAGCCCAGTGGCAGAAGCATTCTACGGCCAACCTATGGATACACTTCTCGAGCGAAACATGCCTACGGAGATAGACTATACTATAAACGAAACCCACCTACGGAGGAGGATCAGCCTATGAATGAAGCACTCTTACCGGCACGAACCTCTGCACGAGCGAAGTGCACTTACGGAGGAGAGACCTACCCCACGATTGAAGCACATTTACGACACGAAGCTTTCCCTCGATTGAAGCGAACTTATAGCGGCGATTCATCGCGCAGGGTCAAGTGCATTTACGGTGGAGACCTACACAATTCCGCAGACCGACTACGATGACTACGATGACTTCTCAGAGCACACTTATTATGGACAATCGAAGTCCACCTACCATATCAATGATTTTCGACTGCAATTACATTAACTGCAACGGAGGCTACACGTGACCATTATTACCTACGGACCGAATAAGCTCTGGACTTCCGGCATCACCACGGCTATGACTGTGAGCGAGTCAAGAAAAGCATCCAAGATTGTCTATATTTGCTACGGGAGTGAACATTATGATTCGAGACTACCCCCTCCAGAGGCGCCACTTTGAGGACACCAATTGGAGGATCCAATCAATCGAGGAGATATGGATAATACGAGTTTTCATCTTCAAGGCCGGGACACATTCCACGGCACTCAGTCAATATATATCAATAGCAGCAAAATTAGTATTATTAAACGGAATACATTACCAGTCCTTATGGATATGGAATGGACTCAGAATTACAAATGGATCTGCTGGATGTGCCCATCTCGA
>Ga0307512_10003381_pt1 | contig 18669 bp, 22 predicted proteins | sample 14_EM_MG_FD_200267 | JGI IMG/M metagenome (GOLD analysis project Ga0307512, IMG submission 200267) | Populus trichocarpa ectomycorrhiza microbial communities from riparian zone in the Pacific Northwest, United States - 14_EM | ecosystem: Host-associated > Plants > Roots > Unclassified | place... | reverse complement strand
ATTGGGTAGCCGCCTATATAAGCAGTCTTGTACGGTTGGGTATGATTTAACCATGGGACGTTAAAGAAGGATGACGGGAATGAGAATGAATGAGAATACCGGATCCCCTAGCATAAAGCTAAGGACAGACTAGTTGACCATTGACGGCCAATACTTGATTCCGTCACTAGCACGAGTGGAAAAGAAGACAATTACACGATGTTGTCGACCGTGCACCATTTTTGAACCATCAAATGCTTTTTTTACCTTTTGGCCTTTTCAACCAGGAGGTCGGTATATTGTTATTCCTCTACTCTTATACTCACACATCTAACGAGAAGAACTTCAGTCTTGCTCTATGACAAAAAAAGCAAAAGAAACCTCGCGTGTCTGTGTTTCCTACGGAATACCCACGTCGCCATCCAGCTCTGGCCCGCCAGCGACCTGCGTTCCATGCACGCTCTCGCAAGTGACGCCCTTGAGGATGTTGGCGGGGCCCTCGGCAACAACCGCCCGGAGCTCGGCGGGACTCTTAACGAGCAAGAATCCCGCAAACCCGAGCGCGTTGACGCCAAGCCGCTCGCCCGACACCGCGAGCACGTGCGCGTCGTGCCGTCGCGGGAAGACATACATATATTCCAGCGTGAATAACACATATGATGGGGCACCGGGTAGGTAGTCCGCCGCGTGGCGCACGGTCTAGATGCACAGCTCGAGCAGATCGAGGAATGCGGCCCACAGTGCTGTTTCTGGCTCTTTTGCGGACGAGGGCAGTGCCAGTCGCCGAACGTAGTTCGCAAAAGGAAGGCCCGACAACTTGAACGCGAACGGCTTGTCTGTAACCGTTTTCCCCGGCGTAGAATTATTCATGTTATTGAGGAATGTGCGTGTGAAGGGGAACGGGGAGAGTTGGTTAGGCGCTTCCAACTCACGAAAGTGCCACGATGAGGATGCCGACCATCTTTGTCAATGCGGGCGGCCCTGACAAGACGCTCGATAGGCGGGCCATCCTCGTTTTGCGTGGGAAAGAACTGCGAGTGCTTGTGCGGCTGACTCGTACCGCTAAGGTCGCCGCCTTCCAAAGAAGAGAGCGGAAGAGGGAATCAGGTTTGGTGTTTGGAGGAAGTACGGACACCATGGGCACAGCTGCGTGGTTACGCACAATTGTGGAATGCGAACCGATGCTTTCATGCGTCGTTCGCTGCGCGCAACCAAAGATACGCCTGGACGAGGTCGCTTGGCTTCAACGGCGACGTCTGGCTTTGGAAGTCTAAAAATTGAATGGGAAGGACGCAAAAAAGACGTCAGAAACGAGAACAAATCACGCTATAACCCCCTTGTCGCTGGTTTATGACGCATAGTGGGGTAATGATAACGCACCTTTGGTGACCAGGAGAAAATGCTCCTCGACGACAGAGTACTCGTTGAGCTGGGAACGGTGCGAGTGTCGGTTCACATTCTCACAAAGGTACAGGGATCGCGATGGCGGTGAATGAGATCATCCACTGACCAGGACGGCGTATCCGGTACTCTGTTCCTCATCCTGCAACTCGCCGACGTAAAGGTTCGGATTGTACGGCGGCTTGAACACGTCCGCGCGCATCTCCTTCTGGTGGTCAGCAGAGCCGGCCTCAAAGTGCGGGGTCGGGTGATCGGGTTTGTGTAGCAACGCCGGACATAGCCTGATCTCGAACTAGTAGTAATACGCACAGAACGAATCGATACCACTCATGCGTGCGGATTTATGGGGGTTGGGGGAGAAGTGTTGTGTTGAACCCACGTCGATGCCCAAGTCCTTGTGCGTGTGAATTTGTGAGGGAAAGAACAAGAGATCGCTCGACGCTTTGCCCTTCTCAAAGGCCGGCCGGATGGTCGAGATGATGGCAGACGGCGTTGGGGCGGACAAAGAAATTCCGCGACGGTGCGACACCCGAGATCAGACAACATGAAATGATGGATGACACACGACAGGTGGACTTGTTGCGAGTAACTTAATGGTTACCAAGGGTGGTCACAAAAGTCCGTCTGCATCACTTCATCGCCTTGATCACGTTTATTGTGGGCTTGTTGTCGACACATTGGACGGTAGAGGCACCCCGTAAAATTACAAACACTGTCTCTGTGCGTGTTTTCATACAAGGAAAACAAAATAAGGACAAAGAGAACAATGACAGCTATTTCTGCGACGCAGGATCCATGCGCGCGGTCAGGCGGGTATACCTCCCGGTGGGCAAATCTCAAGCACGCACCCTGGTTTTGTTGTCCTTTGCTTCACTCATCACTTCCCCTAACATCATGGCGCGTGTGTAGCCATAGATGGCGACAAGAGACCATATTCATATTGGCCCATTCGTACCCTTACAAGGAAATGGTCTCGGTCATTCCGCAACAACGGGAACGCGACGGGAAAACGCACCTGGTAGAACAGTATTGGGAAGAAAAACTTGGAAAACCAACAGTACAACCCTTGCAACCAAGCCTTGATATGTAACAGTGCCCTTCATAAATGGCGCGGGATACTCCAACCCGAGGATGACGAGACCGAGATTGAGGGATATTATCTCAATGACCGGGGATTTGACCGGGATGTCGATAAAGAAAGTATCCTGGTTCACTGGTCTAGGGAAGGAAAGAAGGATTTAGGGGACAGATGGAATGGGGAGGGCTTGCTTGAGCACGTACTGTATACCTCCAGGGTTACGCCTGATACCACTAATAATGTCCCAAAAAATTTACGACAAACCAGCCCAAAGTAGGCTGCTCAGACGGTGCCTGTATTTTTTTTTCGTTTAGGCCAGGACATTAGACAAGAGATTGGATTGCCAACTTACTGACAATAGTCGTGACGGAAACATAGCGAGCGTGTTGGTGCCAGATCAGTTTTCCCATTCCCAGGACCAGCTACGGGGGTGATATTGGTGTTGTGTGAAGGGGAAAAGCAAGGGTGGCTCTATTAAGGGAGGGAGGAAGAGAGCAAAGAAGTGTTGGGAACAATAGTGATCACCAGGACACGGTCTCCGGAGGTGTATATTCGGTTTGTGGAAGGAAGGCCGCACTGAGCTCCGCTCGGATGGAAAAATAGCATCTCCGGGGACGAAAGGAAAGAAGCAAGAGTAAAAGTGGAGGGGAGAAGGGAGCTCTGCTTGGTCGAAACGGAGAATGACGAGGAAGAAATAAATGAAAGGAAGAGCGCACAACGCACAAGAGTAGAAGCGCCGGCGGAGATTTCCCTGCACGTGATTGTACGGCCTCGGACTCCGCCTCTCCGAATTCCGGCCCTCGTTTTTGTCTTGTCAAAGTTCAAACACTCCAACAAGCGGAACGATGTTGCGCCACTCGTCACTTCTCACAAACTCTTCACGCGTACATACGCCACCGTTCATTCTTTTCGTGCCCTTGTTTTACTTGAGCATGAAGGTGGTGTCACAGAACCAGGTTCACTCTCCGCCTTGACATACTGATCAAGTACCGGCTGTCTTCGAAAGAGCCAAGGCCCAAAGGGGTATATTTCCACTACTATCACCTATCTGCCAGGCTGAAAGGATTACTATAGGAGCAGGGGTAACGGTCAGGGAACCACCAATGGTCAGGGGTGCATGTCACAGGTGACATGTTTGATTCTCCGCTATTCTCCGCCTGACGAGTGGCTGAAGTGTGGCTGAGTGGGCTGAGCGGTCTTCAATGATATCACATGGGTGCTTTCTTGTCTTCAAAGTCCGCACCGGCAGACTTGGTGGGCGTGACAAGAGGTGACAACCCCCAAAAAACATGGGAATCCTCAAATAATCCATTTCTTGTCTGCAAAAAAAGATATTTGGCATTGGAATAGTATAGAACAAACATATAAAGTGGTATCTAAGGTGTGCAAGATGAGGGAGTGGTCAAAACAACAATCTGACCATTGGTGGTTCCCTGACCGTTACCCCTGCTCCCATAGTATCGTCGATCCTGCATTCCTTCGCTCCAGGAAACTTTATGGGAAATCGAGAATAACAGGGATGAAATGCATCTGACCGACAACGGTAGTCGGTTTCATGCCTTTAAGGATGAGCCAAGAGGCTAAGCAAAAGAAGCGCTAATGTACATGTGGAAAGGTGTCTGTTCGAGTTGGTTCGGACACGAGAAGGCCGTGGTCAGTGTGTGTTTGGTGGAAAGAGAAAATGGATCTGCATGTGGGCTCGGTTCTCCGGGGTATTGCATCACCCGCTTCGTTGAACTTCTGAATTGCAGCATGTTCTAAGTTAAGTGGCGAGGACGCGTGGAAGGGGAAGATGGGGAGGAAGGTGTCATCCGTCCAAAATTGTCGGTCCCTCAGGCCTGGGAATGTGCAAGACCTGAACAAATCAGTCATAGTTGCTCTGCGCTGCATATTCGCTCCTGCTATTCTATTCTATCATATTTCTCCCTTTCTCCTCTCCCACTCCATCCTGCTCGCCTTCACACCGTCTTCTTGACAGCGTACTTCACAATTTTATCCTCTTCGGACAACCTGCATTCACCCTTCTCAGCACCGCCCTTATTGCCCGCCCAGTGTTTCTACCAACCATTTCATCGCATTCCCCACGGGATAAATTGTCTCCAGGATTCTCGGGCAACGTAGAGCAAATAACAATAACAAAAATTTATACAGCCAAGGACCAACTCTTACCCCTCAAACTTTGGTTACACTCTCTATACCTCAATACGCTACCATGGCGGATGCGCTACGTCCTTCTCTCTTCTGTCCCACCACCCGTCGCACCTCTAGTAATACACCTCCAACCCCAACACGTCAGCCATCAGATGGGGCCGTTCCGACTGACAGGGTCCCGGTCATTCACTAAACTGTCGCTTTCCGGTGTCAAGAAGACGTCCTCTCCATGATCGATGTCATTCTCACAAGTTGCTACCGTCATTCAAGATAGCTCTTACCTTCAGGTCCTCCGTTTCCAAGGCACTTTTCCAACCCGTGAGCCACGCTACCGCCACTGACTCTCTCAAAGGGAGGCGTCCCATCCCAGCGGGCCGAGGACGCGAGTCCGGATCACTTATTGCACCGTAAGCGGTCCATTTCCGGGTGCCACTTGTCATTTCCATTCGGACCGGCCGGCAACGAGTTGGGTACATTACAAGGTAACCCACATCTTCGCAAGGCAGCTTTGAGGTCCCCGAAGCGTACCCTCTCTGCTTTGTTGACCAACCTCTCGAACAATCCGCTACGCCTGCTATCCTCTCCCGGATTCCTCAACCCGCAAGCCACTACAACTCATGTACCGAACTCAAACCCTTCCCAGGCGCATGCATTGACCCTTGCAACTTTGGCTGGCGAGCTGCTTGAGGTCTTCGATGAACTCGGATTGAGGCTGGACTCGAACGCACAGGGTGATGGCCTGAATCGACAAGGGAGGCTTCATTGTTCGTTGCTACACGAATCATTCATCCATTGGTAGCTGGGATCAAGGCAGAGCTTCTGTCGCTTATCGAAGCGCTCGAAGTGCCTGCTCTCATGTGCCGAAAGTTGCCACATATTCCAAGACGGTCAGCACGCAGCATCCTTCCATCCTCGCTCTTCAAAATATCATACCAGTATATGCGCGCGCCCTCAGGCCCCTCACACGGTACTTTCCTACTACCTCTATCCAGTCTCATCTTGCATCGTTGGAGATTTCTGTGGTCTGGCGCGCGCTCGTGGCCCTTGATCTCAGGACACCTTCACACATGACACCGCCATCCTTGCCAAATCATACACTTACTGGTGTAAACGGAAAGAGAGGCCGTCCTGTGGGCACCACTCCACCAACCACGCCCCCATCGACGCGATTTCATCTCGAGATCCCACCATCTTGTCCTCGCTCCCCTCCGCTTCCGCAAACCATCGTGCCACCTATCGTCAGTGACACCCGAGCTGTGTGCGCTCTAGTTTCTTCGCTACCTCGACCCGATGCCGATTAAGAGTCCACGCGTCTAGCACGAGAGGCCACCAGCGACGCTTGCGATGGACTCAAAGCTCTCCTGCGTCTGATGGAGCTTGTGCAAATGAGTATGATCCACAGTACAGAAGAACTCGCGCATGATCTAGGAGCCTTGATCGCGGATTTCCCGATTCTGATCGCACTTCCTATTCTGCTAAATGCGTACGTGTTTACAAGCGAGAGGGGTGGACCTCGGTCTGTCAGTTCAATGCTCGGTCTTCCCGGGCCGGAGGAGCGATATCGCCTGGGCTGTCTCACGGGATTCGGCAGAGCCGAGGGGTGTACCGCGGCCGCGGCCGTTGGACAGAGTGCTAGACATGCTCACGAACCAACCGAGGCTCTCGTCCGACCCTGCAGGTGAGACAGTGATCTGGTGGCTCGAAGCCGAGATGGCACCCACAACCACGTAATCCCATATACCACTGACATTTCGGGCGCGTTGGATGCACGCACACTGAGCTACTCCCTAGAAAATTTTTCTCGCGTTTTGTCAACTTTGCCTACACAAGGAACGTGTTCTCACTTATATCGACATAGTGAATTGGTCTTATACCACACAGCGTTGTCTTAGTAGTCCCCATGCGGTGACGGATATAGACTTGATATATTCAGTGTGATGACAAAGAGTGTGCATGGTATTAGAGCCCAATTGTGAACTTGTCCCGGAGAAGCTGAAGTGGCGTGTGACCTCGGCCGTTCCGGTGGGGCTGGAGCGCATAATGACTTGAGCTCGGTTCAAATATTAGCGCTTATTTCATTCTTCGGTCCTAGCCTCATGCCCCAGCGGCCAACCCTACTAGCGTCTCCTCAACTTGCAATCATGACCTCAATCTTGCAAAGGTTTCTCCCCTCTGGCAGAGTATCCGCTATCCGCATTCGCAAGAAGCATGCCTGTGAAACTGGAGGCTCTACATCTCATCCAGGTCCTTCAAGGCTCCAACCACTGATTCGCCCGAATCTCGACTTCTTTCCGACGCTGGCGATGTCATCCAACTCGTCTCTCCGATGGTCCAGGCTGCCGCGGGGGTGATCCCAGTAGCAGGAACCCCACTCAAAGCTGCCGTCGACGGTTTGCTCTACGTCATTCAGATGGCCGACGTAGGGCCGCTTGCTCTGTTTTGCTTCGCGGCGTTCCGTCTGATTGCATTCTAGACAATCAAGCGAAACAAGGCAGATCTTGATGACCTAGCCTCGCAAGTTCGTCAATTGTTAGAGTTCTTATCGCGGGAACCCCAGCCGCAGGATGAGGTGGAAGCTGGGCGGAGAACAGCCTTAGCACAGTGTGTTTTCATCCTCCAGTCATTTTCGATATCCAATCACATAGCTCGTTCAGACGTCTCCAAGGCACCTCGCGCAAATTGATGAAGATGCAAGGACATCGCGGTTTTACCCTCGCCTACAATTCTATGACGCAAGATATTGCCGGATGCAATAAAGATATTGACCGTTTTCTGCGGGAATACGGGGTAGTCCTTTCTTTCACAATGATGCCTTGCATTTCCTGAGTCCTGACCATGCAAATCGCCTCAGTTCTACAGTCTAGCATCTATCGAGAGACAGCTCAGGCAAATGCTGGCCCGGGTGTCTCCACGTGACTGCGCGATACTCATAGATGCTGTGGGTCATGAATACAAAATACCCCTGGAGTACTGTAAATCTTTCCAGGTGTGTTTCGACTGCTCCTTATCTGTTCATCGAATCGTCGACTACTTGCTAAGTGAGCTGTCTAGCAACTTAAGGATATGCTCCAAGTGCTGATACCGCCTGAACGAAGCGGAGCATCCGTTCAACGTCGTTATATTACATCAGGAAAATTTGACTTCAGTATAGATGACGGCCAAAGAGTTACGCTACTGACCAGTGACTCAAATGTATGGCAGAACATAGAAGCAGGCACGAGGATAGTCATGGGGGCCGTCTTCGAGCGACAGGCATTCTTTTACGCTACCTATGAATGTCATCTTTGTGGAGCACAGACCAAGCTCGTATCTTTCAGCAACTCGTCGGAATGGCTCACCGATGGATCTCTCGACTGGTTCGTAGTTTGTATTCGTTGATGAAAATCTATCTCACACGGAAAAGTCATGAATGCAAAGCAAGATTTCAGATCTCGTTAGATCGGGACAGGAAGAAGCAAGGCGGGAACGACCGTATTGACACGGAAACTTGGCACTGTATACGCAACTTCCGTGTGATGCAAACTGTGTGTATCAGCTAACTTGAGCATTGTCATCCGTTGACAAACCAATATTGTATGTTATGTGTGAAATGACTAGGAGGTGTGTGCATTCTCATCAAGACGTGCACCGCACGGGGCTGATGACAACTCACGGTACCCAATACTTAGCCTGTACGTGATTTCATGGGATGGGCTTGCTACAACACTGATGACAATGGCATTTCCATGACGCCTTCTCAGCCAGTGCGCAATCTCATGGAATGAGCTTCCTGCTGCTATGCTGATCATGACCACTTTGCCATGTCCCCTTCTCAGGACGTGCGTGATCTCGTGGCATGAGCTTCCTGCTGCAATGCTGATCATGACCACTTTGCCATGTCCCCTTCTCAGTCGGTGCGTGATCTCGTGGCATGAGCCTCCTGCTGCAATGCTGAATGACGATACTGAATGACGATACTGAATGACGACAACGTTGCCATGTCCGTTTCTCATGCAGGAAGAGTCTGATAGCGTGGCTACGACTTCCTGTCATGGTCCTAATGGTGGCTTTGCTATGTCTCCCTCTCAGTTTGTGCGTCATCTTTCTATGCGCTGCCTGCCGCGACGCTCAAGGGCACCTCTGCCTTCTCCGGCCGTTTTCAGGAGGTGTGTAATTTCTTCGCAAGAAAGCCCCTTCATTTCGCTGATAGCACTCATGTCTGCTTTCTTTTTACTTTCGGAAAGTATGTCATCCTCTGTAGCCCTTACATGATACTTACTGCGATGTTCCCCGGAGTCCGTCACACGGTCGGCTGTTGGGTGCGTGGTACGGTACTGTACTAGTACACCGTCACAGATATAACGACCTTATGACCCTTCCCTCTATTCAGAGTCTGGACCGATAGCTCAGCGACTTGCAACATCGTCACGACCTTTTTGGGATGATATGAGTTCGTATTCTATTTCCTCGTCTTCAAGACGACTCATCTTATTCTGACATGTGCCAATGGAATAGGCGAAGATGACCTTTTTGAAGAGTGTGAGGATGAATTGGAAGAAGTTGAGTCGATCTGAGGACAAGTGACAAAGGAGCCGGGGTCAGACCGTGGGATATGATCTGTGATCTGGACTTGGAGTGGAATGAGTCAATGGAGCCTACAGGGCGTTTTACTGGAAAAGATGGGGTAGCCGTCTATAAGCAGTCTTGTACAGTTGGATATGTTTTGGCCATGGGACGTTAAGAAGGATGGCAGGAATGAGAGTGAATGAGAATACCTGATGCCCTAGCACAAGCCGAGTACCGACTAGTTGGCCATTCACGCTATTCACGACCAATACTTGATTCCGTCTCTGGCATGAGTGGAAAAGAAGATAACTACACGATGTTGCCGACCGGCGTGCACCATTTTGAGCCATCAAATGCTTTTCTTACCTTCGGACTGTTTCAACCAGGAAGTCGGTATATTGCTATTCGTCTCGTGGTCTCTACTCTTATACTCACATATCTAACGACAAGAACCTTCGGCCTTTCTCTATGAAAAAAAAAAGAAACTCGCGTGCCTGTGTTCCCTACGGGATTCCCACGTCGCCATCCAGCTCTGGCCCGCCAGCGACCTGCATCTCATGCACGCTCTCACAAGCGACGCCCTTGAGGATGTTGGCGGGGCCCTCGGCCACAACCGCCTCGAGCTCGGCGGGACTCTTGACGAGCAAGAATCCCGCAAAGCCGAGAGCATTGACGCCAAACCGTTCGCCCGACACCGCGAGCACATGCGCGTCTTGCCGTCGCGGGAAGACATACATGTGCCCCAGCGTGAGTAACACGTTGTATGATGGGGCGCCAGGTGGGTAGTCCGCTGCGTGGCGCACGGTCGAGATGCACAGCTCGAGCAGATCGAGGAATGCGGCCCCCAGTGCTGTCTCTAGCTCTTCACGTCTCGCCGTTGCGGACGAGGGCAGCGCCAGTCGCCGGACGTGGTTTGCAAAGGGAAGGCCCGACAACGCGAACGGCTTGTCTGTAATCGTTTTCCCCGGCGTAGAATTATTCATGTTATTGAGGGGTGTGCGTGTGAAGGGGGAGGGGGAGAGTTGGTTAGGCACTTCTAATTCACGAAAGTGCCACGATGAGGATACCGACCATCTGTGTCAATGCGGGCGGCGCTGGCAAGACGCTCGATAGGCGGGCCATCCTCGTTTTGCGTAGGAAAGAACTGCAAGTGCTTGTGCGGCTGGCTCGCACCGCTAAGGTCACCGCCTTCCAAAGAAGGGAGAGGAAGGAGAAGGAATCAGGTTTGACGATTGGATCAGAAGGGAGGGGCAGACACCATGGGTACAGCTGTGTGGTTACGCACAATTGTAGAATGCGAAGAGATGCTTTCCTGCGTCGCGCGCTGCGCGCAACAAAAGATACACCTGGACGAGGTCGCTCGGCTTCAACGGCGACGTCTGGCTTTGGAATTCTAAAAGTCGAATGGGGAGGACGTGTCAGAAAAGAGGATAAATCACGCCATAACCCCCTTGTCGCTGCTGTATGACGCATAGTGGGGTCATGATAACGCACCTTTGGTGACCAGGAGAAAATGCTCCTCGACAACAGAGTACTTGTTGAGCTGGGAATGGAGCAAGGGTTGGTTCATATTCTCACAAAGGCACAGGGATCATGATGGTGATGAATGAGATCACCCACTGATCACCCACTGACCAGGACGACGTATCCGGTACTCTGTTCCTCATCCCGCAACTCGCCGACGTAAAGGTTCGGATTGTACGGCGGCTTGAACACGTCCGCGCGCTTCTCCTTCTGGTGGTCAGTAGAGCCGGCCTCAAAGTGCGGGGTCGGGAGATCGGGTTTGTGTAGCAACGCCGGACATAGCCTGATCTCGAACTAGTAATAATACACAGAACGAATCGTTACCACTGATGCGTGCGGATCTATGAGGTCTGGGGGAGAAGTGTTGTGTTGAACCCACGTCGATGCCCAAGTCCTTGTGCGTGTGAACTTGTGAGGGAAAGAACAATAGATCGCCCGACGCTTTGCCCTTCTCAAAGGCAGGCCGGATGGTCGAGATGATGGCGGACGGCGTCGAAACGGACATAACCTTCCGCGACGGTGCGACACCCGGGATCAGACGACGTGAAAAAATGATGGGGGACAGACCACAGGTGCCAGTGGACCGGATGCGACGAAGCAATGGTTACCAAACGTGATCACGAAAGTCCATCCACATCACACTTCATCACCTTGGTCACGTTTATTGTGTGCTTGTTGCCGACATCTTAGATTGCAGAGGCATCCCGTAAATTTACAAACACCATCTCTGTGCGTGTTTTAATACAAGAAAACAAAATAACGACAAAGAGAACAAAGAGAGCTATTTCTGCGACGCAGGACCCAGCCGTGCGCGCGGTCAGGCGGGTAAACCTCCCAGTGGGGAATCTCAAGCACGCTCACTCCTGGCTTTGTTGTCCTTTGCTTCACTCATCACCTCCCCTAACATCATGGCACGTGTGTAACCAAGGATGGCGACAAGAGACCATATTGCCCCATTCGTCCCCTTACAACGAAACCGTCTTGGTCATTCCGCAACAACGGGAACGCGACGGGAAGACGCACCTGGTAGAACAATATTGCGAAGAAAACTTGGAAAACCAACAGCACAACCCTTGCAACCAAGCTTCGATATGCGGCAGTGCCCTTCATAAATGGCGCGGGATACTCCAACGAGAGAATGACGAGACCGAGGATGAAGGATATTATCTGAATGACCGGGGCATTGACCGTGATATTGATAAAGAACGCATCCTGTTTCGCTGGTCTAGGGTAGGAAAGAGGTATTCAGGGGACACGTGGAATCGGGAGGGCTTGAGCACGTACTGTACACCTCCAGGGTTACGCCTGATACCACTAACAAAGTCCCAAAAGAATTTACGATAAACCAGCCCAAAGTAGGCTGCCCAGACGGTGTCTGTTTTTTTTATGTTTATTTAGGCCGCGACAAGCAAGAGATTGGGTTGCCAACTTACAGACAGTCGCCGTGATAGAGACGTAGCGAGCGTGTTCGTGCCAGATGAATTTTCCCATTTCGAAGACCAGCTACAGGGATGGTGTTGGTGTATTGTGAGGGGGAAAGGTAAGGGTGGCTTTGTTAGGGGAGGGAGGAAGAGAGCAAAGAACTATTGGGAACAATGGTGGCCACCAGGACACGGAAGTGTATATTGGATTTGTGGAAGGAAGTCCACACTGAGCCCCGCTCGGATGGAAAATAGCGTCTCCGGGGACGAAGAGAAAGGGGCAAGAGTAAAAGAGAGGGGGAAAAGAAGGGAGCTCTGCTCGGTCGAAGAAAAGCACGGAGAATGATGAGGAAGAAAGAAGTGAAGGAGGGGCAGAAGAGTCCAAGTACTGACTAGTACTGACTACCAGGAACCAATTGTCACGTGTCCCACCACGCCTGTGCCATGCCCCGCGTCACTTGACAACCATCGCTAAGATCAACTCTCCTCACGGCGTCCTCGGTTGAGCCACATTGCAGTCTTCCTCGTCATTTGTATGTGCAAATAACAAAAAGTCCATCATGAACAAACGTTTCTACTTATGCCTACACACCCCAGTCCATCCCGTAGGGCATTCACTTCTCTGAGGCGGTATCTCTAAAGTAGGTAGGCACGCCGGGCGAATGACCGCAGTTGGTCGCTGATGATCAGTAACGTTGTCACTTGTCAGATCGTTCACACGTATCAACTTTACGAGGAAACCTGACGCACTGCACGCACGGCGTTGTTTGCAACCGGCCCGTCACCTGACTGGCAACCACCCTTTCCGGCCCGTATCACGCTCATCTCCGGCACCAATGGCAACTCCACCCGCGCATCATCTGTAAAGGGATCTTTTTCTTCAACTCCCTTCGGCGCTCGGGACCCGACGCCCTTCTCGAGATCACTGGGGTGTAAGAAAGGATTCGGTGCCTCCGGAGTTTGTGGAGTCATTCCCCATGGAGGAGGGAACTGCATCGGTAGATTCGGCGTCTTGGGCTGCCGAATGGTCCGAATGGAAAGTTTCGGACGCAAACCACCTCCACGTTGAACACCCCGACGGCGGAAAAGAATGATAGCGAGTGTGATGAGTAGGAGTAGCAGGAATATGCCCGCTATCACTCCCCCGATGAGAGCTACGTGGGGCCGTTTGGAAGAGTGTGACTGAGCGGATCCCTGAGTCGCATCCTGAAGTTTCTGAAGGCCGCCCACCGCGCTTGGTATCGGGTTTGGTACTGGGCTTGGCTGAGCGATGATTCTGCTATCGTCCTTGGTGGTAGTACCGTTGGAAGTATTGAGCACAACTATCCTATCGATATCCAGGAACTTGCCAGCATTGTTCTGACCAGACTGCGCCGGATTCGCGGTCAACGTGAGGTTATGCGAGCCGGATGTCAAGCCGTCTGTAAAGTACTGAGAGGGTGTCAATCAAAGAGCCTAGCCCTAACCACAGTCCAACTGACCAGCAATGTCTGCCAAGTGATGAGAGTATTAGGGCACGGAACAAGGTAAGCTCAGCGGACTCACGCCAAAATGCAGATGGCTGGTCAGACCACTCGAACCACCCTGGAACGACTGTGTAATCCCATCCATCGTCACGGTGTAGTTCGCAAGGTCGGGCGAAGCTGTCCCGAATATTGCAACTGCACCACCATCGAACGTGAGCTGTGCCTGTGCTCCTCCGGCCTGAGTATAGCTAGTAGTAAAGCAACATAAGCACAAGGGACTGAATACTCAAGAACGCAGAGCGTACTGAAGTGTGTCGTTATATATTCCCTGGGTCTTGAAAGAAACCCAGTCCGTTGGCCTTGGCAAATAAGTGATGTCATGGCTAGTGTCGTCTAATGTCGTCGCTGTTATCGTTTCGCTACGGACAAAAGTTCGACTTATTACGCATGCAAGGGGTGTGAAAACGCACTTAGCTGAGCCGATCTGTGTCTCGAAGACAATCGAGTCGAGGTCGATGAGAGAACCAGAGCCCGCGTTGGTTAACACGGCTGTATGAGGTCCGTTCGAAAGACCAGATCGACCACCGAGAAGTTGCTGGAATGACGCATTTTGAGAGTATGCGCTACCAGCTACAGACTGGCCATCAATAGAGATGTCATACGGGCCGTACGTTGGCCTTCTCGCGCCAATGAACCATACTCCGGTCCCTAGAGGGACCAGGTTAGATAACATATGGAAGGCCTGAGAATCATAGTTACCATTAAAGTGAATAGTTGCGTATGCGCCAGGACAAGAAGATGTGTGCCATGACTTCTGGGAGTACGACTGTAATAATGGGAGTCAACGTGGGAAGGCTCAGGCATTACGTTAAGGGCGTGCCTGGGCGCTCGTGTCATTCAAAGGTGAGTCCGTCCATGCACCAGCAGGACTGAATGAAATTAAAGGAGAGGTATCATCAACTGAATCCGATGAAAAGAAAATTAGCCTTTTTCTTAATAACCACAGGGGTGAACCTTCGGACCAGAAACATTAAGAGCAGCCATCAAGGCTGAATGAGTGTATCAGAGGAACGAAAGATGATAAAGGCAAGGAAACCTGGCCAGCAGGGCCTCAGTAAACAATGGGAAAAGTGAGCAGCAACTGGGGCGTGTTGCGATACTGAAGGGGGAGAAATGACGAGCGTAGTATTTTTATCGAGTTTTTCCGCGTTTTAGATCGCACGTGTACATATGGGGACACTGTAGCGAGTTTCAAGACGATATCACAGCTCTATCCGCGGCCGATCTCACCAGCTGATTTAGTCATTAGATACTCCTCTCCACAACTTGGAGCTATGGAGACAATCAGGGTTATCTGGTCCTAAGATCCGGCACACCAATGTACATACGCATGATCCCCCCGATCGTTAAAAAAATGGTGGAAGAATGTTGTGAGTATCAAGGTGAGTATCGCCCATGTTCCATCTAATCTCATCCCCAGGCGGAGCGGCCCGACAAAGTAACACAGCCTCTCGGCATCAAAGACCTCAGTTTTACGTTCCACTCATTGAGCCAACCATTGCATGCCTCCCAGGAAACCAGTGTCCAAGCCACTGCCTGGCCCAGCTACTTCATCCAAACGCACAGATCTTGTCCCTGTCGGGAGCCGCCAAGTCCAAATCAAACACCCCAGCCGCCTCGACGAGAATGGCCTTTTACCTTCCACCGCTCGTGCGCTCGTGTTACGCAATGGAAAGCAGGGTGCCATGGGCACGGGGGAGCTCATGTCGCTGAGGAAGCCGATCGGTCGCGAGAAGCTCGAGTTGTTGGGAGGTAAGCCGCTCAGCAATGGTCTGACAGTGATCGAATACCCAGCTCTCTCGTTCAAAGAGGACCTCCTTGCACAGTCGACCAAAAATGCCATTGCTGCACCGTTCAACATCGACAGGCTCCTCAGCACGGCAGATGCGGAATATAGTGGTGCGCACCGTTCTGTGGCCCTCACCAAAACCACAAGTATTCAAGTCGCCTCCGATCTAACAGCTCACGTCGATAGCATCAAGTGGCTCAAAGACTCAGACCTCTTTTACCACGAGCTCGTGAAGGAAACCCATTCTAACCTTTCTCAGTCGTCGGGAACTACACGCCAGGACCCTTTAGCTGACCGGGATGCCGTGATCAATGCACTTAGCACTCGGTAGGGGATTCCACCCCTTTGCCTCTTAGCGCTCCGCTGACCGTCTCCTTGATTAAAAAACCCTAGGGTACATAATTCGTATATGCTTGCCTCCGCTTGGAAGATTGTCCGAGACCGCCTCGAACTCTTGGAACAACAAGGCGTCGTCAACAGTCAAATTCGGTCGCAGCTGGCAAACAAACCGACCTTGAGAAAGGATTATCTCGTCGTGTGCGACGTCCTCGGCGCTCTCGTTGATGCGCTCCAAGCACGGTTTTCATTACTTGCGACAACGGCGGGTGCGCATTGTCCGAATCCCCTCGAGACCAGTTGGTCACCATTCCTCTCCCAGAGCACTTCAAAATCTATTTCAAGAAATACGAGGAAAACGATCCCAACAACCCCGAGTACATATTTGACTGGAGCGCCCTTCGTGAGGCCTATAAGTCCTACGTCGACTCGATTGTCATTGAGATCTGCCTTCCCAACTCCCAATATCCCAAGTATATTTTGACGCGCATGTTAGAGGATGCCACGCAGGAAGCGCCTCGTGAAACAAAACGCTTTCCACAGGCACTATTCGACGCACTCGGTGACCTCGCCGTAAATATCTATGCCGTCTCCACATCGGTCTCACTAACCCACCAACGCTAAACCAGGTTGCATTGCAGCTGCAAGAGACGCTGGAAGCGCCGCTCCTTGGTCCACGAGGCGAGCAATGGCGAAATCAGTCGCGGACCATGCCCGAAGAGTTAAGTTGGTGGATTGAAGCACAATCTCTCTCCGAAGAGGCTTCGAGGAAACTGGGAAAAAATCTCAGTATGATCTTCCCGCTGAGGAAGACCCAAGAGAGTGATTTAGTGGATGCTATGTGGGCTCGTATAAACGACGTGGGCATGTTTGAAAACCTGTGAATGGCTACGCTGATGCATACCACAGACTTATAAAGCCGTCACGAACATGGATTTGGACACGCTGTGGCAGGTAGAGGATGAGTTTCTACGCGTCCCGCAATGGAGTACCACGGCGGCGCCAGGTAAGCGCAGCATCAAGGCGTCGGGAGTTCTCCCAGAGCCGAAGAGAATCGAAAGTGGCAGCGCGACTCTGCAAGTCCCGGATGGGAATGGGAGTGACTCGGATCCATCGTCAATACCCGAGCTAGTGGTTGCCTCAGACATGTCTTCCGTCGATTCCGCTGGGGCCATGTGGAATCGTGACGACGAAAGCGACGATGTACCTTCAGATTCTGATGACGAAGAGTCAAGCGAATACGATGAAGAGGAGGAGGCAGAGCTGCGGGATCTTCTACGCGAAGCGATGGATATCGCCAGCGCGCACCCAGAGATTTTCGAGGAGAAGAAGGCTTTCGACGAACGATCGAATGACAACCAGTTTCTTAAAGCACTGGGGGCGCTCCGAGGTAAATTGCGTTGCTCATGTGATGAATATCAAGGTGTGATTGTTGTTAGGCCGACTATTCTCCTCAAATCCCCGGCTCAGAACAAATCGGCCTGGGACACAGGTGCCCCAAACCTTCCCCGGGCCATCCACAAGTGGTCAAGGCGTTGATGGTACGCTTTAATTACACCTTAAACATCCTCAAGACTTACCCCATTGTCTTGGATACACAGCAGGTGTAGGGCGTGGTGTAACTATCGAGGAAGTCGAAGATGAAGATGCGCCTCACAAAGTAGCCAAGAAGAAGAAAAAGAAAAAGCCAAAGAAGAAAAAGAAGCCTGTGCCAGCTGCAGGAGTAGCTGATGCGCGGGAGACCAGCTCTCCGCCACCATCCTCACCGATCATCGAACCACCTTCACCGATCTTATCTTCACCGCCGCCCATAGTGGAGTCCCTGCCTCCGCCCCCACCGACTCCTGAAGCCAAGAAAAAGAAACCAGAAAAACGTCAACCTGTCACACACCTTCCGAGTTTGGCATCGAGCTCGACGATAACGTCGTTTGCTAGCATGTCCACCGTTTCATTGGAACAGACCCGCGCGCAGTCTGCCCATTCTTATTTGCAGTCGGAGAACTTGACGGAACAAAAAGTCAAAGTAAAGACGCGCGCAGAACCATCAAGCCTCCCGGCGATCGAGGAGCAAGGTAGCAAGGGGGGCTTCTTTTCACGTTTCAGCCGTAAGAAGGAGGCCGCGCCCCAGGCATCTGAGGAGACGACGAAGGAGAAGCGGAACCTCGGCGCGTGGTTCAAGAAGATGAACCGGAAGAGCGCCGGATTTTTGGCACAAATTCTAGGTGCGGACAAGAGCACGAAGAAGGGTGGACCACCGATGAAGTGGGACCACTTTGTCAGGGTGATGATCGACATGGGATTCGAAGTGGATGCGAGCACCGCAGGGTCGAGCGTACGCTTCCAGCCTCCCGATCCGACGTTGCGATCGATTTCGTTCCATAAGCGTAAGTACTTTTGCCCGCATTCTGTGGATTTTCCGGAGCCCAACTCTCTCGTTCAAAATATCTTCACCCTTTTGATACAGCTCACCCGGAGAGCACGGTCGATCCGATCACTCTGCAAAAGTGGGGCAAGAAGCTAAAGAGTTACTACGGCTGGTCGGAGGAAGTCCTCCTACAGCACGCCAATTTACAATTCTAAGCGCTTGTGTACGATTCCTTGGGCTCGAGGTGTAAGGACTGGCTGAAACAAGCCGCCGCCATTGTATGTGTACCAAAGCAATGCGAAGGTTCGGGCGGTGTACGTGAACGCCTCCAGTAAAGCAGCATGATGGCAGGGATGTTTATCACGCTGCTTTAGTGCGGGGTGAATTGTACTGTGCTGTGCTACTATGTGTTGTTGTAGTTAGTTTCCAAATTGAGTGTCACGGGTCCGGCGACATCGATTCTCTCACCTCACAACAGAGCCTCTCTTTCCTTTCTTTCATCCGCTCACCGCGGCGTCCTCAACCCCAAATGGCTGCTCGACCGCCCCCAACGA
>Ga0307512_10003380_pt1 | contig 18670 bp, 14 predicted proteins | sample 14_EM_MG_FD_200267 | JGI IMG/M metagenome (GOLD analysis project Ga0307512, IMG submission 200267) | Populus trichocarpa ectomycorrhiza microbial communities from riparian zone in the Pacific Northwest, United States - 14_EM | ecosystem: Host-associated > Plants > Roots > Unclassified | place... | reverse complement strand
TAAGAAGAATGGCCCTCAAGGGTGCAATGAGAGGCTCCTGTCGATAGATCCCAGAGCCTGACTTTGTTGCTAGATGCTGATGCCAAGAGCTGGCTATCCGGTGAAAATGCTACTGCGCTGACAAAAGAAGGATGGCCCTCAAGGGTGCAACGAAAAGCTCCTGTCGATGGATCCCAGAGCCTGACTGTGAAGTCCCACAATATTACTGCCAGGAGCTGTCCATCCGGTGAAAATTTCACTGCACAGACAGAAGGAAGGCCTTCAAGGGTGTAACGAGAGGTTCCTGTCCATGGGTCCCAGAGCCTGACTGTGTTGTCCCTCGATGCTGATGCCAGGAGCTGGCCATCCGGTGAAAATGTGATAGCAAAGACATAAGGAGAATCGCCCTCAAGGGTGCAACGAGAGGATCCTGTCGATGAATCCTAGAGCTTGAGTGTCTTGTCCAACGATCCTGATGCCAGGAGCTGCCCATCCGGTGAAAATACTACTACAAAGACCTGACTACAACGGCCCGCAAGGGTGCTATGAGATGCTATTGTCGATAGATCCCAGAGCCTGACTGTCTTATCGAACGATGCTGATGCCAGGAGCTGGCCATCTGGTGAAAATGCCACTGCGCTAACATCAGAAGAGTGGCCGTCAAGGGTGCAATGAGAGGCTCCTGTCGATGGATCCCAGAGCCTGACACCGCTGCTAGATGCTACTGCTAGGAGCTGGCTATCTGGTGAAAATGCCACTGCGTAGATAAATAAAGAAGGGCCAGTAATGGTGCAACGGGAAGCTCCTGTTGATGCATCCCAGATCCTGACTTTGTTGCTGCATGCTGATGCCAGGAACTGGCCATCTGGTGAAAATGCCACTGCGCTAACATAAGAAGAATGGCCCTCAAGGGTGCAACGAGAAGCTCCTGTCGATGGGTCCCAGAGCCTGACTGTCTTGTCCATCGATGCTGATGCCAGCAGCCCGCCATCCGGTGAAAATGCCACTGCGTTGACATTAGAAGAATGGCCCTCAAGAGTGCAACAAGAAGCTCCTGTCAACGGGTCTCTGAGCCTGACTTTGTGGTCGTCAGATGCTAATGCCAGGAGCTGGCCATCCGGTGAAAATTCCACTGCGTTGACTAAAGCAAAGGTGTAACGAGAGGCTCCTGTCGATGGATCCCAGAGCCTGACTGTGCTGTCTTCAGATGCTGATGCCAGGAGCTGGCCATCCGGTGAAAATGCCACTGCATAGACAGGAAAAGAATGACCCTCAAGGGTGCAACGAAAGGCTCCTGTCGATGTATCCCAGAGCTTGACTGTGTTGTCCCACGATGCTGATGCCAGAAGCTGGCCATTGGGTGAAAATGCCACTCCTTTCACCCCGTCAGAATGCCCTTCAAGCGACTGCAACGCAGGACTCCAGTTCTCTTGAACCGCCGGTATATTTTTAATCCAACGTGGGATCTGATCCCAAAATTGTCCCCTAATTGCACTTGTCTTTGGGCTGAACACAAGAGCGGAGGAATATAACTGCAGCGGTGCGATTTCCATTATCGATCTGTTGTTGAGAACGAAGCGTTTAGCATCGTACACCATGTCGTGTAAATTACTATTTATAGCTGATTTTGGCTTCATCAAATTAGTCTATTAGACCAGAACATAATGATAGATAGAGCCTCTTACCATTAACTCGTCGGCTAAAGACCTCACCATAAGGACACCATCAGATATCTTCCCGATGAGGCTCAGGGCCTCAAGCCAGTGAAGAAAATGTTTCCGCAGAAATATATGAACTTGGTCATTGTCGCGGAGTGTAACATTACTCTGCTCAAGATGACCGACCCAATAGCGGCATGCATACTGAACATCAAGTGGAAGGCAGTCCTTTACTACACCATCCTTTATCTCGCTTACAAGCGCACCTGGAAGTCGGAGATTGCACATGTCCCTCTGTAGGTGTTTCGACATGAGCTTGAGACAGCTTACAAATAGATCACCGTGTGCCCTTTTCTTGTCGACCCATAACTGAGAATCCTTGCATCTTTGCTGATCCAAGAGAAAGTCGCGGAAAGAAGGGTGAAGTAATCGGATTGGAGACTCTTGGCTTGTTGGGACGTCCAGAACGGAATGCAGAAATTGCAGTCTCATACATACTGTGTGTACTGGTACATCAAGCAGCGTTGCCAACATACTAGCAGAAAGAGAGTCAAATAAGATGATAATAGATCCAACAATTTGTCTGACTTCGCAACTTATCTTCTCTCTGTATCGCCTATAACGATCTTCATTGATGATTGAGTGCATCAAAATTCCGGTGTACATCTCGTCAAGCTCTCGATTATCATCCTCGAGAATGAAGGAAAGACCGTCATACGGACCCCAGGACCGATCTCGAATGAAACGACATGCTGTCGAGGCGTAAATAAATAACTCGCTTGCCCTCTGGCAGAGAAGCCTGATCTGTGCATCACCAGGCCATCCCTCACAAATATTATACGCTATCCGGATACTTTCCAGCTCATAGTTAAGAAAAACGGATATATCATGCTGGACGATAGACTGGGGTATATCATGGAGAACAAAGTCTTGATATGCAGTCTCGGAGATAGCACGGAAACCAAAGTGAATTCGAGTTTCCGGTCTGCTAGCAATGAAAGCTCGCAACCGGATGGTGTTCAGGGTTTTTGCCTCAGCAAGGAGTCGAACGATTAGTCGAATGTCATCTTCGCCTTCACACTCATCCAAGGCATCAATTACAAGAACGAATACCTGTAACTGAAGTGATAACTCCTTTAGATTGGCGAGTGGCTGAAAAATGAGATGTTTCCACTGGTCACTGAGGCCTCGCTGAATAATATCAGGATTCTGCACAATGGCGCTGCAGATGTAGGGTTTAAGAGTAGGTAGCGTAATTGCTAGCTGTGCGGCGAGACTGGTGATAAATTTGGTAGAATGACTAAGATCGCCCCGACCTCTAGAAAAGAAGAAACTAGCTCCAAGTCGGTTCTGATCTGCACATGCGCGAGCAACAGTTTGAGCAATGGTGGACTTCCCAGTGCCAGCCATGCCATTTAACCAAAAAATGCAGGTACCACTAGGATTGTTGCTCCAGGTCATGATTTGTTTGAGGAGGTCAACTCGAGTGTTGGGCAGGCATTGAGGCTCGTGCTCTCGAAGTCGGGAATTGAACGCGGCCCCATCGGCACAAGGTAGCTTGGAAAGGTGTCGGTCCTGCTCATCCTGACTGCAATGAGGGGACAAGGTTAGCAGACCGTCCTCACATCGTGCAGGTTCAGAAAAGACCCACCCGTCAAAGTTAAACGTCTGCCCGCCTTGAAGAATTGAACCCTCAAACTGATTGTGCATAGAATTATTGTAGTCACGGTGAGCCTCAGTACGGTCCAGTCCAGCTGGAAGACTGGACTGGGAAGGTTCCATAACCGGATTTAGTGAGCGACAATGTAATAACCTTTTATGTAATTTTTAAGCTAGGTTAGGGTTTCTGCAGTCTCACTTTCATTTGAGTATCTGCGCTAGTACTGTTAGTCGTTGCGTTCCCGCTATTAGTCACGTCGTACCTGTTGTAGTATTGTAGTTGCTGGATGCCCGATATAGTCACGGCGTGTTAGTCAGGCTGAAGGGGAGGAAGCTGTGGATATTCCTTACGTAGCCTGCTCCCCGTGATGTGTGTGGTGTTGTCGATACAGTATGTTCAAGGGTGGACCGACCATGCTTCTAATTTCTTAGAGACTACCTCTCTCACCTCGAATTTTTTGAGGCTCAACTGTGCTCCCACTTTGGATTTGGCTGGCGTCATGCCGGATGTACGTATGCTCGAAATGGGCAATCTGCATGATCTAACGCGCCAACCATCATTCACCACTCCAACACGATTGTATAGTATTTGATAAGTATTGCAGGTTCAAGCTCTGATAAAAGTATCTATTCACATCGGGGGCACGGGGAAGCGAGGCTAAGTGGCATACATACTGAGCAGAAAAGTTCTGGCACGTGTTCCACGATAAGATGTTTCTAAAAGTAGCAAACAAATAGGATCATACTTAAGTAGTGTGTACATGCTTGAACATTATGACTCTCATTCGCCAGACCACATGTGCATGCACCCACGGTTCTGACCTGAGGTCTTGTGGAACAGTAACAGTGTGAGCATACGTTGTGTATTCACGCTTTAATATTGGCTCTCCGTTTGCAAGCGCTGTTGTTTCTGCGTGCGCCTGCATTTGCTTCGTGTGCTACACTCAAGTGTCCACTCAACTATTGAACGCGACTGTATCGGGTACTTGTTGATGTTATCGCAAAGCTTTCGGGCACGTTACACAGATTGATTGATGTGTTTCATCTCTCGGTAGCACTTGTGCCAGGACCTTGCTGTGAGGGTGCATTGCAAAGTGGACAAATATCGACAGTTACATGTGATCCGCTTGGCACTCTGTAATGTCCCGGTTGTCTTGGTGTTTTATTCCGTATTCCTTTATCACTTTAGTAGAGAATATATGTTTTACTTTGCTAACAATACATACGTGAACAAAAAAACAAGTGGCACAAGAAGTACCTGGTAAATTAAAAGTCGATGCACAACTCCAGAGAAACAGATGTGCAGTATAAGGAACCGGTGGGTACCGATATACACTTGCTACTGCAGGTCTTCGGCAATTGAGCTATCTTTCAGTTAAGTGAATATCTTTGGCATCACCAGTACTTTCTTCGAGGTCTAGGGCACTCAACAGTTGCGTGTGTGATGGTGTGATGATGGTGTGGTGGTGGTGAAGCCAGTACACCTAGATCTCATGACAGTGACACACGATGGTGAATGAAAATTCGGGCTCAATTTTACATGTTATATCCACATAATTTCTAGCCCGATAGTGGATGAAAATGTAGTAATAAATACACAGTTGTATGGCAGGAAATTTATAGTGCATATCCATAAACCAATATGCCAAACATTTCCACGCAATTTTAGGACCGCATAGAGAAGTCAAATTTCCAAGTAAATCTGCAAACTTTAACCCGTTTATAGATGAGATCATATAAACTAATAACTCAAGAGTGTTTCAATGATAAACTAGGTGTCACTGTTGAGCTGATTGGAAGTACGGATATGACTATGCCAAGGACTATGATTTAACTTGCCTCTTTTGTAGTTAGCACCATTAGTCATCGATCGACCATATGTCGATGCGACATGTCTCGTTACACGATACAGTAGACACACCTTCGCATACGCCTGCGCACACTCGACTACTCGAGCACACGCCACCGTACAACAGGTTATGAGCCCTGGCGTTTAAAAAGGGAACCGACGATCAATTACTTCCACTTTCGTTTGTCCAGTGTAGGTCAACATCATCACGGAGAAGCGTCTCCACAAGCTAAGCAATTACCCCGCACCCCGCCGTATTTCTGACGGCGGCCGCTGGACGTCACCCGCACAGTCTGAGAAACTACGATAACTGACGATTGCGATACAAGATATAACATCTCATCACAGGATGAGTTCGACCACCATCACCATCACCAAGTTCAATGGCACGAACTATACACAATGGGCAACCTAGATGGCCCTACTTCTCAAGCAGAAGCAAGTGTATGGTATCATCAAAGGATACGACGACAAGCTGGAAGAGCCAGCAGCAAACGTGACCGCTACAGAGAAGGCCGCTTTCAAAGACTGGATGAATCGCCATGGTGTTGCCAGATCGACTATCCTGCTCAGCATGGAACCGAGGATACAAGCGGAATATACGGTCGTCAACGATGTGAAGACGCTTTGGGAAAAGCTAGCATCAGCCTACAAGTCAAAGCTGAAACTCAACATCTTCGAGATTAGGGAAGACATTTGGAGCATCAAGCTACAGGACTGCGGAGATGTCGACAACTACGCATTGCGGATCGATCGGAAAGTCAAGGATTACAATCTCTGCGCAAGACCAATAGCACCATCGACCGCTGGCACTGATGCTGCCGACACCGACGCGAATGCAAAGACAATCGCCAAGATGAGTGAGCAGGAGCACATCTTCTACCTCCTTCGCGGGATCCCAAGGAACGACGAGTGGAAAGTCTTCCTGGAGCTCATGATGGATAAAAACGCCACGATGACCGCCACGCCCGATGAGATCGTCACCAAGCTCGTCGAAAAGGAAGCTGCAATCAAGCGAGAGAATGGGCTCGCTCCAGAAGCTCTGCTCTTTGCAAAGAAGGGTGGCAAAGGTGGTGGTGGTAATGGCGGTAAAGCTGGTAAAGGCGGCAGAAGTCCAAGGAGGGATAAGAGAGATGACAAAAGAGATAATAAGGACAATAGGAAAGAGAAGGATTTCCGGAAGTGCTTTCATTGCTAGTGGCGAGGGCATACCACCGACAACTGCTTGAGCAAGCAACGTGGCGATCCTCCAAAGTCTGCCGACACTGCAGCAAAAGCATCAACTGAAGCATCGGCTACTTCGACTCTCACCACTTCGATCGAGAACTATTGGATGGTGGCCAGTTCAAGTGCTTCATCCAGCGATTGGTTCATCGATTGCGGATGCACGACTCACATCTCCAGCCATCGATCAATGTTCATCACCTACACCGAATATCCTCCGAATACGAAGAAGGTGAAGGGATACAATGGGGTCACAACGTTTGCATCAGGATATGGAAGTGTTAGGTTGACTTGCCAGCTGCCAGATGGAAAGACGGAAACGATCATACTTCAAGAAGTGGTGCATTTGCCAGGATCGTTCAATCTCATCTGACAATCTCAGATCATGGACAAGGACGTCAAAGTCGAACCGGTGAATCACTACGGTCTCAACCTCTACAATCGTCATGGCAAGTTGATTGCCACTGCACCTCAGGTCGATGGGGTCTTCGTTCTGGATCGAGTTCTGGATCAAGCTCCGGAATCGACCAATTACACCGATATTGACAACAACAACAGCTGCCTGCTGGCACTTAAGACGACTGGGCATGCATCTCGGCATGATGCAGAGAAGCGGATGTTATGGCACCGCCGCCTGGCACACGTCGGTCTAAAAGCCTTGGAGATCTTGCCGACGATCACCGACGCTCCGAAGATGACCGGGAAGTGCGATTGCGAGAGTTGCATCAAGTGCAAGTTAGTTCGGAAGCCCTGGAGAAATTCAAAGAATGGAAGGCTCTTAGAGAAAAGGAGTCGGGCAAGCAAGTGAAGCGATTTCGTACTGATGGAGGCGGTGAGTATACCTCCAAGAAATTCGCAGAATACCTAAAATCAGAAGGGATGTTAAAGGAAACGACTACGCCCTACACTCCTCAGTCTGATGGAGTCGTCGAACGGGCGAACCGCACGATCATGGAGCGCGTACGATGCATGCTGGACAATGCCGGACTTTCAAAGAAGTACTGGGCATTTCCAGTCTCAGTGCCAGTCTATCTCAAGAACCGCACTCCGACGCGATCGGTAGCCGGTAACACCCCGTACGAGGCCTGGCATGGGAGGAAGCCAATTTTGAAGCATCTCCGTGTGTTCAGATGCTTGGCTTTCGTCCACATTCCGAAAGAGAAACGAAAGAAGCTGGATTACAGAGCCACTCCCAGCATATTCGTTGGGTATAGCATATCGACTAAGCAGTACTTCATATATGATCCATTGGCCAAGACGCTTCACTGCTCCCGAGATGTGGTATTCAGAGAAGGAAAGTGGTACACAGCACCAAATGCTGCAGACAAAGCGATCTTGAACGAGCACTTCTACAGAGATGTCATCGAGGAACCCAAACCCACAGAGAAGCACCCAACCAGAGATGAAAGTTCCGAACGTCAAACCGAGGAGTCATTGGACGACGATTCACCTCCGGAGCCTCCGAAGCCAAAGAAGTCACGAGAATTGGCTGGCCTTGAGATGTCACTTGGAGATGCATGGAAGCCGCCGGCCGAAGATAGTCGACGAAACCGCGCTGGCAAGTTGGCCGAGTCTGCACAATTGGTTCTCAAAGATGAGGAATTCGAGGATATGATTCCCATCTACGCTGCAGCTGCGATCTCCAATAATCACCATCACAAGGATGGCATCGACGATCCAAAGTTTTACAAAGCAGCAACCGAGTCTCCGCTCGCCAACAAATGGGATACGGCGATGAAAGAACAGTTAAATGCAATTGGTCAGCATCAAGTCTTTGGAGATTTCGTGGAGCTTCCGGAAGGGTGAAAGGCTTTGCCAAGTCACTGGGTATACAAGATCAAGCGCGATGGAGCAGGCAATGTGCAGCGGGTCAAGGCCAGGCTAGTCTGTGGAGGAAATCACCAAATCGAAGGCATCGACTACCAGGCTACGTGTGCACCGACTACTCGCTTGGGCCACATTAGGCTGGCACTCGCAATCGCTGCCAAGTACGATCTCAAGATCCATCAAATGGACGTATGCACCACTTTCTTGGGAGTTGACTTGGAGGAAGAGATCAATATGCACCCGCCGCAGGGATACTTTCGTTTGCTCCAGAATGGGAGCCGATTCAATGATCCAAGATTAACAATGACTTCGCGGAAGATGGTACTCCGCTTGAGAAAGTCTCTTTATGGCCTGAAGCAGTCCTCGCACGTTTGGTATGGCACTTTTAAGGACTTCGTGATCTCGATTGGGTTTGTGGCATCACGTGTCGACGGAAGACTGTTCGTGCTCCACAATAAGGATCAAGACATAGTTGCCGCGGTCGTTCTGTACGTCGATGATCTCCTTATCATTGCTAACGAGGGCTTGATTGGGCAGATCAACGATCAGATGAAAAAGAGGTTCTGGATGCATGATCTCGGGAGTGTCTCCTTCTATCTCAGCATGAACATCGAACGCAATGGGGAGCTTCAGACGATCGATATCCATCAGCACAGCTACATTCGGACGATCTTGGCGAAGTTCCGAATGGACGAGTCCAGACCAGTTGCCACGCCAATGGCGATGAAGCTTCACAACAGGAAGCCCGACGAAGAAGCCTGCGATCCGACCATATACCAATCGATGATCGGAAGCCTCATGTACGCTATGACCGCCACTCAGCCTGATATCGCATATGCCATCGGAGTTCTCAGCCAGTACAATCACGACCCGAGCAATGAGTATATGGTAGCTCTCAAGCGCGTGTTTCAGTACCTCAACGGCACGAAGGACTGGCGTCTGCGTTTTGGAGGAGCACTCGGAGGAGCACTCGGAGGAGCACACGGAGGAGCACTCGGAGGAGCACACGGAGGAGCACTCGGAGGAGCACTTGGAGAAAGTACACTCGGAGGAGAAGGAGAAGGCGCACTTAGATGTTATGTCGATTCGGACTATGCTGGATGCCCGGATGACTATAAATCGACAAGTGGACTGGTGATCACCTTCGGAGGAGCAGTCGACTGGCGATCGAGAAAACAGAAGTCGACTGCCCAGTCCACCACCGATGCCGAATACTATGCCTTTGGAGTAGGCAGCATGAGACTCTCACAGATCTCGCATCTCTTGAACAAGCTCGGCATCGCGACTATCCCTCACGTGTTCTCCGATTCACAGTCACTGATCGTGAGTATCAAGAACAGAATCTACCGCGGAACTGCAGTTGCACACATTGCGACCAAGTACTATCTTGCTGCAGATATGGCTAGAGACGGAGAGATCGACTTGAGCTACGTACTGACTGCTGAGATGCTCGCTGACTGCTTCACAAAACCACTGCCGAAGCCTGCCTACTTGAAGCAGTGTGCTGCAATGGGAATGATCGGAAATGGCCTCGGGAATAGCATCGGGATTGGAATCGGTAATGGAATCGGAAATGGTCTCGGGAATGGTCACGGAAATGGTATCAGAACTGAAAATGGCATCGGGAATGCAGTCGGAAAGCAAATTGATTGATTGGGCACGTTCGTTTCGAGGAGATCCATGTTGTTTGATTGGCTCCTCTTCTCTTTTGTTTACTGTTTTGTTTGAAACGGACGTGATAGCCGTCCTGGAGGAGTGTTGAGCTGATTGGAAGTACGGATATCACTATGCCAAGGACTATGATGTAACTTGCCTCTTTTGTAGTTAGCACCATTAGTCATCGATCGACCATATGTCGATGCGACATGTCTCGTTACACGATACAATAGACACACCTTCGCATACGCCTGCGCACACTCGACTACTCGAGCACACGCCACCGTACAACAGTCACGGTGGTTTATCCAGAGCCGCTACCAAAAAGAATAAATGTAGAAGTGAATGCCCCTATTGGACACTTTCTCTGAGCCACCGGCTACCTGGCGCGGCTCCAAGCAGATAATCCAACACTTTTGGTACCTCTCATCGTTAATAATTAGCGCTTCACCGTTCAACATCCGCCGAATCCAGACTTAGCCTTGATAAGCGCTGATAGCCGTGCCCACTGCGATTGACCAAAATGCATCTTATCTAGCAGCATACACTCCAATCCTTCTCCACAACCACGGCATCCCCGATATCTCTAAGCGCCCATTCTACTGCACCCAAAGCTGATAACTGTCAACTCTGGCTGGCGACGGATTGTTCTGATCTCATCTTCCACCGGTGAAGTGTTACTCGAGCACGACAACGTAGTCAATGGTTCCTTCAAGGAGTTAACATGCGCACCGAAAAGAACCGTGCGCAGAAGATGAAGGTTTACCTTGAGAGTTTGGGGGTCTCTGGGAGAGAGAATGGAGTGCTTCGCATCCAGCTCTTGGAGAGAATATTGGACTAAGTAGAGGCTCAGCTAACAGCGGAGAGAAGCCAGAGAGGAGTTGGAGAAACGATTAGCTGTGCTGAAGCAGGGAAGCAGGGCCGTGAATACTCCTTAGACGTGAGTAGTTAGGGGTGACTAACTAAGGGTTATTTGTCTAGGTGCTTAGATATGTCGGTGGTAGGATCTAGAGCGCCGGTGGTTCTCTGTTGCTTTTAATTACGATGTGGATGTGGCGATGCTAAAATACCTCAATTCCTACATCCCATATTTATCATCTCAATATGACTTAAGCAAGAATCACCAAATTGTGTTGGGCAGCAGAGGGCTTCGTGCCACGCTACATATCTCACCACTCGCGACTACATAAGAAATCGAAGAAAAAGCCTGATATGTCTCGTCTCGTCAATGGCCCGGCCCCATACAGTCCCTAGCAATATCTAACGGCTTGAAGCCCTCTCCTCTGAATTATTAGAGGCTTCGGGTTCCTAAAAGGCATTAATATGTTCCATAACCCGGACTGGATCAACGCCGGTGAAGCAGGAGCATTCACATGCACCACTCTTGCAGCATTCCAAGTGAAACAACTGCTCTTGATCATCAGGATGTATCCTGGAAGAGCATCCTTACTTGCACCAGGCTGTGTTCGACCTGATATGCCTCATCCCCCCAACCCACGTCACGTGCTCACGGTGTTTGTGGTTTCACGTCCCAAGTGCGACGTAACATCCATTATCATTGTGATTGGACCACATCTTATCGGCCGCATGTACAATCAAGATTTTCCCCACACTTCCCTCCCACCATCACTAACTTCAAACCGCTATGTCCAACGAACGCAAGTTGAAGTGCTTTGTCGCGAGATTGAAGCGCTTCGTCACGAGAAGGAAGCGCTCCGGGGGCAGCTGATGGAGACGAAGGTGGAGTTGGCGGAGTTTAAGCTGGCAGATGCGAACAGGAGGAATGAGAAATTGGTGAAGCGTATAGCTGTGTTGGAACAGGAAAGACAGGGCACAGACACGTCAACAACTTCAGCTAAATCAAGACGGAACGCTGGTGGGAACTGGAACTTCCAGTCCGGTTTTTGTTGAATGAAAAGGAGGAACCTCAATACTTCTCCATATGAATCAATACATGTCTGCTGCTCTGCTTGTGATGGTTCGGTATACTACGTCTGTCTCTAGTTCTCTTTTCTATCGCTCAGTTTGAATTTGAAGTTTATATCTTTTGGCAGATGGCTCTCGCCGTACCCCTTTCTCCCAGCTAGCTGCATAAATATGTAGGCACCTGCAGGTACCTGTTTCTGTTGCACACATACACGGATGATCCGTTGCAGCCTCGGAGTTACAGTCTTATATGAGATTATGGCTTGTGGGAAGTTATGGCTTGCATGAGATACGGGCTTGTATCAGGACTCAGGGTTAAGCGTTGCAGATAAGTGTGAGTGTGTGCGTACGCATACGAGAGATCGTACATATATGGCCCTCTGGGCCTCGACTAGATAGGAACAATCAAACTTCTCTATTTCATTATTTAACAGTTTCGACTGCATAAAAATGAAGGCATCGGCAGGTACCTGTTTAGACTGCATGATAATCAAACTGCCTACAGGCACCTGGCGCGTATCTTGAAGCGCGTATCTTGAAGCTCGCTTGAATAAATAGTGCTGCTTTCCCCGACCGATTTCAAGGCATATTTGTCAATCAATACATTCTATAGTTTCCATTGTGTAGTTCCATATCAGGCAAAAGCCGCCAGGTACCTGCAGTCTGTATTTATTCAGTCCGGCCCGGCCTAGCCTCACGAGTTGGCAGGCCGGTCATTTTAAGGCTCAAAAAGTCGGACTGGACTGTTGAGAACACTGGAAACAGTTGGAAACAGCGATCATCGATTTGGCCCCGGGATTAAGTCATAGTCCTCACTCGCAGGTTACCACTAAGGAAGCACCAACGGTTCTCGCTTAGATTTGTATCGACGAGCCCTCAGACTGCCATATTGCTCGGGATGGCTCTAACAGTCCCTTTAAAGGAGTTGAATTACTCCCTATACCTCCGTCATAGGCTTCGGGATTGTCAAGTCCTTCTGACGATAATGATCGTTGCTTCATCCCTAGTGATGCTTTCGACGCCTGGTTGGAGATGCCATTTGTACGCGCAATCATTGCAAAGATAGTCGATCAAAACCACAGGCCAGTATTTGACCGAGGTCTCGGTAACTACCGGATATTATTCGCAACGCTGGTCCTGGTTGAGCGTCTTGATGTTACGAGCCGGCTTTTCTCAAGTCCAATGCCGATAGTGATTTGCCGCTCTCGCAGAACGACGTATTGATTGACCACACTCTTTCTAGCACGGATCTCTTGAGATAGCAGTATCAATTTTTCGTATCAAAGCTAGGTCCTGCAATTGATACTCCACAATACCCAGCCAATTACATCTTGCCTATCTACAAGTGTATCAGACTGAAACATAGGTCTACTAGGCAAGGCATAGTATACTCATTCTACATTCATCCGTTATATGATGAGTTTCATCCACACGGTAAAGTAAGTTCTGTATCTGCCTCCGTAGGTCGCATGGAGCAATGCGCTTGTGCCGGGCCTCTATTGTTGCAATATGGGGAGAACCGTATAAATAGACTTAGATACAGAGAGAAGAGAGGAGAAAGACGCGAGTTATATACGAGAGAGAAGTGTGCTCCTTACTATCAAGCCCCGGTAGCAGTCAGCTCTATATATACATGCAACATCTATGTTAGGGCAGCCTCCGAGTGACTAACCATGACCTCAGAGCAGCGGCGTTCACTACTCTTGCAGTATTCCAAACAATATTGAGATGTATCCTAAAGTATCATCCATAGGGGTAGGATTTATAAGCAGTTGGCGGGAGTGCAGTTTGATGTGCCATTGATAGCAAGCACCCCAACACACGTCACGTGCTCAGAATACATCCCGGCGCTTGTTTCGTGTCGATATATATCAGGAAAGTATCCCGTTGTGGTGAAGCGAGTCGTACGGTTCCTCCTACTTCCAGAAATATAGTTATATCGTAGTGATGACTCTTGTTTCCAGAGTTTATTCGCCCAATCTCTAGCTAGAGGGTCCTAGGGGCGCCTTTTCATAGGAACTTAAACGCAGTGTAACATCCGTGGTCTTTGTGATTGGACCATATCTTACCGGGCGCATACATGATAAAGGTTTTCCCCGTATTCCCTCACTCACTACCACAATCTCAAACCACTATGTCAAACCCCACCGAACGCACCTTCTACCGTGCCCAAACTCTCGCCAATGTCGAAGTCCTCTTTCCTTCTCACGACCCAAAGCTGATAGTCGTCTACCAAAACGGGGAGAAATCGATCCGCATCATTTCCTCGACGACCGGCGAGACGTTGCTCGAGCAGCCTGGCGTGGATAACGGCAGTTTCTGTCACATTTTCTGGCGGACCCAAAAGCTTCTTGGGGACAAGGCGCAAACGGGGTTGAAAGGAGGTGCGAGTGGTGATGTTGAGCAGAAGCTTCGTCGCGAGAATAAAACGCTTTGTAGCCAGATTGAAGAGCTTCATCGCGAGAAAGAAGTGTTCCGGGAGCAGCTTATGGAGGCGAAGGTGGAGTTGGCGGAGGCTAAATTGGCGATGGCAAACATGAGAAATGAAAAGTTGCAAAATCGCATAGATGTGTTGGAACAGGAAAGGCAGGCCATGAACACGCCAACAACTTCGACTCAATCAGTATGGAATTCTGATAGGAGTTTTCAGAGTCAGAGCGCTGTCAAGATTGTTGTTGAATGAGAAGGAGGAACCTCAACACTTCTCAATATGAATACATATCTGCTCTGCTTAGTGATGGCTAGGCATATTAGATCTGTCTCTAGTCCATACAATTGTGCACTTTGCTATCGTTCAGCTCGAGGCCGAAGTTTATATCTTCCGGCAGGTGACTTTTGCCGTACCCCTTTCTCCCAGCTACCCCAGAAGCAATGTCCCAATCCCGCTCCCAGCTAGCCCGAGATCACCGAGCCTAGTGAAGTTCATCTAGTTCCATATATCACCTCCAGTCAACTCAGGCTACTCCCGGCCAGCCTTTGCACCCTGTACGAGGAGTTGTCCCATCCATGTATAGGTTGATGGCACAGATTGGTTCCCGTGTTCGTGACTGCGCCCATCCGCATAAGGGCAGAATTTCAATGCGCAAGACTTCTTATAGACACCCCCTGTCCATGGAAAGAGAGCGTTTATGAATACCTCAGTTCTGTAGACAAACATGTACGAGTCACAACTGAAGCTTTGTACGGTATCCACTCCAATTACTGAGGTAGCACCAGGAGTACCCGTCGCTATTTACACACGCATTGAAAATAAAGCATTTCTGAATCCTAACAAACATTAAAATGGACTCAGAAAATGCAAACCGCTGACGAGCGAATCATACTGTACAGGGCCATTGAGAGATTCGGCCGACGCTACATATCCCATCACTTGCGACTACCTAAGAAACCAAAGAAATAGCCCAATATATGATCTCGTCCAATAATCCAGTCCCATCTATGCCTGACAATATCTAACAGCCTGAAGTTCACCAACTTATGTCATGTGCTAACGATGTTCGTGGTACCATGAATCTGGTTTCACGTCGACAAGGCCAACCCACGTGCGACACAACGCCCATAGTCATTGTGATTGGACCACGTCTTATTTGGCGTATGCACGATCGACATTTTTCCCCACACTTCTTCTCTCTCACCACAAATCTCAAGCCACCATGCCGAACCCTGATTATAGCCTCACTCGCATCAACCATCGCGCGGCAATCCTCGCTAACGCCGAGGTCTTATTCCCTTCCCAGGATCCCAAGATGATAACCATCGATGGCCAAAATGAAGGACACCAGACCCTCATCATCTCCTCGAAAACTGGTGAGACATTGCTCGAGCAGGACGGTATCAACAACGAACATTGGCGCATCCTTTCATCAAAGATCCGACAGCTTCTTCGGGACAAGGTGCAAGAAGGGTTGCAGGGGAGTGCAAGTGGTCGTAGTGGTGGTAGTGATGATGTTGAGCAGAAGCTTCGTCACGAAAATAGAGAGCTTTATCGCCATATTGGAGAGCTTCATCGCGAGAAGGAAGTGCTCCTAGAGCATCTTAAGGATGCCAAAGTGGAATTGGCAGAGTTTAAGCTGGCGGAGGCGAACAGGAGGAACGAGGAGTTGCTGAAACGCATAGCTGTGTTGGAACGGGAAAGGCAGGGCATGGACACGCCAACAACTTCGGCTACGGAATTCTAGTAGGGGTTTTCACAGCACAGGCGGGATTAATACTAAATGAGGAGGTGGAACCTCAACACTTCTTAATATGAATACATACCTGCTCTGCATGGTGATGGCTAGGTATATTTCAGCTGCTTCGTCAGGCCATGGAATTGTGCGCTTTTCAATCGCCCAGTTCGAGCCCGAAACTGGCAGGTGACTCTTGCTATACCCCGTTCTCCCAGCTAGCCTAGAAGTAACGTCTCAATTCCGCTCCCAGCCCGCAATCACCGAGTCCAGTGAAGTTATCCAGTTTCAGATATCGCCTCCAGCCAGCTCAGGCTACTACCAGCAAGCATGTTACACCCGGTACAAGGAATCGTCCCATGGAGCGATGCGACAGATGCGTTCCCCATGGCAATCTGTGGGTGGTCGTGACTGCGCTTATCCGCATGACAGAATTTCAATGTGTGCTAGACTTCCTGCGGACATGCTCTGACCATGGAATGAGCGTGTCCATAAATAGTTCGAGTGTCGGTGGCCAAACAAGTACGAGTCACAATTGAGGATAGGTATCTACTCCAATAAATCACAATATAGCGCCAGGAGCGCTTGGTGATATTGGCACATGCATTGAAAAGTATATTACCTTGAAGCATTTCCGAAAAAACATACGAATGAGCTCAGACAATGAATACACTGACGAGCGGATCATACCGTAGAGGCCATTGAGGGATTCACACCGTCAAGGAAATGTTCCAGGGGACATGGAAGATGGGGTTGAGAACAACTTGCTGTTGAGAGTGCGCAGACAAGTCACAGGAGCTCAGCTGGTGACGAATGGCCAAACATCATCCTTACAGACACCGCGACCCAAGACGGCGTCCACGACATCATATATCACGGGCTGGCGACAGAAGATGCTTGGAGAACGACACCCAGGAACCGACGCAACACACTCAGCATCCCTTACATAGAATTACGTACTCATATTCAAAAAAGGCGTCAACTCTAATCACCCCCCAAATCCACCGACAGCTGATCCGAAGTAGTTGCCGGCGTGTCCGCACTGCCCTGTCCCCTCTGTTTCAGCACATCCAGACGCATCTCCAACACCTCATTCTTCCTTGTCGCCGTCGTCAACCTAGCCTCCATCAGTTCCGCTTGCTTCTCCGCCAGCTGTCTCTTCAGCACTTCATTCTCCTTCGACAGCTCATCATTCTCCCTGTCCTTTGCCGCAGCACCGGCACTCTTCAGCCCCTCAGCATATCCTTTCACCCTCTCTGCAATCATCTTTTCGCTGCACCCAAAAAGCTTCAGGAAAGCATCATGGTTTGCACCGTCCTGCTCGAGCAGAACCTCGCCGGTCGTCGTGGAGATTATGCGAATCCGTCGATGCCGCCCTGGGTCTTCAGTAGTTATCAGCTCTACGTCGTGGGACGGGAAGATTATCCTGGCGTTGGCGATGATTTGGGCGCGGTGGAAGGAGCGTTCGGAGGAGGGCGGCATGGTTGCAGTGGATGTGCGGGGAAGGATGCATGCGACCCGGTAGACGGGTGTTGGCTGCCAATCGCTATGAACCGCGGCTATCTGCGCTTAAACCTTGGACCATGCAAGCCCCACTCAGTTACCCTGGGCACTGTAACACCAAGGCATTCGCGCCACCTCGCTAGCATTCGAGTAGGTTGTGCTCAAGTGACATGGGTTGGATGTTCCCGTATGTTGTAACAGAGCTCCTGGGGGTGCTACCCCGGTTCAGTCTATCCCTGTCATCGGGTTTCTACGTTCAATTCTAGATCAAACAGTGTTTTCATGAAGTCTCTCGGCGATTGTTACGCATATGCTAACAAGTGACCTGGACTGTACTGGGCCCGTGACGTTTGTATGAGAAGCCAGGACATTAACTCACCAGCTTTACACAATTCATTAATTCTTGCTTAAGCCACAGCGTTTCAATAGAGATAGGAATCAAGGTATCCCAACACCCCCAACATCGCCAACTACACAGACCTGAAATTCATGCCTCCTCTCGCTTAACACTCATAGGCCTACCTGCCTGTTCCAACACAGCCAGCCGCTCCTCCAGCTCCTCCCTCCGGCTCGTCTCCGCCGCCAACTGCGCCTCTACCGACTTCAACCTCTTTTTCACAACCTCGATCTCGCTCTCCCGCGCACCCCCAACTCCTACTCCCCCCATCCCTTCAACATATCCCTTCACCTTCTGTGCAAGCAGCTTTTCAGTGCGGCCAAAAAAGCCCCTGAACGAATCATTGACAGCGCCGTCGTGCTCGAGCAGCACTTCGCCGGTAGACGAGGAGATTATTAGGATGCGTCGCCGGCCGGAGTCGACGGTTATCAGCTTTAGGTCATGGGAGGGGAAGAGAACTTCAGCGTTCGCGAGGATCTGTGCACGATAGAACGTGCGCTCAGTGACTTCTAGTGCCATGGTTGTAGAAGAAGGGGAAGAGGGAGTGCGGGGAAATCACGATCATGCATATCGCTAGATAAGACGGGTTGACAAATCGCAATGGTCGCGGATGCCAACGCGCTTAAGGGTGATATGAAACGGGTGGAGAGCGGTTGAAAAGCATTCCCATTAGCCAGGCTTCATGTGCGTTGCATTTAGCGTATCCCTTCGCCGGTATTGGGCCCACGAAAGGGCCCACTTTCGCGTATGCTGCGCCTTGTTGCTTATAACAACACAGCCACCCACTTAAACCCCCCCCTAGAATATTATGAATTGAAAGATAACT
>Ga0307512_10003379_pt1 | contig 18677 bp, 17 predicted proteins | sample 14_EM_MG_FD_200267 | JGI IMG/M metagenome (GOLD analysis project Ga0307512, IMG submission 200267) | Populus trichocarpa ectomycorrhiza microbial communities from riparian zone in the Pacific Northwest, United States - 14_EM | ecosystem: Host-associated > Plants > Roots > Unclassified | place... | reverse complement strand
GGGAAATGAATCAGCAATCAAATTTGGAGGAAAAGAGGAGAGGGAGACGCGCGAGGACGTTACCTTTAAGATCTCATCAAACTCGACGAGGTATCGCAGGATGACGTCTCGATGGGACTCAAGCACTGCGAGCGCGACGAACAATACCATTCCGTTCGTGTAATAATCCGTCCATAGAACCTCCCACAATCGCAGGACATCTTCGAAGGCAAATTCGCGCTTGAACGCGATGAGGATCCAACTAGCCCCGGGGCCTTGTCAACAAAGGCAAAACGTCACAGTAAGATGGAACTGACCGGAAGCAGAAGAATAGGTTCAGTCCCTCCGTCTTCTCAAAGTGTCGATACAGCTCAGGGTCCATCACTTGCAACAATTGCTGGAGCGTCGAAAGTTGCTTCTTCATCCCGCTCTGGTCACGGAGGAAATTTTGTTTCTGTAAAGCACATACGCGTTCGATCTTGCGGTAGATACTGAGCTCCTACACGCACCATTCGGTTCATCACCTCCACGAAGCACCAGAACGTCAGTGGCTCATCCGAACCAGCGACAACATATAGGGGCGCGCAGAGGTCCGACATGCCCTGCACGTACCCTTCGCAACCTACACGTCAGCGCTGACTCTCCCCTTAAGAATGGAGACAAAGAACGGCGCACCCAAATCCTTCTCGTAAAAGTTGTACGTTAAAAGAATAGACCCGAGTCTGTCTATGTGCTCATTGGATGGTGACTGTGCGCCAACCTCGATCGGTGTGGGTGAGATCGTCGAGTAATGCTGGTGTTGCTGCTTCTCTGGGTCGAGAGGGGTTTCGGACGACGTCTGGTTCGCGAAGAGTGGCTGACTACGGTCTGTCCGCCTGCAGTCAACATCTATGCGATGACGTTCCTATAACAGCAGCCCAGTTAGTCGTACAAGATGACACGAAAAGAACGCCCAAATCACCTCGATGACATCCTGGCGGTCAAAGACTTCTGGCTTGCCGAACCATTCGTCCTTGATTTCATGATATTGTTTCCTGTCGATACTCATTAATAGGAAAGGACCACACGCAGTTAAGACCGACGCACATTTTGTCTTCCCACAGTCTTTGCCGTTCGTCTTCTGTGACATCCCATGCATATACTCCAAGAAGATACGGCCACAATTTCCTCCGCACATTATTCTTATAGCTCACACCCCTCCTAAAAATCTCCATGCGTAGCTTTTCCATCGTGATAAGTGGGCGGCCATCGGGAGCGAACCACTCGTCGAACACTTCCACGCCAATGGGGCGTTTCGGGTCCCTGGACGACTTTGGCGTCGGAAGGTTCGCGGTCGTGTGGAGGAGCTCAAAGATACCCAGTTCTCCCGTCTCCTCCGTCGTAGACGCCGACGCATTCGCGGGGATGGCCTGTGCCTCGCGCCGCCGCGCGAGCTCACCTTCTTCCGCGACGATGCGCGCCCAGCGTGCGAGATAGACGCGTGCGCTCTCGAACTCCCCAACGCCGCCCTTCTCCACCCAGCTGCCCCACTCGAGGTCGCCATTGGCGCTCACAAGGGACTTGACCGGATCTGGGAGATGCGGCACGATCGGCTTTGCAAGGGGATGCGAGAGAATGTTCTGCGCGGCGTGTCTGGTGGCTCGCGTGATGTTCGCAAAGGACTGCAGGAGTGCGGTGCGAGCCTGCGACGAGGAGCCCTGAGAGGGCGGTATTGGCATCGATCGATGCAGAACGGACGAGTGCTGTGAATAAGGATTTGGTGGAGCGCCACTGGCAGCCAGAGGGCGCGGTCGACGGTGTGCTGGCACGGGGGAATGGGAATTGGTGTAAGATGACCGAGCGAGTATCTCATCTACTACGTCATCCGAGAACAATTGGGTCGAGTGCACCTCAATGTCCGCCTTGGAGGGATCGAGGAGGTATAGGGTAGGTTGGAGGTTGGAACGGAGGAGCGAGGCATACGAACGTAAGCGAGAGAGGAGATCCTCGCCGCCCCACGACGTTATGGGCCTTCCGGTAGCAGCCTGTCCCGCAAGAGATGGGGGAGGAGGATAAGATGTCGACGCACTGGACGGTGATGACGAGGACTTTGATGGTAAGGAGAAAGAGTGCGACTCGTCGTCGTGGAAGTGGAGGGTCGGAAGGGTGGAGCCGCTGATGAGATTGACGCCGATAGAACCGTCTAGCTATTGTGTCTAGCGCAGGAAGGAAGATATGCGGGAGAGAACTTACACCAAGAAGATAATGAGGGGGGTTGGACAAGGAGAGAATATATTGAAGTCAACGGAACAGAGAAGGCGTACGACTCTGGCCTCGACATGGGCAAGTCGATCAACACGCCGTCTATGTGGGACCGCGGTCAGCAACAACTACAACGGGATGCAATGGGCGGGACAGACCTTCGTCCTCATCGCCGCCCAAAGGCCGCTCCTCTGTCTTGAGGAACTTGTCCCATTCTTCCTGACCCTTCTCCGTCAGAAGACTTTCTGGGATCCACGCAAGAAGATACGTCGAAGTGAGTGCCTCCTGGAAACAAGTCAGGCGGGGGAGTGATTTTGATAGAAAGAATGATATGCGCACGCGTTTCACAATGGCCACGAATCCAGGGATATTGTCGCGGGCGTAGGCGGTTGGGTTGACATAAACTTTGGACTTTGAGTAGATTAGCCTGCACTTTGCGTCATCCTCCCCTTGCGGGGGTAGTGTTTCTGCTGTGGTCTCTTGCTTTATCTCGACCATCGAGTCTGACTAGCAATGAGTGGTAAGAGTGAGAGTGAGGTCTAAGAGGGTGCCACAAAGATTCAACACACGGATACGACGGAGAGAGCGCTGCAGTCTGGAGAGCTGCGCTTTAGAGCCATGTCATCCCCGTCTCCTTTGGCTCCTCCGCAGTTGCTGTGACTCTGAACGGGTCAAATTCAGTCCACTCCAACAACGTTATGGCCGTGCTCCCCTCTCTCCGCGATCAAACCACGTGACTCGCAGACAGACAAGGGTGACACTGACGGCGCAGCAAGACATCGAATAGTTTCATGCATGGCAAGGTATGAATGAAATATAGCTGCTATTACAGAAAACAACTACACACTCCCCGAGGAAAAGTGACCGAATCATTTTGAATAACTCCACACGTTGCGCAGCACTGAAAGAAAAAAAAAATTACGAAGGGAGGCCCCATCAATATCAATTTCACCACATGGGGGAAAGGGTTCGGGCTCACGTCCTGATTTCGTGGCTAGTCGGTTCAAAGAGTCATCGCCCTCGCCCTGGGCACGGACCTGGCCGCTGAGCGCGAAAGAGGTAGATGTCGAGAGCGCACGGCCATTGGCGTCCACGTCTGCGATTACAATCTGCACTGATGCGTGGTCTTTTGAGGTGATGAGGCGGTCTTCAAGGTAGTGCATCGTCAGCGGTTGCGTCGCTCATGTTCTCCGGGGACACGAGGTTCTACTCACTGGTCGCCGCGCACTTGCGTGGGACGTAGAGGTCAACAAGGAGACCCTTGAACAAAGCAACATTAATAAACGCATCTCTGAAGCATGATCCTACAACGCACCTGGTCATTTTCCATGATGTATTTGCGATGGTGTCGTCGGGAATGTGAGGTTGAGGCGTCCTAGATGCCGAGGCGGCGCGATCTCCGTAGAAGTTTAAAACTATATAGTTGTGGCTAATAGTTGTGGCTCAGCGCCCAAACATGTTAACTTAAGTTATTTGAGAACGAACTGTATGTCCTCCGAGTACCTACCTACAGTATTTGGCTGTAATAAACCGAGGGCCCCGCTTATGAGATTTCGTTTCTAAACCCTCCTAAAAAGCCCTTGAAATACAGCGGGGGAGAATGTACAATTCAAGTAACACCATCCACACCCTGTTACCTTCCGGACCACACAAGGGTGTCCGTCTCTTCCGGTCTGCTGTGTCCCCCCCAGGTTCACATTTGTCGACATCTTCTCCATCATCGCCGGCTTGCGAAGCCCCGCCATCTCGTTCGTCTCATTCTCCTGGCTACTCTCGACCTCGATGTCCATGTCCAGCTTCTTCAGTGCATCCTCGAAACGCTTACGGATCAGAGGTATGCCGTCTTCTCCTGTGTTATATGGGGTCCACACGGGTCGGACTTGCGCTTGTGCTCTACGTTATAAGGAGAGATTATTGTATGGCGGTATTTCCTGTTTGTATATGCCACTTATATGCCTGCCCAAATCATTGCATGGCTATTGTTCAGAACTTGGACTCACCAAGATAGCCTAATCGGAGTGTAGTGTTGACTGTATCTGACGAGCGGGATGGTCCTTTTTGGGCTGCTTAGCAACGTTCCAACCGTCGGCGTCGACTTATTCCTTCTCGCCTGACGTTTGGGCCTATCGTTTATTTGCACAGCTTGGGCAGGCGAGGAATAAGCGTCGGACGTCTTCGGAATCCTGGCCGCAGCCTGGCAGGCAGGACACCATGCGTTATCCACTCTCTTGAATCGCCCCAGGTACTCGTTGAGCGGTACATGCGAGATTCTGAGCTGGTCATTATCCCCGTCCTCGCACCCCATCGCTGTCATCTCGCCCCGGCACTTCCGCCAGGTGACCCTGCATCGCCGCGCTCGGAATGAGCTCCGTGTGTTTGCACCTACAAGGTGTGCGATGAGCCCAGAGTCCAACAAAGTCTGGGTTTACATTGTCCAAAACCTCTGGAAAGAGCAGTCAAACGAGAAGTAGGGGGTAACGAATACCAGGAGGTCCAAGGGCAATAGAGACTCTACAGAATGAGATCTCGCTGGAGCTGGATGATGCCACTTTCGACACCACGGCACAAATCAGCCAATGTCGTGACGGGATGAAAGCTCATCGCGAGGCTTCATCCGAATCATCGGGTCTACAAGCCAGTGCCTCTTCCGCAAGCAAATTTGCATTAGACACACGAAGCTAGCATATGTACGATGGCGATGGGTTGTTGATTTCGTAGAGGTATGTACACAAAAAGTCAAGGAACTCTTCAGCTTTGGAGTCGTTACAAAATAGTAAGAAGAAACGCATGAGAGTCTACTTGAATCCTCTCCGACGCTCATGGGTTGGAAAGTATACCCTAGAGGAACGTGAACGTTGAACTTGTGTTGTAAAGAAACGAAGTACGGTACAACATTTCTGTTACTAACCTTCAGTAAACTGCGTTTTCGGGAGCTGTGATACGTGCTGGATGACCGGTGCCTGTCGAGTGGAGAGCCATGGAAAGTCTTGCCTTGCGGACCCACGGGCCGACTCGGAATCTGGTCTTGCCTTTGCTTGCCTATCCCTCCGTACGCGCGCGACAACGGCGATTCTCGCCCTTTCTATAACGGATCCACATGATCAGCCAAGCTCTTTGCTCGCACCCTCGGAGATAACCCGTCACGCCCTCTCTCACGGAAATGCACCCGTGGTCCACGACCCTTATGCAGCCCCATACGGGCCCCCAGTAATCTCCCTCACGAAATCTCCTCATGTGCTCTCGAAAACACCGCGCTAACACTGCCTCCCTTTTGTCCCCAACTGGAGCAGCAGCACGTTACCACTCAGAGCCTGGCCCGTCCTACTGCTGCCGACCCCAACATCCCTCACCCCCACCTTCGTTAGGCAATCACTCTGACAACTTTATTCCGACCTTATGAAGATCCGGATCACGACCTTTGAGATCAGGGCGACTTACCCCTCCTGCAAGTCCGCATCCGAACATCGGTTATGGTCGAATCTCGCAACGCGTCCCACGGAGGTACAAGGCTCTGAAGCACGTGGACCGCGTCGACAGAGAACGTACGGAAAGAGGAGAAATAGTCCAATAAACAGTAATATGGATCGCCGGCGAGGGTGTGGTCCCGAGCGAAGGCCAGACTGGCGAGGTGTCGCGTATGCTGTTGTCTTGACAGCTTGGGGCGGTGAGAGTGGGCGATCCGGCTGTCTTCAGTAGCCGGGCTTGAGGCGAGACGAAAGGGGACTTGAGGGGCAGAGGGTGAGGACGAGATCAAGGGGCGGTGAAGGCGAAGGAAGAGGCAGTGATGGTGAGAGTGAGGATGACGCGTCGAGTTGGCAGGCGCACAAAGGCCCTCGCGTGGTCGAAATAGGCCAATTCCGAAGCTGCAGCAGGTCCATACCTTACACTGTATCTGTGTTTATCATAGGGACTAGTATCCTCTTCTGTTCACAGACGTAAAACTAGCCCATGCAGATCAGATAAAGTGATGGAAGGCAAAGAGTAATTATGGGAGACGATGACTAAGTACAAATTCTGTGAATTGCGAAATAGAATATCGCCCGGGAGGTAAAGAAAACTGCTCTTTGACTGCATTATGAGTATGAGAAGATTCGTATTGGGAACATGCATGATCCAAAGCATCGTGGAAAGTTGAAGTGGAACGGGATGGCCCGGATGGGGAGGCATCAAAAAGGGAGGCACAGTCCAGAATAAGAATTGTCACTATTTTGGACGTTAGAAAATATAAATGCATACGGCGGAAATGTACCAATCATGGTGTGGTGTGTGTCATCACTAGATATACAGAGAGGTGGCTGAAAGTGTGTCGGTGAAACCAAGACAAAATGAGAAAAAATAATAACAGTACATCGGAGTTAAACGATTGTAGTTTATTGAATAGTATCTGTGGTGCAGAGAAGCAAAGAAGTGAGAACACAGGAAGAAAGCAGATACAAAAGAAAGGGTCACCTTCTGAAAATTGTAGGGAAGAGGGAACACGTTAGTGCACCGAAAATATATAAGCAATTTGAAGGGATACTTACTGCCTGAGACCGCATCGGGAGGGACAAGTCAGGACACCGAAAGAAACCAACCGAGCTAGGGGCACTCACATCCTGGAGGCCGCATTGGGAGGGACAATTCAGGACATTGAAAGAAACTGACTGACTGAGCGGCACTCACTCCCTGGAGACCACAGAGGGATGGACAAGTCAGGACACTGAAAAAAACTGACTGAGCAAGGGGCACTCACTGCCTGGAGACCGCAGAGGGAGGGACAAGTCAGGACACTGAAAGAAACTAACCAAGCAAGGGGCACTTACATGCTGGAGATGGCAGAGGGAGGGATAAGTCAGGACACAGAAACAAACAAACCGAGCAAGGGGCACTCACTTCCTGGAGACCACAGAAGGAGGGACAAGTCAGGACACTGAAAGAAACTGACTGAGTAAGGGGCACTCACAAACTGGAGACTGCAGATGGAGGAACAAGTCAGGACACAGAAAGAAACTGACTGAGCAAGGGGCACTTACTCTCTGGAGACAGCAGAGGGAGGGACAAGTCAGGACACCCAAAGAAACCAACTGAGTGAGGGACACTCACCCACTGGAGACCACAGAGGGAGGGCAAGTCAGGACACTAAAAGAAATGAACTGAGCAAGGGGCACTCACTTCCTGGAGACCACAGAGGGAGGGACAAGTCAGGACACTGAAATAAACTGACTGAGCAAGCAAGCAGCACTCACTTCCTGGAGACCACAGAGGGATGGACAAGTCAGAACACTGAAAGAAACCAACCAAGTGAGCAGCACTCACTTCCTGGAGACCACAGAGGGGGGGGCAGGTCAGGACACTGAAGGAAACTGACCAAGCAAGGGGCACTCACTTCCTGGAGACCACAGAGGGAGGGACAAGTCAGGACACCAAACAGAACCAACTGAGCAAGGGGAACTCACTTCCTGGAGACCACAGAGGGAGGGACAAGTCAGGATACCAAAAGAAACTGACTGAGCAAGGGGCACTCACATCCTGGAGACCACAGAGAAAGGGACAATTCAGGACACCAAAAGAAACCAAGCAAGTGAGCAGCACTCACCAACTAGGGACCACAGAGGGAGGGACAAGTCAGGACACTGAAAGAAACCAAGCAAGCAAGGGGAACTCACTTCCTGGAGACCACAGAGGGAAGGACAAGTCAGGACACCAAAAGCAACCAACTGACCAGGGGGAACTCACTTTCTGGAGACCACAGAGGGAGGGAGGGACAAGTCAGGACACCAAAAGAAACTGACTGAGCAAGGGGCACTCACATCCTGGAGACCACAGAGGGAGGGACAATTCAAGACACCAAAAGAAACCAAGCAAGCAAGCACCACTCACCAACTGGGGACCACAGAGGGAGGGACAAGTCAGGAAACTGAAAGAAACCAACTGAGCAAGGGGAACTCACAAACTGGACCACAGAGGGAAGGACAAGTCAGGACACCAAAAGAAACTGCTGAGCAAGAGGCACTCACAAACTGGAGACAGCAGAGGGAGGGACAAGTCAGGACACCAAAGAAACTGACTGAGCAAAGGGCACTCACATCCTGGAGACCACAGAGGGAGAGACAAGTCAGGACACTGAAAGAAACCAACTGAGCAAGGGGAACTCACTTCCTGGAGACCACAGAGGGTGGGACAAGTCAGGACACTGAAAGAAACCAACTTACGGAGGGGCACTCACTCTCTGGAAACCACAGAGGGAGGGACAAGTCAGGACACCAAAAGAAACTGACTGAACAAGGGGCACTCACATACTGGAGATAGCAGAGGGAGGGATAAGTCAGGACATGGAAAGAAACAAACCAAGCAAGGGGCACTCACCAACTGGAGACCACAAAAGGAGGGACAAGTCAGGACACTAAAAGAAACCAACCAAGCAAGGGGCACTCACCACCTGGAGACCACAGAGGGAGGAACAAGTTAGGATGTAGAAAGAAACCAACTAAGCAAGGGGTGCTTACTCTCTGGGGACCACAGAGGGAGGGATAAGTCAGGACACCCAAAGAAACTGACTGAGCAAGGGGCACTCACTGCCTGGAGACCACAGAGGGAGAGACAAGTCAGGACAAGGAAAGAAAAGGGTGAGAGATCACAAAATAAGAGATAAAGAAGGAAAGCCTCACCCACCACTAGTAGTAGCAGTAGCATTCTTTCAGCAGCAACTCACAATTTAGATTATGGTATTGCAGCTTACCCAGAGCGCTGGAAAGGCCATTATACATGACTTTATTACTGCTTCTGTACCTCCATTTCCTTGTCCAAAATCACCATGGGTCCTGGAATGTGACTACATTCATCTTGTCCTTGACCTGTTGTGCATAAGAACTTACCATCTAATAATCTTCTTTATAACTGAACTCCCTTTTCGTTGTTCAAAACCACGATGCGTCCTGGAATGGGACTACACTCATCTCATCCTTGACCTGATAAGCATAACGACTTACCGTCTGATGGCCTGCTTTATACTGAGTTCCAGGTTATCCCTCTGTACAGCCACAAGCATGAGGGCAACCGCGCCGCCACTGAGAGCGTTGGCAGTCATTTCAATGAGATCATCACATCGTTGTCCATGTTTTTGCATCTCTGCAGGACAGATATTAATACGGCACGCGTTCATCAGTTATCAACATCATGATCCTCACTCTCCAAACAAATAAAAGGCGGAGAACCGTTAAGGCCGGCCAGATAATGCTGTTTGAATTTATTTTCCACCTCTGCATCGAGGTCTGTATCTCGATGACGGCCTTCGTCCTCTAACCTCATTCTGATGTTGCGCTTGAATTGATCGTATTTCGTAAACACAGCTACTACAGGAACTTGAAAATCCCACATGATGTTAATTTCTATCCATAGAGTTGCATTTCAACATAGACATACCATTCTTGTCCGGGCAAATTGCCTCGAAATACTTTAAATCCAGTGATGGCCGATCATTGTCCATCGGAATGCAGTACCTGACAAGCAACCGTGACCTCGTGAATTTACACCTGCAGATACATGAAAGAACAAACCAGATCGCATGTAATCTATCCTTCAATCGTTTCTCCTGTGACTGGTGTTTGACAAATTCTTGTACAGTCTCCAACTCGCCCTTACTGCCTGCCTCGAATCCGCGGGAGTCGTGGAAAATATAGCCATCGTGGTTCGTGAAGATGAGTTCATCGTTGATCTCGTGTTGGCCACGCTGCAAGCAGGACTCTCAAGGTCAGCCATCGCCGACAATACAACGCCGGTCAAACCTCTGTTGTGGGGTCGAGTTGAACCTGGCTAGACAATGAGATCGAAAGTCTCATCAGGAACGAGAACATACCTGATACCGATCTCCCCCTGGGCCGAGCCTGTAGATCTCCGGACTCTCGGTCGTATCGCAAACCCTTTGTAAAATGGATGTCTTCCCTGCATTCGCTCTTCCGATAATGAGGACTCTGAACTTGACATCCATCCATTGGGCGATATCCTGCTGTCCAGCCATAGTGCCAAAGGGTTGTAGGAAGAAAGACTGGCGAAGGTGATGATCAGACGTAGTATTCCGCCGGGACTTTATGTTATAGTCACAGTCACGGTACAAACACCAGCTGACTACGGTGGGAACACGGCGTTATACTTTACGGATCGATCCGGCCTATCAAGACGCTGACAGCAATGCCCGCAAGAAGTGGCATGAAGGTGCTTCGTGTGATAGGTACAGGAACTGCAGAAGAGCACGATGGATACCGCACGGATTTGGCAATGCCTGGGATACGGCGGCATGACAATTTACAGGAGGTCTGTGACTATGATATTGAGACTTGCGAACGCCCGTCACTGCCAGAAATCACAGTACTATTGTGGTACCCATTGACGGTATCAGTCACATGGGGCTCAGGCGAGCACCTGCAATGGACAGCCTTGATAGGGCTAACTCGCATTGAGTGAAAAATCGCGCCACCGCCAACGCCACCGCCACCGGCAATATATGAGAGGACAGGTTACTAAATATCAGCTCATCAGCTCCGGTTTGGCGTCTTGTGAATGATTTCAACCAAATTAGAAAGAAGCCCATGGAGAAGTCCGTGCCCGGTCAATGCGGTCGTCCTCGCTGGGTGAACTCAAGGGTGAACTGCAGTTACAGACCAAACGCACACATGAATCCGCACTTTCTAGGTAAAAAAAAGGCTGGGCGATACTAATCGCTGCCTCTCAACACCCACGCTCCCCCCTCTGGCCCTCAATGGGCCTTCGGAAGTTGGCGCCGAAGAGGTGATGAGAACGCGGACGTCTAATTGTGGTCACGGTCGGCTGATGAGATCGATGAGACTCAGAGCATGCCGACGGCGAGTCGCACATTGGTAAGTTCCGAGTCAGTTGCGTTTTGCAACATTGCCTAGTGGGTGGCTTTAGAGGTACTCATCAGTGATCATGATGGCGGCGGCAAAGCGAGTTGGAGTTTTGATGTACATACTGAAGCAGTCGCCGATGCATTACCCGCACGGTGACGATGAACCCATCAAATCATGATTCGGATGGATGAACCCAAGTACTGTTCCATCTTCTGTACCGAAGATGAAGGGGAGGGAGGTATTGCCGAAGATAGTTTGGCGGGAGGTGGTGTGGAGTGGGCAGGAGAGGAGAACGTGGTGTATCGGGTAGCGACAAAGGCCGATGCTTTCTTCTTCGTGGCTACAGGGGCATGTCGTGTTGTCCCCGGCATTCGGGCGGAATTTGTCTGAGTATTCGTCGTCGAAAGAGTGGCGTGTAGTGAGTTGGATCGCGGCGGAAAAAGATCCGATGGTTGCGACAAGATGATAGGACCCCTCGGATGAACGAGGGTGGCTTGGTTTCGTCCAGCGGTTGGCATGAACACCACGCCGGAGACGTGCGGCGAAGGGCAAAGTAGTCCTGCCTCCAGTTATCCAGTGCGATTTGTTTTGGTGATCTGCCTGTCCTGGGTTCGGTCGCGTTCGTGGACTCGGGCGTGTTTGGTCCGATCCAAGTCGCGTCTCGGAGTTGCGTCCGATCCGAGTCGCGCCGTCTCCCGCACCTGTTGTCGTATCTGCAAAGGGGACCATGCAAAGGGTGGGCTGAAGCTGTTGTATCCCGCACATCCACGACCTTGCCTTCAGCCGTAACCGGACGCGCAGCTTGGACACTAGCATGTGAACATGCCTCCGGTTCGTGCGTTCGATGTGTCGGGAGGCGGCCGCGAGCGACAGGTGAGTGGTGCTCGGTTTGTTGTTTGAGGGCGTTCGGGTCGCAATGCAGTGGAGGCGTTGGATGACAGTTGTGCGGAGGCCTGGATGGCCTGGACGATGTCTCTACCGGGGAGGCCGGACCACTTGGCCGAGTATCTGAGGAATTCGACTCGTTGTGGGTTATCTGATGAGAGGAGGGAGTCTAGGAAAGAGGTGACCCTGGAGGAGAATGGTCAGAATTCGTCCTTTGATAGACGAAAAATGGTATCAGAGATCGCGCGGTTGGGGAGGAAAATTTGGAAGAGGGCAGTCAAATACGTAGCTGGACATGGACGTTAATCACTCTGTGAGCGTTGAGAAGAGCGCTTTCTCGGGTTTTCTGCTGTTTGCCATCCGCTCTCAATCCGCCGGTTGGGTCTGAACAAAACGAAGGACGCGACCGAATGATCGGGGTGTGGGATAAGTTGGAGGTAAAGGCGTAAGGACTCGGGATTGGGCTCCAGCGCTGCACGTCTGCAGAAGGTTCGCAGGCCCTCCGTGGGTTTAGCGAGTGTTTAGCGGTTTGTCATCACCATAGGCCCTCTCGGATAGCCACAGGACAGCAGAGGTCAATTTAAGGTTTGGGGTTGTTTGTGCCGCGCAGACCTTGTCGGTGGATATTGCCGTTCCGTTGGCGACGTCAATCTCTTCAAAACCCGTGGGAGGACCCCGAGTCCGAAGGCCGACGGTAGCTTAGAATTAATCGACAAAGGTCTCACAGTCTCTCCCTATTCCCCGAATGTAACAGTGTTGGCTGGTACGGGCCATAGGAGCCTCTCCGATAAAAAAGAATGGAGATAAAGGATCCTCAATGCTGGCAATCGTTCATCGAACGTTCATTTTCTGTCCTATCCACTATCAAGGGAAGTGTCGGGGGCTGAACGACATAGATTCACGATATGTGCAGGTACAGTAGCCTGACGTAGTAGGCTTGAGTTACCGGTGTTGGAGTTCGTTTCCGCATAGATACAATATAATGAATGTACTTTCAACATAGTCCTCTTCTCCCCTTCTCATCCGCCAGAGCCTTCAAGCTGGCGATTTCCACACCGCGCCAATTCTACTCGACGCTGACATGGCCGCATGAAGACCCGACGTTGCGATATCAGTGTCAGACACGACATCCCACCCGGATGTCTTGCGTGTCTGCCCGTTCTCTATCACCTCGTACACCAGCTCGACATAACTCACCGCGCCGACCTCCGTTCCGTGACCGAGCGCATGCTCCGAGTACTCGCGAATCACGAGCGAACCTTCAATAGACTTGTGCAGGCAGGCCAGCAGTGCCGATAATGGGCCGTTCCCGACACCACTAAGATGCTGGACTTTGTCCTCGAGCAGGAACTCGCCTGCGAGACGTGTTCCCCCTTCAACGCGGTCAAGCTCGAAGGACTTCAACGACAGTGGCCCCGATGGGGCATCATAACCGTACGTCTCCTTGAACAGCCCGCTAAGCGCGTCATGCGTGATCTCGCCACTTGAAGTCGCCGCGACACGTTGTACGACCTCGAAAAATGCGGCCTGTAGGCGCCACGGCAGTTCCAAACCAAGGGAATTGAGGATTGCAGATGCGAAATCAGATTGGCCAGACCGCGCGTTGAACCCGGCAGAGAGCTTGAGCTCCGGCAGCGGATGGTACCCTATGTGCGAGTTGACCGCGGAGAGCACAGTGCGGAGACCGGAACCCGCGATGTCACGGTCAAATGCCGACACCCCATCACGAGGGCCCGGACTTGCGGTCATTTGCAGGGACGAGTTCGATTTATGCTGCGGCGCGTGAGTTTTGCAGATCGGCCTCGGTGTCGATCGGGTGCTCGGTATATTCGCGCGATGCGAGGTCAATGTCGAGGTGTGTCCGGAGCGCATCGAGCAAGGCTGAGATGGGCTCATTGCCATCACCACGAAAAACGCGTCGTACGGTATACCGTCGACAGAGACAGTTCCTTCAAATTGGCGTACCGTATATGCTCTTTGACATCAGGCGAGTTCCGAATCTGGAGCTGACGAAAGGTTTTGAATGAGGGCAGTGCCAGGCGTCCTTCGTACGTGCCGCTTTCGAAATGGTAGGTCGAACGAAATCCGGTGGTGATATCGTCAACGATCATTTCGCGCGCCTCCCGGTCTGCAAGGGCTTGGACGACCTGGTAGAATGCGGTCTGTATGCGAGGAAGATCGAGGTGTAGATATTGTTTGACGAGGTAAGTGATGCCGCCTTTGCCGGACTGCGCGTTGACGCGGATGACCGCCTCGGAGGTTTGACTGAGGCCATGCTTGATACGAGTAACCTACATCCATATTGTCTTCTGGGCCAAAAACAAGGTATCCGTCTCTTCCCGCCTGGTCTGCTGTGTCCTCCCAGGGTTCACCCTTGTCGACACCTGCATCATTGCCAGCTTGCGAAGCCTCGACGTTCCTACTTTCATCGTAGGATTGTGAGGAGTAGACTCGAAGCTGAGTTTCCGCAGAACCCGATAATATCTGATGCTGGAACACCTTTATACCTATAGAGGAACCGGTACGATTTGTAGGGAGGCGGGATGCGGAACGGCGAGGTCAAGAATGGCGTTCCACAGATTGTCATATATATGGAGAAGGAAATGGGTGTTGGCATGGACATGTCGGAGCATCTGTCTCATCTGGTAATGGTTCGGATGAGATGACGGGGTCATAAGAAAAATGTAGGCATAATTAGATCGGCGAACAGACCGAATTCTACAAACAGCAAGTTGATATCTCGTCTGGACAGAAGTCACAGCGCATCTCGAGTAGCGTAACAAGCCCGTATCGAGGTGAGTCGAGGACCTTCGAGGTATGGAAGATACAGGATGAGATCTCGCTGGAACCAGACGATGTCACCTTCGGCACCACATAGAACCTGGCACAAATCAGCCAATATTGCCACGTGACGGGATGAGAATTCGATGTATTTTTTTGTGTCTTCAATGTCATCGCGTGGCTTTAACGGCTCCACAATCCTTCCGCGGAGCGAATTCACATTTGACCCACGAAGCCAGCATATGTACGATAGCTATGGGTATTCGGGATCGACGGCGACTCACCTATCGTGACGAGAGCTTGTACTAGTATTGACCCTACGAGCTGGGTAAGTGTCGAGACCCAGGTGAAGGGAGTATCCTCATGGTGTTTGCAAAGATGTCGCGGTTTACGATCGGAACATATGGGTCGGATAAGACGGGTTGTTGATTTCGTAACGGTATGTACACAAAAGTCTACGAACTCTTCAGCATTGGGAGTCGTTACAAAATAGAAGAAACACACGAGACTTTATTTGGATCCTCTCCGAGGCTCATGGGTTGGAAGGTATACCCTAGAGGAACTTGAATGTTGAACTTGTGTTGTAGGGAAGCGAAGCATTTATGTGACCTTCACTGAACTGCGGTTTCTGGAGCTGTGATACATGCTATAATTGGTGCCTGTCGAGTGGAGAGCCACCATTTTGGGTCAAATGAAAACGTCTTGCGGAACCACGGGCCGCGGTTCCTTGGTCCGGGCGCGACAACGGTGATTCTCGCCCTGTCTACAACGGATCCACACGATCAGCCAAGATCCTTGCTCGTACCCTCGGAGATAACCTGTCACACCCTCTCTCACGGAAATACTCAACGAGTTATCCACCCGTGGTCCACGGCCCTTATGCAGCGCCATACGGGCAAATCCCCCATAGTCTCCCTCACCAAATCGCTACGAAGCACACGCTACGCCCTCTCGTCCTACCCTCCTCATGTGCTCTCAAAGTTTGAAACCACCGCCACCACTGCCTCCCTTTCGTCCCCAACCGCAGTAGCAGCATGTTGCCTCCAAGCCTGGTTCGTCCCACTACTGCCGACCTCAACATCCCTCCCCCACCTTCGTTGAGCCCACAACTCTACTCCAACCGTATGAAGATCCGGATCACGACCTCCGAGATGAAGGCGACTTAACCCCCCTGCGAGTCCCTATCCACTATGGTCGAATCTCGCAACATGTCCCACGGAGGTGCAGGACTGAAGTACGTAGACCGCGTCGATTATTCAACTCGTCCGCTTATGAGACTGGCTGACCCCATCCGTTTCCACTCGCTTACTCAGACTCTTCCACGGTAACTTTGTGCTTACCTCGGCAGTCCCAACAAAGTTGCTCAACCTCGGCGTTGATAAAGACTTGCGCACATGCGCTATTCTGCTGCGAGTGGTGACCCGAACAACTTCAAGAACAATGGCCCCACCCTCCGTCAGGTGCACTGTGATCCGTTCCGTCGAACGGAACTGTCCATCATCGTGACCATATACAACGAGACCAACAACCTCTTCACAAGCGTCATGTACAGTGTCATGAAGATCAGTGTCTATCTAGGTAGACACTGGGGTAGGGACGATTGGACGAAAGTCAGCGATGGCTGTCAGAAGATTAACTCGCGAGCTCTCAGCGTTGTCAGATACATGAATGCTTATCAGCAAGACATCGCGACCGAACTCTGTGGTGGCATATATATGTGAGTATTACTACTCAAGTACGTCTCATCAATACGTTTGGACCCATTCTTCAACCTAACATTCGCATCCCCTTCGGGGTGCCATGCGCCGTCCCAGTTGGATCGATAATCTGTGGAAGGCGTTCGAGTGTTGGCAGAGCTTGCGGAGAATTTCTCGCTCTCAAAGGCAAAAACGGACAGAAGTTTTTGAATTTCCTTGGTCCGTCTCCCGTTCAGCTTCGTAAAAACCTTTTTTGACCTTGTTCTTGGCGGTGTAGTGGCTCCCCCGGAACGTTTGGTACAAGATGTTAAACAACCCCGAAAAACATTTGTATGTCGCGTCGGACCTCTTGCCCATCAGTCTCACACCATCACTGTAGAGAATCAGCGTTTAGCTACATCACTGTGCCTCTTAGGGCTTTCAGCGCGTACCAGTACGCTGCGCTCCAGAACGACGCTCATGGCGAGCGTCAGCTACAGAAGTACTTCCTCGGTGAAACAACGGTACGTCGATCCCTTCTTTCGTGAGGTCTCTCGCTAATAGTCATGGCACGGTGCAGGTGCGAGCATCGTAAGTGCGTCGTAACGGCAAACATTTGCCTTGATGAAGACCGTATGGATGGGAACTGGGAGGTAAATGTGATATGGGCCTCCTTTTCTCATACAGTGTCTTCAGGATCCTACGCTGGGGTCTCGTGTCGAAGCGGGATGAATCATGGGTTTTTCCACTACGCCATGTCCGTGTACCGACACATCAGATCAGGTGCCCGTCAATCCGTCTTGGAATGGCTTTCCAATCTGACCTTCTCTGCAGGTTCCCGACTTGTTTTCGCAGTGTTGCTGGTGCCACGGTTCATTCTTCGTTGCGATTCACAGTATGGTCAAGTTCCTTACATATATCGCTCTTCGCATGTCTTGTTGCGGAAATTCTTGTTACCTATCGAATTGCGAACCGGGTCTTTAATCTGGTCTTCTCTTGGTTTACCTCGTGCGTTTCTCATGAAGGTAATAAGTTTTTGGTTCGCGTCCTGACTCGTATTATCGGCCTATGGTCCAGGGCAGGCAATTTGATCACCTCGTTTTCTGTCCTAACCAACGCCTCCGTGGACCCAACGATTATCGGCGGAAAGACAGTCGAAGTGTTTCACACGATTCTCAAGTATTCCTACGTCGACCTCCTGCTCGCATGTTTCCTTCTCACCCTTGACAACCGGCCTCAAGGTTCCGGTAGAGGCCATGCGCTTGCTTTTGTGGGATCTGCCATCTTTACATCCTATGTGACAGTACATCACCACGATTGAGCTTGACTTTAAGACCGAGTTCGCTGACAGTGTGTCTGAAGAGGAGCATCGCAACGCGGCATTGAGTGACCTTTTCACGAATGCGATATTCGGTGATACTGACACGTCACTGTCAGCAACAGTTAGTTGTCACGTTGTCGCGTCTCTCATCCATGTGGATATCTTGAGTTTGGAGGACTGAATAAGTATTGATCATTACATCCCATAAGATGGACCCGTGCCACATGGTCACCTCGTTTTGTGCGGTGCACGCTCCTCAAATTGTCAAGCATCAACACTGAACGTCTATGTTGTGAGTGACGTCCTTTCCCACCCAATGAGCAACCATTGGTGTCTCAATCCCTGCCGTTTGCAAATGTCCGATGGGTTTTCTGAACGATTGTGGGTTAATGCAGCCTCATCTATTCTGCATAGCGGTGATTCTTGGGGCGCGAAGGGCAATAACAAGATCATCAATAACCTGGGCGTTGTCAAGACGAACAAAGGGGAGAATCCGTCAACGCGTCTGCTGACGGCCGAGACGGATATCAGCGCGGCATACGAAGACGCGATGGACGTGCTGTTGACCATGCCGCTCAAGGAGGAGAAAGGGTGGGTGCCGCAGGGCGATCATTACCGCAACTTCGGGACAATGAGAGCGGCGTTACACCCTCATTCTTGTCCTGACCAGTTGTTTTCGTTTGTATGGGGTTTTGATGGCTTGGGTGATTTTCAAATGATATGGGTGATTGGTCGGTTCTAACACCGCTACAGATGACTTAAGTATAACTCATTATTCAAGCGTGTTGGTCATTAGGGTCTTTCAAAGTTCCCTTATTCCAGCCCATTATTCATTCCATTAACATGCCCATTAAGTTGTTTTTTGGGCCAAATTTGGATTAATGGTTGAAATAATAAGAGAATTAATGTACAATTAATGGACAACTTTGAAACCCCCCCCCCCAGTGAAAA
>Ga0307512_10003378_pt1 | contig 18679 bp, 14 predicted proteins | sample 14_EM_MG_FD_200267 | JGI IMG/M metagenome (GOLD analysis project Ga0307512, IMG submission 200267) | Populus trichocarpa ectomycorrhiza microbial communities from riparian zone in the Pacific Northwest, United States - 14_EM | ecosystem: Host-associated > Plants > Roots > Unclassified | place... | reverse complement strand
CATTAATCCACGTTGTTGATCACGATGTTGTGCCGCACAGGCTTCAACCATGTACGTATCAATGACATCTTCAATGCAGTAAGCTACTTCTCTTCCTTGTTTTACCCATGCTTTCACACCTTCACTGATTCCTTCTTTATCTGCCTTTGAATCCGCATCTTTTAGGAAAGCCCTGATGATTTCCAGATCGTCTTTGATACAAGCAACTTTTTTATGGACTCCTTTCAGTAGTTTCACTTTGTGAGTTAGCAAATGAACCAACTTGTCAATAGCAAGACTCATTGCTGCATCTGCCATCTCCTTTACTCTTTATCAACTTCGATCCTTTTCTAATACCTCCCTGTCCTGTGACCATCCATATAATCTAAAGCTAAGTTTCGTAGCTAGTAACACTATATATATAAACCAACCATGTCCTAATTCTCAAGAAATGAAAGTTTTAAGCTCAAAATGATTTAATCAATAAATTTATATATAAGAGAAGATAAATTTAGTGATTCTTTTATTAACCAGCTGCTGCTACACCTCTTATATAGCCACCCGTGGAGTTGAAGAAGCTTGACAAAAGCAGCAGGCCACTGCCCCACTGATGCAATGAAAATCAGACCAGCAGCTTGTGTTGACTAGCTAGCGGTCTGTTGACTTATGGTAGAAAAAGTTCATTAGTGATGTGCAGCCTTGAATCAATAGCTGACATTTATTTTCTCATTTTTTTGATGACTTTAACGAGGATGCTAAGCTTAAAGACTTGAACCCTGCCAACCACGTTGGCTTGCAGAAGATCTGTGTTAATTTAGTTTAATACCCCATTTTGCCCTTGCTTAACTTGATTCTTTGCCCTCTTTTGAGTTAATTACAGCTTAATTTCATGAATTTAATTAATTTAGCGGCTTTGTCAATTCCACATTGCTAGGGTGCTGAGCTCTTGTCAATATCCACTGATCGATTTTTTCCCCTAAAATATGTACCCTTTATTTTTTTCAGCCTAATGTTTTTAATTTGGTAAATTGGCCCTGAATTTTTGTATCAAACACAGATCAATGAGAGTCATTAACGATATCTGTTTTTTGTTTGTGTTTTCAAATTTCTGGAAACAATCCAAGTTCTAACGACTTTAAGAATTCCTGTGGTTATGATGAAATTGGAGAACAAGTGAGCTAGTATTCTTTGATTTTCTCTATAAAACTTTGTCATGCAACACCGGCAGGCTGTTTGGATTTTGATGAACTTCACTTCCATTGCTCTTGACTTTCTTACCACAGATGATGAGTAAAATGGGGGACTCGAGGAAAATAAATTTGAATCTTCGAGGTTGGATCTCTGACTTAAGGAATTCTGAGTTTCGGAGAAGCAATAAAAAAAATACCAAACACCTTCATAAACTTTTCTGAAAGAAATCCTGAAGAAATTTCTTCGACTGTAATTTTGAAGCAAAAGAAGTGTTGGAATGCATCCTGCTCCAGTGTCACTGTGCTAATTAAGGCAGAGAAGAAGCCAAGAGCCGAGAAGAGAAAATAGGAGCAGCCAAGCTTGCCCTTGAAAAGAATGGTTTTGCTCTTCCTCGTTACAGAGGTAGTATTCGACCATTCAACGGGAGACACAATATGTTCAGAGTGTGGTCTTGTCTTAGAATCTCACTCGATCGATGAAACATCAGAGTGAAAAACTTCTGCGAATGAATCAGGAGATAACGATCCAGTTCGTGTTGATGGATCCACCAATCCTTTATTAACAGATGGTGGTTCGATTTTTGGATGCTTTGATCTAATTCTAGACCTGGACCAAAATGCAGTAATGACCTTGATGGTGACATCAACTCTATGCAAGCTGTTGAACTGGCTCATCCGACTAATGAAACTGCCATGGAAACTTCCGTTCTGATCAACAAGAGTCTCCTCTGTGCTAGAAAAAGTATCATTTTCAGAGGGCAACGTTGCACCTTGTGCAGACTCGAAAAGATACGCAGCGGCTTTGCCAAAAAAGCTTGGCGGCACTTCGAGTTGCTCAAATTTCTCAAGAAGGCTAACATTATAAAAACGTTTTTGATCAATCTTTGCCCGCGCTATGCTGAGGGTGGAGAGATCTAAATGTTTTAAAGTAAAAATCATCAATATAAGTTTTCTGTTTATTTTAGCTATCACATTAACTGTAATCATTATTCTATTTAATTTTTTTTTATGATAATTAAAGTAAGTTAATAAAAAAATATTATATCTATTTTTGTGCCATTAAAAGCTAAGAAAATCATAAATTTGATAAAATAATGTTTAAAATATATTTAAAATTTTAATAATAAAAAACTGATTTATAATAATATTTAAAAATTATATCAAAATTAAAAAGAAAGTGAATCTGGTAAAAAAAACAAATTATAGACCCAATATAAACACAAATTCCTTAACATGTCTTACATGCTAATCAACTTAGCTACAACGCATTATCGTTATAAAACTATTAAAATAAGATATTAAGCCTATCCCAATTCTTTATAATAATATATATCCCAATAAATATTAAAAAATAAAATAGTAAGAATATGACTGAATTTATATAATAATGATAATAATAATGATGTTAATATATTTAGGTTTCGTTTATTAGCTGGAAAATAGTTTCTTTTTGGAAAATGGTTTTCTTAGAAAATAAAATTCTGAAAAGTAAATTATTTTTCGATGTTAGTGTCATGAAAAATAAGTTGGAAAACACTTCCTAGTGTTTGGTTATGTTATGGAAAATTATTTATTAATATATATTTTTTAAATTTATTAAAATAATGAGGAATAAATTTTACAAATTAAAAAGTTGAATGAAAATGAAATTGAAAAAAAATCTAATTTCATAAATTATCTTAAATAAAATAAATAATAATCATAATAATCAAAATAATAGATAGCAAATCTAACAAATAAAAAAAATTAAAAGATGATGAAATTAAAATAATAATAATTACAATTTCATAAATTATTTCAAATAAAATAAGTAATAATTAAAATAATGAGGACCAAATTTGATAGATAAAAAATTTCAATTAAAAAAATAATAAAAGGAAAGCAAATAGCAATCATAAAAATGAGGATCAAAGTTAATATAAAAATCAAATTAAATCAAATTTTAAGGGATGAAATTAAAAAAAAAATTCAAACAAAATATATATCAATCAAAAATTTGAAAATCAAATTTAATATAATCAGCAAATAATATAATATTTCTAAATTTTTCACAACTTTTAAAAAATATTTTTCATCTGAAATAAAAGGAAAACACTTTCCCTGGAAATAAAGCCAAATTTTTCTTTGACTGAAAAATATTTTTCGTTGACCAACTTTTCTAATGACAAATAACATAGAAAAGTTAGGAAAACACTTTACTGCAAATCAATTTTTTTTAACTAAAAAATATTTTTGTTAATTAATTTTTTTAATAATAAATAAATATAAAAATGTTTGGAAAATGATGAACACAAAACACACGTGGGCTTGACTGGGTTGGCTTGGCTTGAGCTCTGGCTGGGCCTTTCCCTTTCCCTGGAGTGGCGAGGAATCCATCTTATGCAAAACCTCATTTCAATTCCTTCCAGTATATTTATTTATTTCTTCAGCTTCTGCTGCTCCTCCTCCTCCTTCTTCATAAGGTAAGCCAATCAAATCACGTCTCTCTCTTCCGATTTTGTTGATTAGGGTTTTTCGTTTTCGAATTCATTAAACGGCGTTGAGTTGTTGACTATATCACTGCTTCACCGTTTGATTTCTTTTGCAGGTTGGAGAGAGAGAGATGTAATTTGTGGAGTAATTTTCTTTTTTGAGCAAAAAACAAAGAAAGCTTTTACAGGTTGGAGAAGGAGGAGAAAATGTGGACCAATGTATTCAAAATTGTATGTATTTTTAATGATTTTTTTCTTACTGTTTTTTTCAGCTCTGTTATTATTTATTACCGAATGCTCTCTCGTGGTAGTTAGTTAATGAATTGTTTGTTATTGAGTAGTGCAAAGGATTCTTCGGGTTTTGTGCCTGGATGAATAATTGAAATTCAAGTTTATTATTTAGAGAAATGCTAAGTTTTATCGGATGTTCGAGTTAGATTGTTTGTTTGAGATTGTTATTTGATCCGATTTAATGATGGGATCAAGGTTTTAAAGTTTCAGATGAATTAACTGAAAAGTCGTGTGGCATTATATTTAGTACTTGATTTGTGTTAGTGGTGGCGTATTAGCTGCTTAATTTAAAAAGGAATGCGTTTTGTGTAAATGGATTGCTATGTATGGAGTTCTTCGGGATGTGGTTTTTTCTAGGCAGTGGTTGAGAGGGATTTTGTTAGGAGAGAAAAGATGTAATGCATGGCGGAAATGAGGCATTCTTCTAGAGATCATGAAACTTGACCAAGTGAAATGAGAGTTGCATGTATAGTAAAGATACTCCTGTAATGATGCACATGGCAGAATGCTAAAGTGATGGCATCTGAGCTTCTTTATCCAAAATTAGATGAATAGGCAAGTGCTGGTATTGATTCTAGAATTATGCTCCTTCCAAATACACCATTCCTTTGAGCATGTCAAGCTATTCCAAAGTACTTTACTTCACTTCGCTTTCTCAAAATCCTTTTCATGCATTAATAACAATTCTTTTCTGTTATCTGGACAAACTTAATGCTTTTTAGATATGAAAAAAAAAAAAAACCTAATTGGCTTTAACAACAGGTTCATGGCTCAGATCCTCTGTTTTCCCTTCTGTTCTTAAGTTTGCCTTGGTCCTTATATGGAAGACTTGTTGTCCCAAAATGGTAGTAAAATATCAAAAGATCTTGGCATATTTGTGGCTAACAACATTTTTGAAGGGTTTTTTTTGTTCTTAATGGCTTCAATCTTTGTTATAGCTTTTTTATTTTGCATTTGCTCTTGCACGTAATGTTCTTATGAATATGAGAATTTCTTTTTCTGCCTGAATGCCTGATCAAACTTGCCACAGAATTTTATTTCCATTTTATAACAATTTGATCTGAATATTTAGTTTTTATGCATGTCATCTTTGTGTAGTTTGTTAATAACTATCCTTATTTTGCTCCATTTTCCTTTCTTAACTTAATCAACCATTTCTACAGGGTGGTCTGCATCATGTATCATGGTTCCAGTTTCTCCCGAATGAATCTGATTTGAACTCTTTACCTGATAAGAGGCAAGAATCATTTGCATCCCTTATCTTTGCCTGTGATTTGAACTCAAGAGCATCTATATATTAGAGATGGTAATCACAGTTAGGTGTTAAAAGATCATTAAAAGATATTTTTTATGGTTGAACAGTGTAAAAGTAGAGCAGAAAGACTTTGCTACATGGCTTGTGCTTTCAGCTCATTTTCAGTTGCAGAAGGAGGGGTTTCTAAGCACATGGACCAATTCCTTTGTTGGACCTTGGGATCCATCACAAGGTCTACATAATCCTGGTAAGAATTGCAATCAGTGACCATCTACCAACCACATGGTCCTTGCTTCCATGCATGAAAGAGAAAAACAAACGAATGAATCTGATCTTGTGATCATGCATGGGTTAGGCTGTGTTTGAGGTCTGACTCTGTTGGTTATATAACTTCCTAACAGATGAGAAAATAAAGCTCTGGCTTTTCCTTCCTGGACGTTACTCATCTGTTGTTGATAAGGCACAGGCTGCAGTGTCTAGATTAAGAGGTAACATTTGTTCATGAGTCTCTGTTGCTGCCACTCCCTTTATTTTATTTTATTTCTGAAATTCATATTTTAACGATTCAGGCAGGTTATTAATGTCTGTTATTGTCATTACCTTCTCTGCTGTTCGCTTTTTGCAACATTTGTATGGAACTTGAGCTAATGGTGGATAATTATATTATCATGAGTTTAATCTCTTTGTATCTTTCTTTTGTAGTTGTTGCATCTGGAGTTTGGGTGGCTCCTGGGGACTCTGAAGAGGTTGCAGCAGCCCTTTCTCAGTCTTTGAGGAATTATATAGAGAGGTAAACTTTTGTTGCTTTTTCTGGATATTAAGCATCCAGTATATTTTCTGTTTGAATTATTTAAACTAAAATTATATTGGTATTTACAGAGCATTGACCGGGCATTCATACATGAGGTTTGGAGATGTATTTTTAAAGTACCATCCATCTCAAAGTGAAGGACTTTCCAGGTTGAACATAAATATTTCTTGATTAATAGTAGTATAATTATAATGATGGCAATTTTCATAACCAAAAACATGATATCAAACAATTTAATGATTTTAGGGCCTCTGCATTCTTTTGGTCCTTGCTGTTGCTTTTCCCCACCTGCCATTCCTTTTCAATCCAATTCATGACTAAACCTCCTAGTACAAAGGTGTAATATTGTGTTAGGCAGTCAAACTTACGTTTCTTTTTAATAATGTAATTTGGTTGTATTCAGTAGTTTATTTTTGGTGGATGTTTTGCAGGAAAGGACGGCCCACAGTTGAATTCATCTTTTCTGCCTCTGAGGAGGCGATCTTTGTGCACGCGATAATATCTGCAAAGTTGGTGAAATTTCATAACTTAATTGTTTCTAGTTATGATATTGCATTATAACTTTCCCTAATATACATGTTTAATATGTTTTCAGGCATATCCGTGCACTTTCAAATGGTGACGTGGAAAGAGTTTTAAAACAGTCTTCTTCTAATTCCAGTTATAGGCTTCCAGGTTGCTGCACATTATATTTTGGGATTTCTTAGAAATGATCTTATCACATATTTTACAAGAATATTAGGACATCTTCATGGTGATTACAGAATCAGAAAGCCTTTTTATTTTTGTTATGTTTATTATGTCTAGGTAATTCATAATTTCTGGAATGGTATGCAACAATGGTGCTTGAAGATTGGATTGAGCTATGGAACCAATTCACTTTTTTTCCCTTGTTGTTTAGGGCTTAAGCTTTGATTTACCCTAGCTCCAAGCATCCAGGAAACGGTTTTGTAAGTTAACACAAGTATAGTAAGATAAGAAACGCCTCATCTAGTTGAATCATAGCTTCTGGATGGTGTCTGAAACAAGAAAGAGATATGAAAAGGAGTGTCATCACATGTGGATACTGGTTTGAGAAACATAAGAGAAAAAAATTGTTGTCTGAGTTTGAACGACTACTTTAAAATACCTACAAGACAGAGCAATCACTGGAAGGAAATATAAATAAACATAAAAGTGCAATTGACTGTGGCTCAGGTAGACATCACTTTTCCTTGTGGAGTGTGGAGAAGGTAGTTCGTTGATGCATGAACATGTTGGGATGTTGTGATTTGTATCATGAAGGCATTCGAAGGATGCCCTGCTAAGGTTTCAGTGTTTTCAACATTCAAGCAATTTTGTTCTTATTGCAAGTATTCAAGGTTGTGCCACATGGTCAACTAGGAATATCTTGGCCATGTTACTGGGAATATCATTTCTGAGTTCTAGACAGCAACATAAGTATTTGCAAAGCATATGGTTATGATTTATTTGAGCAATTATTTATCCAGTATTTCTACACTTGCTTAACCTGTAAAATATTCCACATCCCCCTAACCACCTATATTGGTGGTGGAAGGGTCTATCTATGGGCATTTTTTTCACCCACCCTTCCTTCTTTATGAATAGCTGAATTTCTTGTCATGTGACAATGTCAATTATGCGTATCTTTTCTATATCGGAATCTCTAAATTGTGTCTTGTGTTTTCATCTTGTAGTGATCGCTTCTCCCCATGGAATTCGTGGTTCACTGACAGGATGTTGTCCAAATGATCTTGTCAAGCAAGTGTTCATGAGGTAATTTTATGTTTTATGTAGAATTCCGTATGTTCACACTTCTTCCTTTCTTTTGGAGTTTGGGCTAATATTTTCTATTGGCAACTTATGTTTTCCTCAACAGTTCTGGCAAGTCTAAGACATCGAATGGATTTATTGGCATGCCATATCATGTTTCTCAAGGGCCTGGCTGCCAGCTGAGGGAGCAAAATTGCTATGTTGAAATTACACTAGGTTGCCCAAGGTCAGAGAGTGACAAGGAATTGGAAACAAACTTGCAGTCAACTAAGAATTCATCCAAGAATCATATTGCAGAATCTCCTGCAGTAAGGAGAGGTGATCAGAAGGTATCACCAGATCACTTATCAGCTTATGAGAAAGCATTTATTTATCCAGTTGAAGCAATTGTTGTCCCAGTCTTGCCAAAATCTTTTGCCAGGTCTTCTTTGAAAAGGTAAATTGAATTATGTTGTAGTTATTTTCTAGTTTTGGAGAGAGGGTTATACTTTTCAAGGTTGGGGGTATATTTATTCTCTAGTTTAATAGATGGGATGATCACAAAACTTGTTTCTGTTTGTTCATAAATGTTGTTATATGTGGCTTAAGCTAATATTGATTTTGTACTTGCAGATTTTGGCTACAAAATTGGATAGGGCCATCACTGCCTGGTTCATCATTCTTTATGCACTGGTTAGTTATGATCATTTTTGGAAGAAAAATCGCTGATACTACTTGAGAAATTATGCTGTTAAAGTTCCCAATTTTTTTCAAGTTAATAAACCCAGTCCATCACTTGCTTTATCTTTTGACAATTATCTATATGCCTGGGTCTTTTTTTAGGTCATGTATGTGCCACCTTAGGTTGTGTTTGCCATGCTTTCAAATCACGATCCCAATGACAGCTTGATTGCCTTGGTCATCTTCATTATGCAGCATCATTAGCAACTTTTAGCAAATTTTTAGTATCTAGCCTTTTTAATACTGTATCTTAATGAACACAATAGCAACACTATGACTGATTAAATATCATAAAAATACCCTATGCTTCAATGTCATAAAATGTTCGTCTACAAAACAATCCTTTTACTGAGATATTTATCTCAAATCTTCAAAAAAGGATAGTTGGATCTTGACTTTTGAAGCAAATGTTTCAAGTTTAATGCTTGATCCAGGTGAAAATGATATATATATATATAATTGAAGAAAATGGTGTGGGGTATGGGGTGCTTAGAAAAAGTGCAAAAACACAAAGTATGAAAGAAATGGGATAGAGATCAAAACTGTTGGTGGGGATTTTTAAAACTGTTGGCATACACTAACAGTATGTAATTTATGGTTGTGATTTGAGAAAGTGCTGTTATAACAGTGAAAAATGGTAATGGGAAGTGAAAATCCCATTATTTATGGTGTTACAAAACATTCAATGATTAAATTTCATGGTAATTTTTATGACTGGTTGAATGTGGTTTAGTAGAAAAAGCAAGACTTGAATAGATACTGCCTGTCTCGTAATTATGGACCCAGCACATCCTTATTTTTAAGTCCTTGTCATCAACATGAATAATGTTTAAAAAATTATATTGACTTCTCATTTAGTTATACATACACTTTGATTTTTTCTCTACTTCAATAATTAGTAAAAAGGTTTGGAAACAAAAAAGACTCCTTACAGCAATTATGGTCTTTAATCTTCAGTTTGGCTCTTACATTTTTCTTCTTTCTTCAGTGGTGGTGATACAGATTTTCTGGAAGGATCTTGGATTGAATCTAATGGATTACGTATGCAGCACAGCTATAACAGTAGTAGCAATAGTAATAGTAGCAGCATCAGCTCCATAATTAGCGGCTCTAGTGATAGTGATTACAAGATGACCACCGGTGAGCTTGAGGCTGATGGTGATTCCTTGTCATGCAGACAATCCGGTTTATCTTCCAATGATCAGATGGAAATTGATGACCTCAAATTGGTACTCCTTTTCATCCATATTCATAGTATTGACTTCTACATTCCTTGAGTTTATTCATTATCTGTAGACAAGGATACCTATGTTTCAGCTGAAGATGAAGATGGTGTTGTACACACTAAAGTTCACAAAAGTCTACATATAATGACATGTCCACAAAATCTAAACACAAGGGACAGGCATCTTTTCCTGTTTTTGAGTTTATCTTATTGGCATGGGTTTTTCTTTTTAAGTGTGCACAAACTAGATAGAAGAATGGTATATGATCGTTTTAGAATGGCACCAAAGGATCCATATAGCTGACCCTAACTAGTTTGGAATTGAGGCTTTCTTGTTGTATAAACTAAATAGAATAAACAATTGTGAATACAGAAATCTCATAGAAGCCTTGAGTACTATAGCCTTTGTCAGCCTAATATTTCACAAGATTATGCCATTTAGTAACTCCTACAGGGTAGTCGTTTCTTGTGCAGAAATTGCCAGTACATAGCTCAATGTCTTCTTCACATAGTTGAATTTAGCAAAGTAGATTATGTAATTGCCATTTCATGTTGGCAACTGTCCAGCAGGAATGTATTGTTACATGCATGCACATATACTGCAATCTAACAAAATTATACTTATTGCAAGTTCTATAGTGAGTTGGATCATTTTGTTGTTTCATTCTTGTATTGTGTTTCATCAATAGAAGCAGGCTACTTGCCATTCCTATACACTGAATCCTTGGATCCTTAGATTCTTGATCTTATTCTTATATCTTTTGTGATTTGTAAAAGGGATGTCTAGGACCTTTATGGTACTTCAGCAATCCTAACAATCCATGATTCTACCTAAATGCATATCAGCCCATTTTCAACCCGACTTCCAAAGTGATAGAGACCAGGGAGGGTTAGACATGGGTTACTGCTTTTATGTTGCCTGTGGCCTCTAGCAGGGATTTCTGTATGATTGTTACTGTTTTGATTAATATTAAAAATTCTCATTCCTGGAGGTCCCCTCAATATGATTTAGGTGTGAACATTTGATGCTGTTGCCTAAGTTTCCCCTACAACTAAACTATCAATTGCCCAAACTGTGGATTCTGAGTTGGGGTTGAATGTGCACTTCCATGGTCTGCTTACTAGATTGCTCTCTTAATTAACTCTCATGTGGTCTCCTCTTGAGCAATATATGTCTTGATTGAGTTTTATCCTGCAAAGAAGGTATACAGGGGTAAAGAAACCACTCCCTTTAGTTGACTATGGCTGCACTTAATTACTCCTCATTAGAAGTTGTAAGTGATTATGTTCATTTCTTTCATATGTATCTTGTCAATATGATCTAGGCATGAGCCTTTGATGCTGTTGCCTTACATTTTTTGTTAGGCAAGATGGGTTCCTTTTTCATGATTTTCTGGACATGGTTTGAATGGGTTGTGGCTAATTAAGGGACACTGGAAAGTGGAAACTTGTCTTTATGGATGATGAATTTAAACAGCACTTGAACCTGTCTTTATGTGTGTTCGTTTTAGACATTATGTGGGATTCAGACAGATGACTATGCTGGAATTTCTTATGCAGGGTTCTAAGCGTCCTCGAACAGGAATGAATGAGCCATATGGTCAAGTGGGCATGGTTAAAAATGCTCCTATGCAAGAGTTTGGTTCGGTTGAAGTTAATGCTTCAGCTATTACAGGAATTGCAAATGAGCAGATTGGATCTCGTTGGGATTGGGATGATGACAGGGGTGCAGGAATGGATATCCAAGCTCTTCTCTCTGAATTTGGTGATTTTGGCGACTTCTTTGAGAATGATGATCTGCCTTTTGGAGAGGTAATCTCTTATAAACTGCAAGCGTAACACAGTGCACAACAACGGGAGATATTCATTTGTATGCATGCTTTTACTAGTGCACACAAATTTTTATTGAACGTTTATCCGTTGAAAGGAATGTATAAGAATTGTAGATATGTCGATGGGAAAACATTTTGTGACACGGGAAATAAAATACTCCATACAAAGCAATGGAATATTTGACACTCAATACAGATTATTATTGTCCTTATGAACCTGGAAGGCATTTCTTTCTGCTGATAGACCTTGATGTTGCATTCTATCAATTGCCAAATAGCACTAGAATCTAGATGTTTTATTTGAATTGAAGTTCGAGAATTTCTTATCAATTTCCCCCCTGGGAGCTTGGAAGGTCTATAATTGCTTTATTGCCTTGTTATAGTAAAACAAAATAAAGTTTTAAGCTTTTCTGGAACTAATTCCAGCCCTTTGTTTTGTGAAGCCTCCTGGAACAGCAGAGTCACAGGCTCTTATGTTTTCTGGTCCAGATTGTGGTGAAGTTGCTAACACTCCTATAGGAGTAATGGATGTTGTGGATCAGATGCTTCTGCCAGCAGCTTTCCCATCTTTCGAAAGTTTTAATCCATCTCCTGCAGTAGCCATAGATGAAAGTGCCAGCAAAAGCCAAGAAGCCACTCACGGTGCTCTGGCATTAGTTCCAGTGAACTGCACTCCACCATCTTCTTCAGGTGAGTTTGATTATTTAATCAAAGCCGAAGCTTTGTTGACATTTGCCCCAGAATATGGTGCAGTTGAAACCCCTACAAGCGAATTCTCCTCATCAATTTTCAGACGCCCATATTGTCCAAAATCTCGCCAAGTGGAGAGCTCAAATCCAAGTTCAAATAAGTATGCATATGGTGCAACACCACCACCTTCTCCTTTCTTTGAAGGATCAAATGAGAAAACTGGTATGCAGGTGAATCTGAAAACAGGTGCTGGAAGGAATGACACAAAAAAATATTACACTCTTGTGGAAAGTGGGAAAGTGCATCTTGATAGAAGAACTTTCATATTTAATGAAAGTCATCCTACAAGTGAGGTGATGGTGCCATCTCCATTATTGACTTCCAATTCCTCAAATACTGTCCAGAGGAAAATGAGCGATGGCATACTAGGAGCTGAAAATTTCTTATTTTCTATGAAGACTGTTCTGGCAACTGAAGTAGAATGCATTATGTTTCAAGCTTCCATGTGCAGTATGCGACACATGCTGTTGTCTTATGGTAACCCTACACCTGTAAATTTGAGTAGGTTAAGTGGAAGCACTGTTTTGAATCAGCTGCACGGTGATGCAAGTACCATGACGGACAGCATATCTGCCAGGTATGAAGTGAAGAAAAAAGAATCTATACCAGTTAGAATAGCTGGGGATATGGATGGGGGATTGCTAGATGGACACCTCAATGCACCTGTAGGTGTTTGGCGCTCTGTTGGAGTTCCTAAATTAACAAAACATACTAGTTCACCAAATATTGAAGTTAGCGCATCCTTGCCACACCATTCATTCAGCGAGGAAGGAATTCTCTCTTATAGGCAAAGGCAGCAGCCGCTGCAGGAGCTTTTGGATGGCATGGCATTGCTTGTCCAACAAGCTACTTCCTTCGTTGATGTGGCTCTGGATGCAGATTGTGGTGATGGTCCTTATGGTTGGCTTGCATTACAAGAACATTGGAGGCGTGGATTTTCTTGTGGGCCTTCCATGGTCCATGCAGGTTGTGGGGGGGCTTTGGCTGCTTGTCATTCTCTGGACATTGCTGGCGTAGAACTAGTTGATCCACTTTCTGCTGATGTAAGCTTTTGTTTTTCATTTAGTACAATTTATTGTGGGATAATGGTTGAACAGTTACTATATTTCTCCATCTAAGCATCTTTTTCTGTATTATGATGAGAACCACTTTCCTGTTCCTCAGATTCATTCTTCTGCAGTGATTAGCTTGCTGCAGTCTGAAATTAAAACAGCCTTAAAATCTGCATTTGGGAATTTGGACGGTCCATTATGTGTCACTGATTGGTGCAAAGGCCGCTTTCAGTCAGGTGATGGAGCAACCACATGTGATGGACTCATTGGGGAGTCCACTTTAAGTGGATGCAAAGATTCTTCAAGCATTGTAACACTGCCTGTTGGAGAACCAATGAGCCCAGCCCTCTCTTGTGCTGCTGGATCATCGTCCCTCAAAGGTATGGTAATGCTGTGTTCACGTGCACATCCCATGGCATGTTTGGTTTTTGAATTTACAGGTACTTAACGTTTTCTCAATTGCTGCAGCATCCAGTACATTGGATGGAGCTAAAGTGGATGAGACATCCCAAAGGAGATCAAACCAGGAAATAGAGCCAGAGCTGCGTTTCAGGATAAAGCCGACAGTGTTTGTTCTTCCCTCACCTGCTATTCTTGTTGGGTATGTATTGTGATTGGTTTTGATTCCACGTCAACACCTGATAAATTAAGAAACAAATTTAATATCTTTAGATGAGCATTGTGAAGGGAATGTTTGGGATAGCTCTGTGAGTTCAGTTTTTTCATTCAGCTTTAATATTCGGTAACATTGTGTATGATATGTGCTCTTTTTTTTGTCTAATAGGTACCAGGACGATTGGCTTAAGACATCGGCAAGCTCTTTACAACTCTGGGAAAAGGCTCCTTTTGAACCATATGCTTCACCAAAACCAGTAAGAGCCTTGCAACCAGTGCATTCTAAGGATACTCCTGCTGTCTGTTTTGTATCCCTGGTTTTTTTGTCTCTGAAAGAGATCTTTTGTGGATTTCATTGTAGATGATAATGCAACTTTATTGTTCGTTAACTTTTGCAGATTAGTTATTATGTTGTATGTCCAGACATCGATCCCCTTACTTCTGCTGCTGCAGATTTTTTCCAACAACTTGGAACTGGTGAGTGTATATTCTTGCCCTGGTGATGTGTCAATTCATCATGTTCATAAAATACGCCCAACCATTCCAATGAGGGGAAGGGTCCCACATACTTTTCTCTTGGAGGAAGAAAGTGATTTCTAGGTTTTGTTCAAGTTCTGCTAACAACTATGTGAGAATTTTGCTGCTTAAAATTTTGTGATCCCAGTCTTTTAGGGAAGTTGTTTTTCTTTTGTTAAAGAAGTTCCTAGCTGTAGAGGAAAAAAGCCTCTGCTATTGACTTATTCTTTTCACTTGTGTTTCTATATCTAACTTATAAAACACATGTTTCATGAAATTTTCCTGGATTTATCAATTTGTGTGCAATCATGTGTTTTTCTATTGCATATCCTATTTGAGTAATTCATTTAAGTTCAATGGCTCCATGTCATCATGTAAAAATTGGTTCAGTATTGTAAGTGACTCTTTTTTTCCCTTCAGTTTATGAAACTTGCAAACTGGGAACTCATTCACCTCAGAGTTTGGGAAACCATATGGAGATGGATGCTGGGAAATCTTTGTATACTGGTTTCGTACTACTTGATTGCCCTCAATCAATGAAGATAGAAAGCAGTAATGCATCTCTTGTGGGATCGATAAGTGATTATTTTCTCTCTCTCTCCAATGGTTGGGACTTGGCGAGCTATCTTAAGTCTCTCTCAAAAGCTGTCAAGGCTTTGAAAATTGGTCCATCATTATTGACAAACCCAAAAGAAGGAAGTAGCAGTTCTTGTATGGTAAGTAGCAACTTCTATTTTCCTTTTCTGAAGGATGTGTTGGATTTTTTTTCTCCAATTGCTTTGCCTTTTGTATCCCAAAATGGCATTATTAGTATGGTGTTTTCCAATTCTTTCACTTTTAGCCACCACTGTTGATGAGAAATGCTCTCTGTGTTTGATGGATGATGTCATTAACATATGATTTTACTTGTGATATCTTGTTATGATTGGAAACTGCTTCCTGAAATCATGTTTTTTATGTGCTTTCGGGTAATCTAGATGGGTTTGTTACTTTCTGCTAGTTTTAAGCTCCATAATCTGTAGAATTCAAATCATGCCGTGTACTATTATGTTGTGTTTCTGTTTCTTGAGCAGGAAATAATATGTTTTTTCATGGCCACAGTATGCTTGTCTGCATCTTGTGTCAGGCACATAACAGCATGCTAGTAAATTATTCTGTAACTGAATACCTCTCTGATGGTTACTTAGGTTATCTATGTGGTGTGCCCCTTTCCTGAACCTGCTGCAGTTCTACAAACTGTCATTGAATCCTCTGTTGCTATTGGATCAATCATTCCCCCAGCTGATAGAGAGAGGAGGTCTATGTTGCTGGGTCAGGTCAGGAAAGCATTAAGCAGCTTGGCAGCTGTGGATGATGCATCAGCATCAAATGTTCTAGTACTTTCAGGGTTTAGCACTCCTAAATTGGTATTGCAAATCGTGACAGTTGATGCCATTTTTAGGGTTACAAGTCCAGCTCTTAATGAGCTCATCATTCTTAAGGAGACTGCTTTCACTGTCTATAATAAGGCTCGGCGAATTTCAAAAGGATCTTCAAATGATGTTCAGTCATCATCAGCGTCAAGTAGATCTCATTCGGCATTAACACAAATGAGTTCTGTTCCAGCAATGTGGAATTCTTTACCACGAGAGGCTGACATTGATTCTAGATTGAGAGCCGGTACCTGGGATAATTCCTGGCAAACAATGAGGACTGGAAGCTTGACCTGTGATCCAAACAGAAATGGAGATTTTTCTCTTCAAGATGAGATTCACTACATGTTTGAACCACTTTTTATTCTTTCAGAGCCTGGATCTCTGGAGCATGCTGTCACGCCTGCAGTTTTTGGTAATTTAGGCTCTGAATCTTTAAAGATGCAATCTGATGATAGCAGTGGAAGCTTCATGCAAAGTGCAAGCTCAGCAGGGAGTGTGGATACTGGATCTAGCTCTCAACATGATGGATCTGAGCCCACTGGCTTTGGATCTAGTCATCAAAAAGCACTTCCAAGCCTGCATTGCTGCTATGGATGGACAGAGGACTGGCGTTGGCTAGTTTGCATCTGGACAGACGCAAGAGGAGAATTGCTTGACAGCCATATATTCCCTTTTGGTGGAATTAGCAGTCGCCAGGATACAAAAGGTCTGCAATGCCTTTTTGTGCAAGTTTTGCAGCAAGGATGTCAGATACTTCAGTCTTGCTCCTCTCCTGATACCGGCAGTGTAAAGCCTAGAGATTTTGTGATTACTCGCATTGGAAGCTTCTTTGAGCTTGAGTACATAGGTACAAAAGTTCCTTTCACATAGTCCTCCATTGTTCTCTATTTGATGGTTACAGTCAATTGATTTGTCATGTTCCCTAGTTGGAATAGCTGCTTCACAACTATTTTATTGTTCAAGTGCAACAAGTAAATGGTTTATGAATTCAGTTTAAATAATAGATGTTTTTCATTTTACTTCACTTACCAATTACCAGTAATGGCTGCAGTTTTGGAGTGCTTGTATATGGTTTATAGTATTTGTAACCTGTTGCTAAGTTGCCAGGAATTTATAGTCGCATGCAACTATCTATCCATTTAGCCTGTTGATTGAAGGATTTTCTGATGCTGTAATTATGACATGACCTTTATTTTTGTTCTATCCTTTTGGCATTAACATTCTGTTATTTTTCTTCTATTATGTGATTAAACAGAGTGGCAGAGAGCCATTTATTCAGTTGGGGGTTCTGAGGTGAAGAAATGGCCACTGCAACTACGGCGCTCAATGCCTGATGGGATGGCTGCAAGCACTAATGGTGCTTCCTTGCAGCAGCAGGAGATGAGTTTAATTCAAGAAAGAACCCTGCCTTCCTCACCTAGTCTATTGTATAGCCCTCTCTTGAAAGCATCTGGCTATATGAAGGGTGGTTTGGGGCAACCTTCTTCGAGAAAACAGCTTATGGGTGGGCACACTGTTGTTGACAACTCAAGGGGGATGCTTCAGTGGGTGCAGAGCATCACTCTTGTTACAATTTCAGTCGACCATTCTTTACATCTAATGTTTCAGGCTGATATGCCATCTCCTGGTAAGATGATATTCTTTCCCTCACTCTCATTCTTTATTTCCCCTCAATGCATTCATATTCAAAGCATTTTGATGCTCTTGTTAAAAAAGTTTACATTCTTCTTCTATTGTTTGCTGCATCTGCTTTTGATGTCTCTTGTAGCTACTTTTTATCAGCCGTCTTATTTTCTTGGATGTGGATGGACACCTTGGCATAGTCTTAGTGTCCTTGTGGGAAATATTTGGTGTGACTTTAGATAATGTTCTTATGTTGGTGTGGTGATGAAGATGCACAATAATGAACATATTAAAAGCTCACACTATGTCGCTTAATTATTGGGAATGGTTTTACTGGGCATGCATGGACAATTACACAGGCACACATACTTGGTGACTTATAGGAACATTTGAAATATTTTTGGTGTGGCTTGTTTAGAGGAGTTGTTAATATCTTAGCACATATGATCAAATCCTTGTAATCAGGTGCATGTTAAGATTTTTTGGAACATCTTTTCCTTCACCATTCAGGGCTGGAATTTGAAACTTTATTACCTGGAGTACTAAAACAGCAAAAGTTTGTGTAGGAGGAAATGGCAGTAGTGTTGGCCCATCAATCTATCGGGAAGGTATCTCTCCTGTCAAGTCTCTTGGTTCAACATCCGCATCTTACATTTTGATTCCGTCACCCAGCATGCGCTTCCTTCCCCCAACACCTTTGCAGCACCCCACATGCCTCACTGCTGAATCCCCACCACTTGCTCATCTCCTTCATAGTAAGGGATCTGCAATTCCTCTCTCCACTGGTTTCGTGGTTTCAAAAGCTGTACCTTCCATGAGGAACGACTATAGGAGCGATGCAAGAGAAGAATGGCCTTCAGTTCTTTCTGTGAGTCTCATTGATTATTATGGAGGTAACAACATGACCGAAGATAAAATGTATAGAGGGATTATGAAGCAAGGGGGACGGACTTTAGGCACAGATGGTAAAGATTTAGAAATCGGGACCCAATTAATTCTTGAAAACATCGCAGCAGAACTTCAAGCCCTATCTTGGATGACCGTGAGCCCAGCATACTTGGAGCGACGAACTGCTCTCCCATTTCATTGTGACATGGTTTTAAGACTCAGAAGACTGCTTCATTTTGCTGATAAAGAGCTCTCTTCACAGCCTGGTCGGTC
>Ga0307512_10003377_pt1 | contig 18683 bp, 20 predicted proteins | sample 14_EM_MG_FD_200267 | JGI IMG/M metagenome (GOLD analysis project Ga0307512, IMG submission 200267) | Populus trichocarpa ectomycorrhiza microbial communities from riparian zone in the Pacific Northwest, United States - 14_EM | ecosystem: Host-associated > Plants > Roots > Unclassified | place... | reverse complement strand
GTATGCCTACCCTAAACATGTATGCACAGACCACCCTGTATTAGTATATAAGACCTGTGAAATTGAGCGAACAGTCCTCAGACTGTTCTCTTGTCTACCCCCCCACAATTGAGCCTTTACAAGCTCAGCTCTTCTTTGCACTCCTCATTCTCTACATCGCCCACCTCTGTCTCCTTGCCAGTTACCTCCACCTCAAGTACATCGTCGTCACGTCACTACTACCATAAACAGTAGTAGGTCTCAACAGTCAGAGCTTGTAGATTGTACATAAAAGATGTTATTGTTGATGCATTTAGCATTCGCTGATGCCCACAGGAAACCAGACTGCCCTGTAACCCTGAACCGTCATCAGAAACGCTCCAGTTGGCAATAATAGCGAGCCAGATCACATCGCTGACATGAAGAAATCAAGGTGAAACTCATCAATTGATTACAGCACAGCAGTTTGGAAATTATTCACAGGTCCACCGACTCTGAAAGCAAGTAAAAGATCTGGGGTTGGGACAAAGCATCGCTTCCTCAACTGTATCTGCGCTTTACTTATATACTACTTATGTCTGATGAAATATGAGAAAATATGAGAAAAAAACCTCAACTGAAATTTGTGTACCCTCCCCACACATGCGCGCTGGGCGGGCCCGATTGCCACATTCGCCTCGCAGCCCACAGCTACCTCATCGGTTAGCTTAATAAGGTGTAATCAATGACGGACCAAGGCTACAGGGTGGCCAGCGTTCATGTGGGCATGAATGAATGGGGCGAATGCATAACTGACGTCGTCTGTGGCAGTATACTCAAGCACCTTCAATTTGGGTAACAGCTCCATCGGTGGTTCCGTGCCATCTGATCGCAGACAGCGAGACAGTTCGCCGACAAGGCTGTCGGACACCCGAAGTGTCTTCAAATTGCCCAACGACCTCAAAAGGTTGCGCCACTGCGTGCGTTGGACCCCCTCATGCAACTTTTCAGCATGCCCAAGAGTAAGATACTCCACTGTGGAGAGTGCGGTCCTGAGAGTGTTCAAAATTCGCGCTGCAGATGCTACCTGCCTGCCGAGTTGGCAGCTGTCAACTTGTAACTGCAACGTATGTAGAAACATATTGGCGTCTTTGTGGGGATACACCTGTAGGGTAAAATTCTTCTTAGAAAATGTGAGGTTGATACTGCTGAACTTGAGGCTCTTTGTTGAGCTCATAAATTGCAAGAGGTGTGGGACAGGAAAAGTAAGCTGGTGGAAGAATCCAATTCGGAGTTTTTCCAGGACAGGGGTGGTGATCTGAGGAAGAATCACTTCTAAATAAGTGCTAGTACCCATGAACCCTAAAAAATGAAGGTTAGGAAGGGTGATGTGGGTTGCAATCAGCATATTCAATGGTAAACTCTCGATATCAAGAGTGAGAGTAGGACGGGAGAAGTAGACACCAAGTGTCTCTAGTTGGGGCATGTGTTACGATCCACCCCAATTTTCGCTCCCCTTCCCAAACCTACCACCATCACCTGTTCTCTCACCAACCATCATCATCGACCCACCACCATCAGTACTACCCACGCCTAGAATCCCTACGCCGCCCATACCATGGGATCAGCCTATACCGTTACCAGAGCCAGCACAGGAACTACAGGACAGTGACATGTCTAGTCCTAGTCCAGAGCCAGCGCAGGAACTACAGGACAGCAACATGTCCAGTCCTAGTCCACCTCCAGTCATCAGTCAGCTGCCTGAACACCTAGAGCTGCCACTATCCCCCAGATATATCATCACAGAACCATTCACGCCATACCAACACACTAGTCCCCCTGAGTGTCATCACAACACTTACAAGCTTTCACGAACAGAGAGACCATCCCAACCTTGGAGGGAGCATTTGGCATACTCACCACCACAGGAGCATAAGCGAAGCATATCACCAAGCAGCGTTGCATCCCCTTTGCAATGCATGCGTCTCTTGGATGGAGGCTACGTCACCCCAGACATATCACCCATGATGGAGCATCCATATAGCTCCCCACCAAGTCAGGCACCATCACCTCCGTCCCAAACATCGCTTGTGCAGAGCTCTGCAGGATCCCCTGAGCAACCCGCCCTACCTCCTTCCTGATATGGCAGCATACCGATGCGCCACCCTACCTTCCTATTCAAGTACCAATCTCAACTTCCCCTTTAGGGCAGAACCCACCCCATTCACTCATTCAAATATGCGCCTATCAGTTCACCTTCAAATGACTCGCCACTTGGCATGTGAATACCTTACGCCTCGACCTTTCGTCTGGACTGTTTCCAGGTCCCCATTGTCTGTCCCATTTTGGAAAGCGTCCATTGTTTTGCGATGCTCATTCTCATACGACTCATTTGCATCTGACTCTTACCTAGGGTCCTCATTGTTCATCCCCTCTCTATTGTCCTCACCTTATTGTCTTGAAGCTCATTGTTCTCCAGAAACCATTGTTTGCTTAGTTAGGATAGGGATCATCTCCCTTGTATATAAACCAGCCAGTAGTTCTGAAGTCAAGCCCTAAGCTTGACTTGGTTTGCAATCCAACGTTCTCAGCTCCTCCCTTGTGTGCTCTCTTTCCTCTATCTCTGAGTCATCTCTAGCATTGCTAGGAGACTCTACTTGTTATCTCTCTTCACAACGTTATCATCAGTGAGCACCTCCATCTCAGACCAAGTCCTTTCAAAAGGGACATCTCCTTGTATACGCACTACTTGCTCCAATACAAACTTGTGCACATCGCACCATCAAGGTCTTGGACCTTAACAGCATGAGTGACACCCTGTGAATCAAGTCATTTGGGTGGAAATACCCGGATAGTGGGATGTTATTGAGCGAGAGCGTGACAAGGCCAACGGCTCTCGTGAGCAATAGAGACTCGATCGGAAGGGCAAATTTTTCCAATATGAGATGACGTAGATGTGGTGCTTGAAATGTTACCGGAAGGGTGAGGCTCGTGTTGTCCTCGGCCATAGGCCTGATATACAGGTAATTTAACAAGGGAAATTCGTCGTCTATGGCCACGACGAGCTTCTGTAAATTCGGAACAGACTTCTGAAGGCGGATGTGGCTCACGCGTTCACGGTGCTGGAGCGCAACCAGTATTCCTTCTTCGAATTTTGCCGTGACATTATGTGTTTCGTCAAGATAATCGATTATCAGTGGGAGGTGACTCAGGTAAGGTGAGTTTGCCAGCATGTCTGCTACTGGAGTGGCATGTACACAAACAAGGCAAAGACCGAGGTAGGATGCCGAGCCAAGTAAGAGATATCACCACCTCCGGCAAACATGGGCAAGCTTGAAGCGTCCGGGGGTCCAGTCTTTATCCCAAACTAGAGGTCGATAGAGATAAAATATGTTAAGAAGTGAATCATCGTCGAGGATGTGGATAGGGGTGTAATTGGGGCTGATATGCACCCTACAGTACTGGGTTTGCCCAAGGCTGATAGACATTGCAGTAGAAGGGACGTACCTTTGCTGTTCTGACTCAAGACTTTGTGCACACTCACTGGGCGTCCTGATTAAAGGAAGACAACTGGCGGTAAACATGGGAGGGGTGTCGTGTCAGGCCGTCAGGATGAATGTTGGTTGACAATAGAGATTTTGGCTCGGATGTGACTGCCGTGAGGGCCGTCACGGTGGACATTCAATATTCAATTGTCACCGCCACCGCCTCTACTTCTGCTATGTTGGCTGCTATTCGGATTGTGAGAGTGGGCGAAGAGGAGGTCCTGCCCGTGGTTGACTTGCATTACAAATACGGAGCCACGTGACGTGACGTTGGCAAAAAACATGACGTCACCACTCTTCACCCTCAAGAATACCCACTACGTATCATAGCCGCGCAGCGCAGCGCATATTTCTCGTCAAGTCATTCTGCGCGACCGAATTTCAATCGGTCTGAAATTTTGTAGTGTAGTGCTGCCAGTGTACCCCGCATCGCGTCCCCTCGCCAAGTCTCCACAAAAAGGTCCTCCCGTGAATTTCTCTTGTTCCAACAGAACCAATAGCCTTACTGTCAACGGAGCAAGGGTCACCAATGGTCACCATATGACTCTCCCGTTGTCGGGTTAAATCACGCGCTCATTTTCCTGCGCCTTTAGCTGTCCAAGCACATTTCCTTGACAAGGAAAGCGCCCCTCCCTCTTTTCATCACCACTCTTCCCCATGTTAGACGATGTCGGAAACCAGCGGATCACCATCGTCCTGACTCAGAGCGGCCGCCGTGGCCATGCGGGCCACACCACGCTCACGGCGCGCAGGACACTCTCGATCCATGCGCCGGCCATGCCACCCTCAGCGCGTCTTCCCATCAAGTTCCGCACACTGAGCTTGCATTTGGGACACACCAAAAAATCAGACCACAGCAGCAACGGGTCCAAAGGCGCAGTCAAAGGTCAGCCTGTCGCTTGTCCCATCCCGCTCCTTTCCCACCGAAGTACCGCAAAAATGCTCCTCCCTTTCGTCCTGTTAGATCCGTCCGAACTAGATTGGCAGAAGGTGTCCATCGATGAGGCGCTCCGACGTCTAGCCGTAGGCCAGAAGACCGGCCTCGAAGCTGCGCAGGCACGCGCCGCGCAGCTCAGTTCGGCACGAACCGGATGTCGCCCCCGCCAAGCCGGACTCTAAGCAGGTTGTCGGCTGGGTATTTGGCGGCTTTGGCAGCCCACTGCTAGCCGCCAGCGCCGTCTCTTCCATCGCCTGGTACGGCCTCTCACATCTTTCCTTCAACTCTCTCATTCTTTTGGGACCTGTGAGCCCTGAAAACTGGCTCACAGGGTGCCTCTGTGGGGTTCTCACCCGCGGACGTCCGACCTCGCCCTTACCGTCGTCCTTCTCGTCGTTGTCATCCTCCAGACGGTCTTCAAGGCGTGGCAGGACTTTTCGACCTCCCATGTCATGGCATCCATCCAGGACATGCTCCCCGATGATGCCGTTTTCCTTCATATGGGGTTCAGACGACTCTTCCCGCTGCTTCACTCGTTCCTGGAGACCTCGTCCAAATATCTATGGGTCAGGTACCCGCAGAAGTCAAGTTGATTGACATTGGAAAAGACGAATGACAACATCCTTGAGGTACGTGACACAGCGTCCAGGGCTCGATACACGTTCTTCTTTCTGATGCGCTCCTTTTTAGACAAAGAACATTGCCCTTCAAGGGACACTGTGCCATCAATATACATAGATAGTAGCACGTTACGAAGAACAAGTGCCCGTAAAGGGTACAAGGAAAGGGATAGCAGGAGTTGGTCTCCGCAGAAGCCAGCTCTGAATTCTCTGGGTAAACTCTGGCGATATTCGAGCGGCACAAACCCTCAAGTCTGTTGGTTGGTGTGCGGGGTCGTATCGGCAGGAAACGTTGTCCTGGTTAATGGAAGCGACTTTAACCCGACCTAATGATAAGGGAGTGATCATGGATACCCTAGATAGCGGCGCTGACCAAAGCCCATGTGCACCCTTGGTAGGGCTAGTTCGATGCCCATCCATCCACCGCGTACAGGAGAGAATTGAATAGCAGACAAACCCATGAATGCTTCTCCAATGATCGCCTCTGTGCCAATGACAGGCTCACACCATTCAAATAGTGGGATAGGTTTCTCAGCTTGCGGATGATACCCTACGGCCGAGACCGAGAGGGGATAGAATCCATGAGGGGAGCACTGAACTCTGGTGACAAGCTGAGGGGCGCATCCGTGCGAGTGAACCCAGTGGTCGAGAACTCCGTCCAAGTAAGCGTCGTCCGTTTTGCGGCTTGGGACTGCGACACGGCATGATGAACATTAACAACAGGAAAGAGCCGAAACTGAGGCGTACCGTCTCCAGGCACTTTCCGTGAGGTTAACTTACAATTTCTTCTCCCTCAGTTCCTGGCCCGCGAACACCATCACTTCGACTTCGCCCTCCTTGAGTTTCGTTATACTCCAGAATCGCATTTCCCCAATAACAGCAGGTTATCCCAGACCAAAATAGTCGGCGTGACTGTCCGAGTGTAGATACAGCATTAGGTGAAGCGGTCAATGCATTCGATGATTCGACGCCTGTAGGAGGATGGAAATCTGGGGAATGCCCAGGAGTGTCTGTATAACAGCGCAGCGACGACTTGAAGATTGGTTGAGCCATACGCCCCTAATCGTGACATTGCGCAATCGCGTTTAGGAAGTGAGTCATTCCACTTGGGGCTCCGATTGCCCGGCTCGCGGCAGTCTTGACGCGATAAAGCGCATACATGTGGATGTTCTGCCTTGCACGGACGATGCTCACAGTGCAGGCTCAGTGGCAGGATAGTATGTGGTTCCTCAACCAACGGCTGGTTCTGAGAGAATGGCCGGGTAACTCCAAATCCGTTCTTTGGTGGGCGCGGACAAGCCAAGAGACGGAGCGCTACCACGTCCGCCGCTGAACGAACAAAACGACTCGGACTCGTTGGCGAACAAAGACTGTAGATCATTCCACAATTCGTTGGTTGCACGAAAATTTTCGGGATAGGCATGTTGGAAGGGTGGCGCAGCGCGCCCGAGACGGAAGGGAGGTGGTCTGGAAAAAGAGAGAACGTTGGAGGGGTGGGCCCCGAAGATTAGGAGCTGGCTATGACGCGTGCGAAGGGAGGAAGGATATTGATAATCATCGAAAGGCGAGATTACTGTGAGGGCATGATGAGCCTAAAGAGACACGCAAAATGTGGAGAGAACCTAATTCAAGACCCACGACAAGTTCTGCGGGGGAGGCAAAGTGGGCCAACTCAGGCCATGTATGTTTTGTGCCCAGCGGCGGGGACGACACAAGCATGAGGGAATGCTTGGACGAGGCAAGACGAGGGCCGGGGCGGGAGAGTTTACGTCGAGGGCGAGCAAGACTAGGAAAGAGGCAAGGAGACGTGTACCGAGTACCTCGCTAACGGCGTACTGTAGGTTAGGCGGTCATCCTCGGCGTCATGCTGCTGATGGGAGAGGTAACTGCAGCGCTGGTGCTACGTGGGGTCCTGTACCCGGAGGTGCACATTAATCGAATCCAAAAAAAAAACTGCGGCGCTAAGCTCATGGTTGCTGGATTCAATTCAAATTCAAATTCAAGGATAATTCGGCAAAACCCGAGATAAACCGCATCGCATCAGACCAGTACTGTATACCTTGCTGTATACACAATTTTTATCCTTAGAATTTTTTTAACAATAAATTACAGTTTATTCACCGCGACTAGGGAAAAAAAACTGGTACGAAAGCACGAGGCCCAGTGGGAGACACAGCTGACATGCAAGGTTGTGATCGAGTCACCAGACGCGCCATTGACAGTTTCCAAAACACAGGTGTGTGAGAGCGCGTCTGGGGCGCTCGACGCTCGACGCTCGTCTTCATCTTCTTTTCCTCGGCCCGAACTCGGCCCGGCTACTCTCTTCGCTTCCCGCTGGCAGTGCCTTGAAGTGGTGTCCGCTGAGCACTGCCCGAGTACTGCCCCATGCCAGTGGCTGGGTGCGAGGCTGTAATAGGGTGAAGCCCCCAAATACACAATCGATCTCTTCCCTTCCTTTCCCTTCTTCGCCCACAGTCAACGTCCGAAGTCTCTCACTCCCATTAAGCCCCAAACCCATGTCGTCGATGCCCAATACAACCACCATTTCCTCCAACTTCACAACCCTCTTTGATGTCGCCCTGGCCAAGTACACCAGACTTACTGGCAGATATCTCTGCGACCACCCATTTACCTCCATGATCGATCGGTGCAAGTCTCCGGATGGGATCCTGGCGATATTCCAAGAGCAATCCATGGCATTTGATCAATTCAGAAATGGCGATCCCAAATTGATCAAGTGGCTTGCACCTCTTGTCGATCGGTTGCACGCCATATCCACCAGCGCAGTCATTAGCGCCGGTGCTAGCCTCGTAAGCCCGCCGATTGCTGTGTCCTAGCAACGAACGTAGTCCGACATCTTAGCTTTAGACATCCCCCCCTGCAAATATTATTTTTTCTGCAATTGCCATGCTCCTATCAGTGCGTGTGACTCTCACCACCTTCAATTGGCTCGTAGTTGAGAATATTTGCGTCTGCTAGAAGGCAAAATATGTGAGAGAAAGCTACGATGCCCTTGTCGACATCTTCCAATGCATGGAAAACTTGGCGCGTCGACTCCAGATTTATACGGTGATCCAACCCACACCGGCCATGACAGAAATGATAGTCAAAATCATGGTCGAATTATTGGTCGTGCTTGCCTTGGCAACAAATCAAATCAACCAGGGACGACTGAGTAGGTCATGACATCCTCTCTGGTGATCACTTATCCTTGACTGGTTGCAGGAAAATATGCAGGAAAGCTATTGGGGGAGAACGACATCGAATCGGTTCTTCAGCGACTGGATCGACTGACCCTCGAGGAGTCCAAGTTGACCATTGCCCAGACTCTCAGTGTGGTTGTCTGCACCGGATCCATGGACGAATCACAACATCGCTCGCAACGCGCATCACAGTGGCACCGCCAAGTGGTTTACTCAAGGCGACATTTTCGGGGAATGGAAATCCACTGGTGGTCTGCTATGGATCCATGGTCTTCGTACGTTAATCATCTTCCATCCTTTGTCCGCTACTGATCGCTTTATAGCTGGCTCAGGAAAGACCGTCCTTTCGTACGTATCACCACGATTGTTGTTATTAAACGAATTCACATCCTTTATTAGTTCATCGATAGTCGAAGAGGTCCATGACATGCGACAAATGGGATTGGTCACAGTTTCCATGTTTTATTTCGATTTCCGGGATCGTGGAAAGCAGGAACTCCGCCACCTGTTGTCGTCCATTCTTGTCCAGCTCTGCGGCTTGTCTAACAAGTTCTCTGAAATTCTCTCCGCCCTCTATCAGAACCACAATCGTGGCTCACGCCAACCCAGCGAGGACGTACTTATGGAATGCTTGAAGAGCATGCTCAGACTTCCAGGGCAAGGCGCACTTTATCTCATCATCGATGCCCTTGACGAATGCCCGAATTCCTCCGGGTACCCTACGTCACGAAAGCGTGTCCTGGATGCCATTCAAGCGCTCATCGAGTTGGAACTTCCACATGTTCATTTTTGTATCACCAGTCGGCCCGAGATTGACATCCGAGACGTTCTGGATTCCCTTACAACCTACAACTTGGCACTTCATGACCAAGCTGGACAAAATCAGGACATTCTTGACTATATCAACCACTTTGTTCGCTCCGACCCAAGTGTGCGTCGGTGGCGAGAGGAAGACAAGAAACTGGTAGTCGAGACCCTGGAAAAGAAAGCTGGTGGGATGTAAGTCATGACTTCCCTGTATATTTTATATCGACAGCTCACACCTCTCCAAAGGTTCCGGTGGGTCCACTGCCAGATCGAAACCCTGAGTCGGTGTTTTCCGCCGAGTATCCGACGTGTTCTAGATGGATTGCCCAAGACGTTGGACGGCACCTACGAACGAATCTTGTTGGAGATCGATGAGGAGAAACAAGTCTACGCCAATCGACTATTCCAATGCTTGGCAATGTCAATCCGCCCGCTTCACGTAGAGGAACTTGCCGAGATTTTTGCAGTTCTTCCGAATGCAGAGTCGACTCCAGGTTTCGATGTCAGTTGGCGCCCTGAGGATCCGGAAGCATCTATCCTTTCCGCCTGTTCTACATTGGTCACGATTGTCGATACTAAGGCCTGGTCTGGAGCAAGAACAAGAAGAACAGTACAATTCTCACATTTCTCGGTGAAAGAATACTTGACCTCTGATCGCATTGCGAACTCGGCACCTATTTCCCACTTTCAAGTTCTCCCTAAGCCGGCCCATACCCTCCTCGCTAGAGCATGTCTCGGCGTCCTCCTTCAGCTGGACTACAACATTGACAAAACCAATCTTGAGAACTTCCCCCTGGCTCTGTATGCAGCAGGGTTATGGGTGAATCACGCATGTTTTGAGGATGTATCATCGTATATCAGAGATGGGATGGATCACCTCTTCGATGAGGACAAGCCACACTTAGCCGCCTGGCTCTGGGTTTTCAATAGAGACAAGTCGCATAACATATACGACAGTGACATGGACTCGGACACTGTTCACCCGGAGCAACCTGATGCAGTTCCACTATATTACGCTGCGTTGTGTGGCTTCCGTGATTTAGTGGAGCGCCTCCTTTATTTGCGTCCACAAGACCTCAACACTAAGGGCGGCGTATGCGGAACTCCACTAGGTGCCGCCTTACACAAAGGACATCTGAATATTGCGCTGTTTCTACTAGAACACGGTGCCGACGGAGAACAGCGCGGAAAAGTGGATCAGAATGGATTATACATTGCATCATCCCATGGATACACCGAGATTGTGCGGACACTAATCGATCGCGGTGCAGACCTGAATGCGGTTTGCGACGACTGGGATGAGTGGCTTCTTAATTCGGCTTGGCCGATTCGTTATCTGAAGTGGACGCCGCTACATGTGGCATCGTTCAAGGGAAGACTAGAGGTTGCAAGGGTGCTACTAGAATATGGTGCCAACGTGAATCACCCGGACAATCTTGGCAGGTTTCCGCTACACATTGCATCGCGTGGTCCATGCAACGACCTCGTTCGATTATTACTCGACCACGGTGCGAATCCCAGCGCACTGGATAATGGGGATGAAACTGCCTTGCATCATGCAGCCTACTCTGGAGAGCTGGGAGTCGTCAGATTACTTCTTGACCATGGCTTGGCCGTGAATGCTCGGAACAAGCGGAGCATGTGGGGATGGCGGGGGTGGAATCCGTTGCCTATTGAAGGGGACGATATCTGGACCAAGGGGTGGACTCCGTTGCACTATGCGACGGCAGGAGGTCCCGTGGAAGTCGTGCAAATGTTCCTCGACCATGGTGCCGACGTGAACACACCCGATGAATGCCGCTGGACAGCATTGCACCTGGCAGCAATTGAGGGACAACTCCCGGTTGTGGACACCCTACTGCGGCGTGGTGCAAATCCTCATGCCCGGAACATGGAGGGTCACACGCCGTTCGGGGCTACCAAGTATCGTCCCACTTGGAGAAACCGAAGTCCGCACTACCCCCAGATCATGCAGCTCTTATCGGAGCAGACCCGTGAGAGTGGGTATGGTCCATGATCATGGGCCTAACCTAGCAGGTTGTGGGTTTCAGAGGAGCCTACTTTAGATATGCTTTTGTACTCTGCAGGCACATCGCATGTCCATTTTGTGTGACACCAGTCCATATACACATAGTAATGAAGTGTATGACGTCCCTTTGTACAATGTCATGGTGCTGTTCAGCGAACTTTAGAGTTCAAGCTGCCGCAGCCTCGCGCTCGAGTTGCTTGTTCTGTACTTTTTATGTTCTTATCCGCCTACCAGATTCAGGTTCATGGGTGGCAAGCGGCGCTGTGGGCGCGATGGTTCCCACTCTCGTGAGTTCACGATAGAAGGGAAAGAAATGAGGAGAGAGAAAAGTATGACAAAACAGAGAATTAGAGAGAGAACGCCAGGCGCAAGGATTAAGGTCACATAGTGCAGGCGCGTTGATGAGAGACTGTAATGATAAAGACTAGAACAGGGGGGAGAGAGCAGGGATGTCAAACATGAGAGCTTGGGGTGAGTGATGCATGTGATGGTTCGCTGGCTCGGATTGTTGTAAGAATTGTCGACAAGGAGAGGGAGAACGTCGAGGAAATTGCACAGCGAGGAAGGAGGAGAACAAAGGCCGTCAATGGTTGACCTACCAGGAGGCTGAGAGGTGTTTATATGGGTGCGCAATACTTATATCTATAAGGCAGGGTGCGTCAGTATACTGCTATCGTACAAAGATGTAGGGAAGAAGGGAGGGTGAGACAGGAAGCTGAGATGTCAGCGACAAGGACGGCTTGGAAAAGGATAGCTAGAGAATGTAGAAACGATGGTAAGATCGACGATTGAATGATAGCGAGGCAAGAAAGAACATGAGTCGAAGGAAATAGGTAGAAAGCAGTCGACGGTGTATATATACCACGGAGCTGGAATATGATGCGAGCGACGATATTGACGACCCATTCACCGCTTTCCTCGATGCTCGCCAGAAACCTGGTCACCCCGTAGCCCTGCTTCGTCTCTGAATGGACTTCGTCTGACAATAGTCGTGAGCATTGGCGTGCATGGGTGTCGAAAACCGCAGCCAAAGTTGACACAACCTATACGAATGGTAACCTCGAAGACTTATTTCTGGCTTGTATACCCCTTCTTATTTCTGTCTCCCCGGCGAGTAAAGTGGCACCTTGTTTTCGGGCTGCAGTCCTGTGGGTATAGTCTTTATGTCACGGATTCGTACAGCTTGATCGCTATGGTATCTATTGTTGAAAATGTGCACCAACACGGTTATTGCTAGCGATATGCAACCCCCGCAAAACAAAAGGTACCTGTAACAGTTTACAGCTGATGTGATTTCCCAAAGGCAATATGATGCATGCCTAAGTGCATCGCAATAACGCAAGGAGGGCCTTGGTCAGGAAATTGAACATCTATTGGAGGCACTTGGCCATGGAGCAAATTCTGGATTTCTGTGCTCCTCGATCCTGTCCGAAAATGGCATACATGAGCACACGGGCACGCTTTGGGTAAAACGAATGAGACGGTGAGACAGCAGGCTTCCATGGTCACCCCAAACTTCACCAGGGATAAGGGGATGGCGATGTATGACGAAACTAGACTATCCCTTTCCCTAGGCAGGTTTCCGGCTCAGGGAAAAGTATACTCTGGCTCGAAATCGAAGGCTAATCACGAATGATGCTAAAAGTGGCGGGGCAAGGAGGAACTTGTGACATGTTGATGACCTATATGAAGGAAGCGGGTAAACGTCCATTTCTTGAAGAGGCAGCACATTCAAGAAATGGAAGCTTACGTCGGCTTTCAGGAAACCGCTGGACCGTCCATGCTTTCAATGGCAGAATATAAGGCGGAAAGAAGGAACTGTGGGTGACTGATCTTGGATATGGTCTCTTGTGAGAATATCTGGGGCAGAGGATAAGAATAGTTTTAGGGGCGCACGTAATCACGCACTGTCAAGTCAGTTCACCACTTTGTCGTCCATTCCCCGAACCTCGCAGCTGCCTCGTGCGTCGTTATTGATTCCTCGCACCTACCTCCCCTTCAAATTTTCTACACCTTGTCGCCATCGGTGTCGACTTTCTGGGTCAGTTTATCGAGATCTGGTGCGGTTGGTTGACGGTTGAACGTCATAAGAAAATACGGTTTGAGGAAAGTCAGACAGGATGGCGACGCCGCCTCAAAATTTCCGGCGACACGGCCCGGATATGGATCACGTGCAAGGACATTTGCTGCCAATTCTCGGTGTAGGGGGTTTACCAGTAAAACTACAAGTACTGTAGTGACTGCCGTAAGGATGGCACATGTTGCAGCCTCGGAAACGAGCACCGCTGGCAGTACCGCATAATCTCCCTGCCTCCTCACATTGTGTGCACTTGTGTGTGCACTGATCAACTATGTGACATCCTCTGTGCGCCCAACCCGACGCGTTCGGCCTCGTCTTGCATGCTTCGCCTCTGACCTTTTGTCTTCGTTGCCACACAATCGATACATGTTCCCTAACGGCCAGGTTTCCTCCTCTCGTCGCGCCCCAAGTCCTATGGCTGAAGATACGCGAATCGCCCAAGCTTCGTTGGCAGACGTGACCGTGACGGGTGTTCACCGCCTCGAAAAGCCCATCGCTCCACACAGCACACGTCATACACGGCCCTCGCAAGTCAAGTCTGGGTCTGGACCACATATCTGTTAGGAAAGTACTTTACTGGATATAGCTTCAATCAGGTCCTTGTTCGTACGTTCCCCTATCTCCTTTTGGTATGGTATAGATCTACTGCTCTCCATTCCAGTATTCCTTCTTTTGCCTCGGGCTCGTTACCATCGAACGTCGCTGCACCCCCTACCCTCGTCGTCTACGTCCTGCCGTCACGCGCCTAGATACGATCCAGTAAAATTTCTACCTCTCGGTCACCGCTTACTTTTCGCCATCGTTGCAGCGCGCATCTGTTGCCGATAGGGTCGCCGTCACCCTTGTCCCTTTCTCTTTTCCCTCTTCTAACCCACCTTGCGCGTAGAGTACTTGTGCTCTACTATATCAGACTCGCATATGTAACCCTCCGCGCCTAGCCTCGTCAAAGCGGACACCTGCGGCCCACTTTCTCCCTCGTCTCTTATTTTTGTGTGCCTTCATCCTCGCCCGACCGATTGACGACAAACCGAGCCACCGTGCCGTCAAATCGTCTCTCTGGTGCTGTTCTCTTTGTGTTTCTTTCGCCATTTCTGTTCGCTTTCTCCCACCGCTTTACTTCCCGTCATCACTGACTGCTCTGTACCTTGCCGTTGCCGACTGCCCCTTACGCCCCATCGCTGCCTCAAGACTGCTCGCTATTGCACCGCACCTCTTGCAATAGCGTCGCCTTGCATCGTTCAACACCTTCTCTCGCCGGTTCTCGCTTGTTCGGGATCGCGGCTTCTTGTCCTCAAGAACTACTTCAGAACTCAGTACCTTACACTGCCAACGTGCTGCCAACCAATCGATGGATCAAAGGTAAATGTATGGCCCTTACAGGAAGTTTTTTCTAGTTTCCTGGATTTATACCGAACGTTGCATTTGTGAGCTCGTCTTCTCAGGTTTCGGACCTCATCCTGACGCTGAGGCGCCGCCGTATTCTCGTAGCTGAGCATTAGCTGAGCATACAACAATTAGCACGATCAGCGACACCCTGCTTTTCTCAACTTTTCTGTCAGTTATTAGAATGGATATCATCTTGAGGCATTGATCGTGCCATATTAGATGTGGGAAGGGCGAAACTTCCACTTTTTGATAATCCATTAGTGTCACGCAATGCGTGACCATTATGAAAGAGATGACAAGGAGGACGAAATAGAGGGCGCTCTTCCCGGCACCACCGGGTTCAGGAAAAAGCGTCCTCTACTTCAATTCTGGAGTCAGGGAAATCAGGGGAGTACAAATTCCCTTGCGAGTCCATAGGAAGCAACAAGTCGAGTGTTACCCGTCGAGGGTCAGTACCGGTGATAAATGAAGGTCTCCTCCTTCCGTCATGCCTCTCCAGCGTGCTGAATATCGAACATTGTCATGATTTGTTCAAGAAATCGCTTTGAGAAAGCCCGGTAGGAGACGATTTTGGGGCTGTTTCTTATGGGGTTATCCCAGGTATCAGAACGGACCCATTCAGGTGAGAGAAATGACGAACCCATCACGCTGATCCACGCTTCATAGATAGCTTGTACGACGTCCTCCTCATCGATAGAGAAGGAAGCTTGGCCAAAATAGACGTACGGATGAAAAAAAAATAAAAAAATCAACGGTCCGGATAAAGTCCGCTTGATACTCCGACAACTGTTGCCGTCGTCCCTCCTCATTGCTCTATACAATGCCTTCCCTCATCGCATGCCATCCGCGTGAAAAATTATACCGTTTACCTGCAGGTAGACTAGAGCAGGGTTTCGTTGTCCGTAGAGCCGTGAGAAGAATAACTTGGCGCTCTGATACGAGCTCAGCGCCACACTTTTTCAGAGTCTCCATGGGTCTTAACCTCGGACATCAGACGCATACTCGTCCTACTACCTCCCTGATATGCCACACTGTCTAAGGCCGCCTGCCTTCTGTTAATAGGGGGCTCACACACTTCTGAGCAGCGAAGTCGAAGGTTAGCTTATTATCGCCATATTTATTAGGCTCATGACCAAATCGCAAGACAGAGGCCGGAGTACATTCGTCCACATCCTCGACGAAGATCCCCTTTTCGACATCGATGAAATCTCCCTCTTGCCTCTCTTCGGCTTACCTATCCTCCGCTTTTCGAATGGGCCGTTCTTTGCCGGGTTTTGGGTAAAACCCAGTTCGGTATCTCGGGTAATGGGACTCCTCTGCGCGTTCATGATGGTGTTTCGGGGCGGTTTTCTTTTGGCATATAATGAAGCTATTTTTCGCCCCTCAATCATGGGTTATTTTTCGCATTGGCGCTATGAATCCTGTTTTTTTCACCGAGGTTCGATGCTTCTTTGTAGGGAGCCCCTCCGTCGTTGGTGCAGCGGAAGACGGGGGCGCACCGTGTTGAACCCTACAGTGAACATCTCATCCTGCACTGTTATTTGCGGACATCCTCCCCAATAAGCTTCATGGGGCGTTCAAAATCGAATTACTCCATACCCGTCATCAGCGTGTTAGCATAGACCTGGGTGCGGATTAAGGCCTGTTTGACTACCCTTGCCAGGTCACGGCGTCCCATTTGTAACTCGTTTTAGAAGTGTTTCGACTTGACCCCATCGGTTCCCCAAGCGGAAGGCTCTGAGCATTTATGTCTCACCAGCAGGTATGGTGACCTCAGGTGCGCTTGGTATCCACAGACATCCACGTTCCTACCCACTGATTCAAGCAACACCTGAAGGCGGAAGCTGCAGATACAAAGCTAGGAAGATAGCCTGAATCTATCTTCGTCCCGGAGTGACAGAATCAAGTCCCTGAAGCATTCAAGTTGAGGTGATCAGAGCAAACCAGTTCAAACATTTATTATGAGTATGCCGACTCTGAAACCAATAAAAAGAGATATTTCCTTAAACATAGGTAGTATTTAAGTAAATTGAGCGCAGTTACGACCGAGGAATAGCTACGTTTGTGCCAAAACTAAAAGAAAATATGAGAAATAACATCAACTGAAATTTGTGTATCCCACAAGGATGCGAGCTGAGGGAGCTCGATTGCTACGTTCGCCCCGCACCACAGCTTATGGCCACTATAACTGTGAATAAGGTGTGATCAGAGATGGACCAGGGCCACGGGATGGCCAGTGTTCTTGCGAGCATCGATGAATGAGGCGAATGCGTTACTGGCGTCGTTAGTGGCAGTGTACTCGAGTACCTTCAATTCGGGTAACAATTCCATTGGTGATTCCATGTCGTCTGGTCGCAGACAGCGAGACAGTTCCCCGACAAGGCCGTCGAGCACCCGAAGTGTCTTCAGATTGCCCAACGACCTCAGAAGCTCGCGCCACTGCGTGGGGTGGGCCTCCTCATGCGATCCTGTGTCATACTCAAGAGTGAGATACTCCACCGTAGAGAGTGGTATCCTGAGAGTATTGAAAATTTGCATCGCGGAAGCAACCTGCCTGTCGAGTTGGCAGGTGTGAACTTTCAAGCACAACGCATACGCAAACATATTGGCGCCCTCACGGGGATACACCCATAGCATAAAGCATTCCTTATAAAATGTGAGGTTGATGCTGCTGAACCTGAGGCTCCCTGTCGAGCTCATAAATTGCAAGAGATGTAGAACAGGAGAAGTAAGCTGGTGGAAGAATGTGATTTGGAGTTTTTCCAAGAGGGGGGTGGTGATCCGAGGAAGAATCGCTTCTAGGTACGCGCTAGCACCCATGAACCCAAACCAGCGAAGGTTAGGAAGTGTGACATGGGTCGTGATCGGCATATGCAATGGTAACCTCCCAATATCAAGAGTGGGAGTAGAGTAGGAGAACTGGACACCAAGCGTCTCTAGTTGGGGCATGAATGAGACGCTGTGAATTAAGTCATTCGGGTGGAAATAGCTGGATAGTGGGATATTATTAAGCGAGAGCGTGACAAGGCCGACGGCTCTCGTGAGCACTGGAGATCCAATCGGAAGGGCAAAGTTTTCCAATATGAGATGACGTAGACGTGGTGCATGAAATGTTCCTGGAAGAGTGATGCTTGTCGTATTGTTCCTGACCGTAGGCATGATATACAGGTGTTCTAACAAGGGAAAATCGTCACCCATGGCCACGACGAGCTTCTGTAAATTTGGAACAGACATCCGAAGGCGGACGCGGCGCACGCGATCACGGTGCTGGAGTGCAAGCAGTATTCCCTCTTTGGATCCAGCCGTGATGTCACCCGCTTCGTTGAGATGATCGATTATCAGAGGGAGTTGACTTAGGTGAGATGAGTTTGACAGCATGTCTGCTACTGGGGTGGCACGTGCGCAAACAAGGGAAAGACCGAGATAGGACGCCGAGCCAAAAATGAGATATCGCCACCTCTGGCAAACATGGACAAGCTTGTACCACCAACGTTCGTGGGCCCATTCTCCCCCCTCAAGGAAACGTGGAGCAGGAACCCCCTCTCTTTCCCAAACCACAGGTCGACAAAAGCAAAATATGTTGAGAAGTGAATCATCGTCGAGGATGTGGATAAGGGCGTCATTTGGCTTGTTGTATGCCCTAAAGTACTGTGTTCGCTCAAAGCTGATGGTCATGGCAGGGGAAATGACGTACCTTCAGTGTTCTGACTCCCGACCCTGTGCACTCTTGCGGGTCCTCTTGATGAAAGGAAGGCAACTGGACACGGCAAGGATGTGTCGTGTGAATGTGAATGTTGACAAAGATTTTGGCTGGGATGTGACTGCCATGAGTGCCTTCACGGTGATTCAATTGTCACCGCAACCGCCACTACTGCTGCTACGTTATTGGAGCGACAGGAAGATCATGAGAGTGGAGGCGAAATGAGATCCTGTGTGATAAATTCGGCCAACTACGCCACATGATACAGAAAACGTAAGTTACGAACATGGATCCACGTGACATGACCTGCGACGCGTTGTGTACAGTAATTTGTACCAGTTTGATGACCAAACAGAAATCTGCATGGAAATTGGAAATAACAGAATGCTTCGCCTTTGGGCACCGGTCCAAAGACAGA
>Ga0307512_10003376_pt1 | contig 18685 bp, 17 predicted proteins | sample 14_EM_MG_FD_200267 | JGI IMG/M metagenome (GOLD analysis project Ga0307512, IMG submission 200267) | Populus trichocarpa ectomycorrhiza microbial communities from riparian zone in the Pacific Northwest, United States - 14_EM | ecosystem: Host-associated > Plants > Roots > Unclassified | place... | reverse complement strand
CCACCTTCGACTGTCGAGGATCTCACACATCTCGAATCTACCTCCACCACCAAGAACGAAGAAATAAAATCTACGCCTGCCATACCGCCAAAGGAGGAACCTAGACCGAGCGCCGTAATCTCGAGGAAGGAAATGGAGCCTGCGCTCGTCAGACCATCGAGAGAGGAGGGACGCAAACCCATCCCTGCCCCCTCGAGTAACGAAGATGTACGAGTTGCGCCTGTCGTGCCGCCCAAACAGGAGAAGCCCAAACTAGCCCCTGTAACTTCGAAGGACGAAGTTACACGACCAGCGCCCGATATGCGGTCAAGGGAGGAGGAGCTTGGGCCGACCCTCGCTATCCCAACGAAGCCTCCGCCCGTCGGACAATCAATAGAGGAAGAAACCAAGCCGACCCTTGCCATCTCAAAGAAAGAAGAAATTCAACACGGACCCGCCAGTCTGCCAGAGGCTCGACCCAGACGGGTTCCCGCAGCCTCGAAGGATGAGATCGAGGTGGTGGTACCACTCAGACCCGCGGCCAAGGAGGTGTTACACAAAAGTATCAGACCTTGTGAGCCCGGCCCGAGCGTGGGTCCAGACTTATAATTTCATAACACATGTATATCCTTCGTTTTATCACTATGGTTTCATGGACTCGTAGTTACACTATATAAGAAGATCTCTCGTGTACCGATAACTACAACCTACTCCGAATAGAGTTCGGACATGGTTTTGTGTACCTTATTTACGAATGATAATCCAGCCAACTGCCTGTAATGGTTCGCTAGCCCATAGAAACATCGTATTACATAACTTCGGTGTACACCGGCACTGTAACACAAAATTTCATGCAATCCCCCAAGTTCCTTTAGGGGCAGAGACTCATTGTCGACGGTTTTTGTTCTTGATCGGGTTTGAAATGGAAGATTGCTGACCAACTTTCAAACGAAGTATAACATGTTGGAAAACCGAATCAGGTGCCTGAAGAGGGGAAATTCAAAGGAAACACGAGTTTGGTATGGAATCGATTAAAATTTACATGGACTCTGTGGGACTGCGTAGCCGGCCGTCATAGGGGAGGGGTCCGTTCTATCATTTCTCCCCACTATAGTAGGTGTGTGCTTGGACTCGGATAGCAGGATTTTACCCTCTGCGGCACCCGCTATCGTACTGTCTCGCCACGACCGCATCACCTGTCCAGTGATTCGTGACAACGAAAGAAAAGGTCGACACCGTGCGAGCGATCCCAGCGATGTGTCATCCAGGAGTGTAGTGAGAAGGAAAGCGTAAAAAAATAGCGGCAAATGTGCTCCGCATCCATCAACTCGCCAGAGAAGGCACGCCTCAAACCGACCCCTGCTACCTCAAGGGAGGCCAAGTGTCACCCAAACCACCAGGATACAGTGGGAACGCATCCATGACAGAGCTAAATTCTTCCCGGTTCCAGATGATACCCACTTCGCTTTACCCGTCTGCGAAAAGCCCCTAGGCGGTTCGATGGAAATAATGCATCGCACAGCTTCGCTTGTACCATAAACCCCTAGGCGCAGACTCATCTCCGATTTCGTTCCTGATCGGGTTTGGAATGGAAGGTTATTGACCAACCTTCGAATCAGGACAGGTACGAATGAATGGATCATACGAGATGAGGGGGCCATCAGCGGAAAAAAAAAAAGCAAGGAAAGAATGGATTGACTAAAGCAATCGGTCACAATTAAACTACCCAGTGTTACCCAGAACAATGTAATAGGCGCGTAAAGTAGGGGGTATCCATCGGCCAAAGGTCAGGGAATCAAAGTCCTTTCATCTATAATAACGATCCAACCAAAGCCGCAACAATTGCAACAACCAAACCACCTCCGATAGAGTTGGACATCGCGCCGTTACCACTGCCAGTGGTGCCACCGGTAGTGCCATTATTAGGGCTGGTAGAGTTGCTGGAGGCAGTGCCGTTGAGAGTCTTGGCAAGGCCCTGGAACGCAGAGAAGCTGCGTCCACTAGACTCGTCACTGTTGACGGCGAACACCATTCCAGCACCACAGTGATTGGCCTGAGCACAATAAGCCCAGATGGGAGCAGTGTCGTTGATGGTGATCGAATAGGTAGGGAAATCGGTGGCATCGGAACCAACTGGCATGTAGCCGGAGTCAAACCCGGACCTGGCCTTAGTAGTCTGGTTGGTCAAGGGCAAGCAGGGAGCACTGAATGAAGACTGGGTGACAGTGTGGTTCTTAACGTGGAAGGTGAACTTGATGGTGTCGCGAGGAGAAGCGCTGACACGGCTAGGAGTGAAGCTGAGATTTCCGTTGGGACCACCAACAATAACCTCAATGGTGTTTCCCGTAGCAGAGACAGGGGTGGGAGCTGGGGAGTTAGGGTAAGAGGAATATGTCGTCGTCCACACATCGGTACCGAGGGTGACGGTATCGGTAACAAGCGATGGAGAAGGGGGAGGGGGGATGGTCGTAGTTCCGTAATCAGCGGTCCATGTGGAACTGGGAGGGTTCTGAGCCTCAGCCTTGAGCTTGGCGCCAATTGCGAGAGCGGCGTTCTTGAAGTTGGTGAAGGAGTTGGGAGCCCCGTCAGCACCACAGTTGATAGCGTGGACCATGCCACTATAAATAGTCGGCATATGAGTTCTCATGCGACTAGAGCCGAGAACAAGCGAATACTCACGCTCCACAATGGCTGTTCGGGGTGTTACTAGCCTGATCACAGAACACCCAGATGGGTTGAGTCTAAATCGGGAAGAGACAATAACCGATCAGTAAATGTCATGGAAACTGTCGTCGCACATGCAGCAAAAATAACTCACATCGTTCACAAGGACAGTGTACGTGGGCCTGTCGGCAACGGCGACGTCGGTACCCACCGGATGGCTGAAACACATGCAGAGTCAGGTTACCGAGTAGGGAGCGAAAAGAATAACGGTAAATATGTGCTCACAAACCAGTGTCGAAACCGCCCGCTTTGGGACTACAAGGACCAGCGAACGACGACTGGGTCACAGTGTGGTTCTTGGGGTTGAAGTGGTAGACAACTTGGTCACCAGGATCTGCGAACTGAGCGATCGTCAACAGCGGAAGAGCGTAGATTATGGCAAGGGGAGCTCACAATTGCCTCTGGCGTAAAAGTGAGGGCGCCACCATCACCACCGACTTGAATGTCGATTACTTTGGCGGAAACGGTAGATGCGAGGACAAGACCGATGAAAGGAATGAACATGGCTGGCAAGTTCGTGTGCGTGTTGGGTAACGAAATAAACTCAGAAAATGCTCGAGATCAAGAGCTGAGGATCGAAGAGTGGGTAGATCTGTGAGGAGAAGATATATAAAAAAGAAAGGAATGAGAGTGTTTAAAAAGGACAGAAGAAAAGGAACAAGTGGATGAAGAAAGAGAAGGCGATGAGCCTTTTTTGTCTCACATCAGGGACGCTGGAGTTCCCACGGTGCGATTGACCAATCAAATGTCGAATTTCGCGTAAGCACCGCACTGCCCGAAGGGTACACAAAAGCTTGATAAAGGCACCCTCGGAAAGCTTGAGAGTGAAACATGTCCGGAACTTCGGATGGCGTGAACAACACACCGGTCGTAGCACGTCGTCATACCTGTACAGTTTCCTGAACCGACGTGCCCTTCAGGTCGTTGGTCCGTGTTAATAGCCGGACCCGAGAGACTGGACTTCATTCACAGTCAAGCATAAACAAAGGGGGGATTCCGACACGTCGACATTGGTACCAAGTATAGTAGATAAAGATAAATACACGATCTTCGCAGCACCGATAACTTATATCGCTGGAACAAAAGACATAACCTCTTCGTAAAGCAACTCTGGAAAATCGGACAAAAGGTCAGCATACTCGATCATCAAAGCTGCGGTTGACCTACGTACCTTTCAACTGGTCCGTGGATAGATCATCCTTGTGCACTGCAATCGGATGCCATGTGAGACAGGGCCGAAATTAAGGACCACAGAAATAGCTCACTGTCGAATTCAAAATACTCAGGATCTAGAGAGGCCACCACAGGCTCGTCCTCCGGGTCGTGCTACCCGTGTATCAGGTGGTCAACGGGCTGCTCGGGCGAGCGGAAACAATGGCTCGCTTACATAGGCTGATAAATACGGGTGGTTGAGAGCTTGATCGACGGTCATCCGCTTCTTAGGGTCGAACGTCTACCGGAATCATATTTGAACAGGCCTCGCGCCACGATCAGGGCAGACGTACCAATGTCTTCGTCAGGAAGTCGAGGGCGTCTTCCGAAGCCTTAGGGAACAATACGTTGAATGGCCGTCGTTTACGGATCGGTAATGCGCGGATATAATCGCGTGACCGACGCGAAGTGATCCCATAAAACTCATCCAATGTAGGTGTGCCAATGACATCGAGTATCAAATCAAGCTGGTGGCCATAGTCGCGGCCAGGGAATAGTGGCTTCCCGTTCAACAGCTCCGCAAGGATACATCCAACGGCCCAGAGATCAACCGCCTATCAGACAGTTAACAGCGCCGGCGACCAGTGGTCGGAACCACCCACCTTTGTGTACATCTTGAATGAAAGCATGATTTCCGGCGCGCGGTACCACCGGGTGGCGACGTACTCAGTCATCAACCCGACCTCCTTCCCTTGCGTGGTGGAAGTGTTGACGCTCCGGGCCAAGCCAAAGTCGCACACTTTGAGGTCGCAATTTGCATTAAGCAAAAGGTTGGCCGGTTTCAAATCCCGATGGACGATGTCCGCGCTATGAATAGACTTGAGCGCCCGTAGAACTTGATATACGAAGTACTGTCGTATGGCGATCAGATGGGTGTTCGATGGAGACGAAGCCCTCGATACGTACCTGGCAGTGATCATCGGTCAACTGTTGCGTCCTAATAACCCGATGCAGATCCGTCTGCATAAGTTCCTGGATAACTGGAATCGCAGGAGCGTGAAAAGTTAGTTCGATCATGGGGTGAACGTCACGTACAATAAATCTCTGTAAAATCTTCCAAAGACGCTGGCTTGGTGATATCTAGAATAGAAATAATCTATTCCATTCGGTCAGTCGGCAAAAATGCATGGCGAACGGTCAGATGAACGAGATCGGCCCAAGTGGAGAGGATCAGGAATTTGTAAAATGGATCTCATACACTCACGTTCTCATTCATGCAAGTCTCGGAGAAGAACTTGAGGAGCTTGAGCTCTCGCAGCGTCCTCAAGCAGAATAGGGTATGCTCGAAAGGCAGGATCTTCTTAATAGCGACCTCTCGGCCAGAGGGTATATGCCGCGCTGAGGCGACGGTTCCGTACGCCCCCTCTCCAAGCCGGTGAAGAATCTTGTAGTTTTCACCTGCGATCGAGAATCGCGCTACCTCAGACACACGAAAGTCCAACCCGACCCTGCGGAAGATGCTCACCGACTTCGAACTTTGGTAAGGGCTTGTTCTTGCGTGAAGACATGGCTCCAAAATGTGCCTCTCCGCGTGACAGAAGGAAAAGGACGAGAAACAGGAGAATATACGTAAGAAGTCGAGGGGAGGGCGGGATGGACACGAAGGGGCCGTCGATGCTGGACAGCGAGTAATAATATTGGGAGGAGGCTTGAGTTTAACGCTGATCGTTGTGATCTATCCGAAACATCAATCATACCGCTCGCTGGAGCGCTGATCTCTTGCGGTCTCGTCGTTGCGTTTGGGGCTGTCCGACCCAACAATATCAGAAATGACTTGCAGTGCTAACAGACAAAACATGATGAAATCAAACGACATGCAGAATACACACTAGTGACGTGCTCGATGGAAGAAAGGAAAACAAAAAACAACATTACACAGCGATAAGGAAACCCACTGAATACGGGACAGTAGTCCGGATGTCGCACTTTAGAATCTCCGTTGACCCTTCTGCCAGTACGACGTGGCCATGCCTTCGACACCAAAATCTCCAAATCGCGTGTCACTCTCCAGCTCCGTCCCGTAGATTGTTTTCATGGGAAACGCCGGGGTGTCATCCAGCCTTGAACTTGCTTCTCCGTTTCCTGATGGATGCGAGTGTATAGGGTGTAACGGAGGCGTTCGCAACAGCGCCGAAAAGCTATCATCGTTAGGTTCTGGGTTGGCCGGCCGCTGTAATGACGGGTTGGACGCCACGCGGGTATCAGACGATCCTGCAGGGGGTCCTGACAGGAAGAAGGGAGAAGCCCGATCTCGTCGACCAGTTCGTTCGATGACGTGGGAAGTCGGAGACTCAGGTCGGGCAAGGTATGACGCAAATCCCCCTCCTGGGTAGACTGGTGTCGAGGTGGCGGCCTGGAATGCCGAATAATTGACTCCGAGCGGCAGGTTTTCCACTCCGTTAGCCGAGGTAGTTTGTAGATCATTCGGGGTAATTGGTGGCGAACGTCCTCCAAACAGGTCAGACAAATGGGTTGTCGGGGGAGGGGGGTCATAATCAGATTTCTCTTCTTCACCCGTATAGACAGTAAACTTGCGGGTCGCTGTCTGTTCCGGAGGGTCCGAGGCCCGCGAGGGACCCGCAACCATATGAATTTCATGATCAGAGGAGACCTTGATCCTCTTCTTCTGGGGCTGAGACAACTTGTGAGAGTCGTCGTCTTGAGAAAGTTGTTCCGTGTTTCCATCGGCTTCGCTCGCTGGTGAATCACGCGGCCGTTTCCCCAGCAAGGTTCCCGGAGGCTGTACAATGGATGCACGCACGAACGCTTCTAGCGTACTAAGGGCGACCTGAGGAACATCACTTTGATGAACGCGACTCTGCCACGTACTGTTCTCGGGCAGCAGCCTCACGCACAAACTCTTCAAACTTGCTACTCATCTTCTCTAGCCTATCTTCTGCACTATGAGCACGGTCTTTCAACTGTTCCACCTCATCTGACAGCTTCGTCCTTGTGCTCGTCAACTCTGACACTTGCAAGTTTAAGCGCTGAAACTCTGACTGGAACTGTTGAATTTGTTCCTGGAGAGGACAAATCTGATAGCCGCTATCAGGAAGAGGGTGCACTGGGTAATGGGAGGACTTACAATATTCTGCATGTATTCGTTTATCTTGTCGAAATTCTGGGATGGACCTTGTGCCACCGGGGTGGTCTGAGTCACGGGCGGTGGAGTTGTGCGGATGGTAGCTGGTGGATTTGGGGATTGGTGTTCTGGATGTGACGTTAGCACAAAGGTCAAGGCAAATTACAGACATAATACGCACCAGAGTCTTGTTCCTCTGGAATCGCAGCCTCTGGGATCTTAACGCTTTTGTTCACTCGCTTGTTATTCTTCGGCACGCTGAACGATTTCGTGACGGCGCGTGCGCCGGCGCCGCCGGCTGCCTTGGGTCGCCCGACCCCCAGTCTGAGTTGGGTTTCCTTGGCCTTCCGGGTTCGGGTTATAGGGGGTGCAGGTGGCGGTTGGGTTGCGCGTGGTTGGGTAACTGACCGAGGGTTCTTGGAGGCGTCCGACTTGGATTGAGTTGTGGGTTCACCCTCTTCGTCGGTGTCATGGACGACGACAGAGCTTCCGGAACGCAGTCGAGATTGGCCAACGTTCGTGGATCGGGTGGACGCGACTCTAACAGATGTCGTCCGTTTAGAGGGAGGGAGCTGTGGTTGAGGAACCGGTTCGGATTTCGGCATAGATTGGCTGTGTTCAAACGTTAGATCTCGACAGAAAACGCGTGGGGAGTAGGTACACGCACCTCGTCGCGTGCAAGACCAAGTCAATGAGGGCTTCGCTTTTGAGGTTAGCTTTGACGCCGTAGTCCTATTTGATGTTCGGGATTAATGCCGAGACGCTGAATAGGGGAAGACAGATGGTGACTAACCTTGCACAACTTCTGCAAGTCGACTCTCTTCATGGACTCGAGAGATTCACGAGTCAGAGCAGGAGCCATGGCCGTTGGACGTCGGGAGGGGGAGGGGGGCGGATGTATTGAATGACGGTTATCAGTCAAATCCTATACGTTCAATCGTTGACGGCGCGGGACCAACCACGGGCGTCTGTTTTCCACGCGGCTCCCACGTGATCGAACCCACTGCCGGTCCGGCTGTACCGCCAACTCACCGGCGTATGTCACCAACCTGCGCAGGAAACCGGCGAATGACAGCCACGAGGCTTCTCAAACATGGCCAACGTCTGGTCACTGAGCGACGTGGCACAGCACAACTCTCAAAGGTGAAGCGTTTTCCGAAGCGGCCATTTGCTAGAACCGACCTCTTCGGCTGCGCTAGTGATTGCTGGGTCATCATTGACGGCAAAGTATATGATGTCACAGATTTCCTTCCAGTACGCCCAATCAACTACCAGACGGTTCTAGTTCTCATTGGAAATGTTACAGGAGCACCCGGGAGGCAAACAGATCATCCTGAAGTATGCGGGACATGACGCTACCGCTGCATACAAGCCCATACACCCAGACGACGCGCTAGAAAAGAACCTGCCGAAGGAGAAGTGCCTTGGATCTGTGAACGTAACGGCCAGACAACAGCTCGAAAGCGAAGAGTCGCTTCGCAAGAAGACAAAGGATGAGATTCGTGTCACCGAGGCACAAGCAAGGAAACCCCCTCTGAGGCGCGTCCTCACGTTACAAGATATGGAGGTTCGTTCGCCGTACTAAAGCTCTTCGCATTTATTCCGACATTGTCCCACAGGATGTTGCTAGATCGGTTCTATCGTACAAGGCAAATGCATACTACTCCTCTGCGGCTGACGATCTCATCGGTCAGTGCCGTAAATCCGTACCATTCCTAGCTCGGTCACTGACCATCCAGCTTACAGCCCACAGCGAGAATATCAGAGCGTTCTCGAGGTTCTTTTTCCATCCCCGAGTACTACGGCCAGTGTCTAACTGCGACCCCTCGACTTCAATTCTCGGACACAAATCCTCCTTACCAATCTTCGTCTCCGGCGCGGCACTGGCGAAGTTGGGACATCCCCTGGGCGAAGCGAATATTACCAGAGGGGTGGGGCGATGCAACATCATCCAAATGGTCTCGACAAACGCTTCCCTTTCACCTACGCAGATCATTGCTGCCCGAGTGTCACCCGAACAGACACTGTTTTTCCAGCTTTACAAAAAGAAGGAAGATGCATCGGCCCTTGAACTTATCAGAGAGGTTGAGGCTCTCGGTTACTCTGCGATCTTCTTGACGGTAGATGCCGTGGTTCCCGGTAACCGAGAGCGTGATATCAAGGCTCCGTGGGTTCTAGAAGATCAGGAACGAGAAGCAGAAGGAAAGCCGCAATCGGTTGATGATCTACAAGACGAGGCCCTTGGGGATGGCCTTGGTACCGCGGGTGGACTTATTGCAGGAAACGACGCCGATATGACGTGGGAGAAGGTGTGTACTCACATCCCGTACTTCGTGTATTCGCCGAACCTGATCGGGCCAGACAATCCCCTGGTTGAGGAAAGTGTCAAAGTTACCGATCGTGATCAAGGGTGAGTACGTTGCACATATCTAGCGCCCCCACTAGCGTTAAACCAGACATCCTGCTCTTTAGGAATTCAGTGTGTGGCGGTCAGTCTTATGACCTGATTGGGAGTGTGACAGTTCGCCCTGATACCTAACTTGGGGTAGGATGCTATATTGGCGGCAGAGGCAGGGGTGGATGGGATCCTGATATCAAATCACGGTGGTATGAAAACCCTCCCTTTGACCTCCTGGTGACATATTCACTCTCATCTCTCTAGGACGTCAATTGGAATTGTATGTTGTGTGACTGACAAAACGAGGTCATCGTATCTGATCACTATGAAGCGCTATGCCAACTATAGAGGTGCTTTACCGGTTACGACAGCAACGACCTGATGTATTCCTGAACACGGAAGGTGATCAGCGTCATTCCCTTCTGGGGCCCGAAGACTAAAGCCCTATACAGTGTACATTGATGGGGGCGTGAGAAGAGGCACAGGTTTGTCCCCCTCCACTCTTGTCGGTTCAATCTAACGTGACTGTCAACAGATGTGCTCAAAGCGCTTTGTCTTGGAGCGAGGGCTGTAGGGCTCGGCCGGCCCTTCCTATACGCCCAAAGCGTCGGTCTGCTTGTCTCTTCTTCGTGCATGTGTTGATCTTCTGCATTCTTCTCTAGGCTTACGGTGAAGCCGGGGTGGTGAAAATAATCAAGATACTGGAGCGTGAGATCGTTCACGGTATGCGACTACTCGGCGCCGCAACGGCCAATGACCTTGTGCCGGAAATGGTGGGTTATCCATGCCCTACGCTGACCACGCATGTCTAACGGCAGCTTGCCAGGTTGAGAGAGTTGACTGGCAACCGATTCTGCCTGCCTTGGCCAAGTTGTAGCGGTATCTGTCAGAACACGCCGTATTAGACATACTCCACACCACCGTAATCTTGAATACTGCGGCTCAATTATTTCGAGACCTCGATCTGAAGTATTGGGGACCGCTAACCCTCTGCTAAATTTGCTTCTAACGTGAGGCACTTCCCACGAGGTCCGTCGCGTGACGGGTTCGTGGCTTGATTAAATCCACAAGACACACGTTCCGCTTGAAGTATGGGCACGGCCTAGGACAGAATGTATTGCACCTATAAATGACTTTTGGATTTGGTACAGAAGCTGGGAACTTGAAGTCGGGTGGGTTTGGCCGTACCCTGAGATGGGCGTTTGTCTACCGTACCGTCCCGGGTCAAAGAACAACCGTACCCAAGATGCAAGCATCCAATGGACCACAAGTTAGAAGTGGTATAAAGCATGTAACCGACCCAGCAAAGCGAAACAAAGTTGGGGACGCCGATCGGCCCATCTCTCTCACGCAACTCATCCATTGGAAAAAAAAAACCAAAAGCGTACCGAAACTTGTCATATCCAGCTATTAATACTGTCAGTTCGATGGGTACCCGGTATGAGCTGGGTAATCTATTCAGGGTGGATGGTTCCCCGCGAGGACCCCCGTGGGCACGATGCAATTCCCACGGGTTCCTCGCGGGGAACCAGCTTTAATATTCTATTGAGTTTTCATCCTTCGGCTCAGCGGACCTGATCCCTCCGCGTTTGTGCTTCAACGACATCATGCCTACAAGTGACGCGCTCTCGTTCACACGTGTGCATACCACTTCTTCGTGAACCTCCAGCATGGCAAAGGCGTGGTCCTTGAGCGAGGTCGCTAAGCACAATGTGGAAAGGTCGGTGTGTTAATGACCCTCTCTTAGGCGATCAAGTCTCGGATAACTGACGCCTCTGGACGTATTGAAGTGATTGCTGGGTCGTTATAGAAAACAGGGTCTACAACGTCACGGAATTCCTAACTGTGCGGGGATGGCCTTTGCCCGTGTGGGATCACTAACCGGTGTCTTGCAGTTGCATCCGGGTGGCAAGCAAATCATTTTGAAGTATGCTGGGAAGGATGCCACTGCCGCCTACAAACCAATTCATCCTGAAGATGCCCTTGAGAAGAACCTGGCGAAGGAGAAACATCTGGGACCTGTAGATACGAATGCCGTTGAGGAGATGCGGAGGGCGGATGCGAACCGCAAGAAAACCCGGGACGAATTCCGAATGGAGCAAGCCAAACTAGGTAAACCGCCACTAGAGAGGATTTTGACTTTGCAGGATATGGAGGTGCGCTCCGGACTATTTTTCCCTCACCGCAGAATCAATGATGGAGCATGGCAAGGATGTTGCAAGAGATATTTTACCGTACAAGGCTAATGCGTACTATTCTTCCGCAGCCGACGACCAGATTAGTGAGTGCTTATCTGTATTCCTTCCTTGGGATCACGTTTTGTTGACCAGGCCAATAGCCCACATGGAGAATATCAGGGCATTCTCCCGATTCTTTTTCCACCCCCGCGTCCTCAGGGCCGTCTCACGATGTGACCCATCTACGACAATCCTCGGATTCAAGTCCTCAATACCAGTGTTCGTCTCAGCTGCGGCCCTTGCGAAGCTTGGGCACCCACTCGGCGAGAAAAACATCACCAGAGGGGCAGGACGAACGAGTATCATGCAGATGGTTTCAACGAACGCATCGTTCTCTGCTTCCGAAATCGCCGCGGCGCGAGTATCTCCAACTCAACCACTCTTCTTTCAGCTTTATAAGAAACGAAAGGATTCTGAAGCTGAGAAGCTCGTAAAGGAGGTCGAAGCCCTGGGGTACAACGCTATTTTCTTGACTGTGGATGCGATCGTTGCCGGGAGACGAGATAGGGATATCAAGGCTCCGTTTATTCTGGAAGACCAGGAGAAAGAGGTGATCAAACAGCAACCTTCCGTGGAAGAACCTCAGGAGGAGGGGGAGGAGGATATGCTGGGCACTTCAGGGGCACTCGTTGCGGAGAACGATGTGGATATGACCTGGGAGAGGGTGGGTCCCTGGTATGGCACAGTTTATCAGGAAGACTGACGGTTTTACAGACGATTCCGTGGCTAAGGAAGGTTACTAAACTGCCAATAGTCATCAAAGGTACTTCTTAGTTGCTATCGGCCCAGGAGTTAGTCCCTGATATCTGGTTGCAGGCGTACAATGTGTTGCAGTAAGCCGATGTCCTTGTTGAGCCAAGCTCGCGACTCATGATATGCAGGATGCAGTTTTGGCCGCTGAAGCCGGAGTCGATGGCATTCTGATATCAAACCACGGTGGTAAGCTACTCTGCTGACCCCCTTTTCTCTCGTTTGACAGACAGTGTTTTAGGTCGTCAGCTTGAGTAGTTCGTGCAAATTCGCACCACCCAGACCAGTTGAGCGTTCTGACACCGATATAGCTCTCTACCTTCAATCGAGGTGCTCTACAGGTTACGGACGGAGCGACCAGATGTTTTCCAGAAGATAGAAGGTGGGTGTTATACCGAAGCTTTGGATCGGAAGCGTTGACGTTCGTCCGGCGCAGTACACGTCGAAGGAGGAGCGAGAAGAGGTACAGGTAGGGACAACAAATGGATGATCACCGCCTCTATTGAACTGTCCCTCTCGCAGATATTCTGAAGGCACTATGCCTTGGTGCAACTGCTGTCGGAATTGGAAGGCCATTCTTATATGCTCAGAGCGTGGGTTCCGTATTCGATTCATCCCCTGTGTGCTTTAACCGAAATTTCTTGTAGGCATACGGCGAAGCGGGAGTCGTCAAGATCGTGAAGATACTTGAACGAGAGATTGTCTATGGTATGCAACTGCTCGGTGCCTCCAGCATGCGCGATCTGGTTCCCGAGATGGTGAGTCCCGCGGTTACCCCAGGCCGAGAGCAAAGGCGAGCTAACCTTGGGTCAGGTTGAACGGATCAACTGGCAGCCAAAATTACCCACGCTAGCTAAACTGTAGATAGGTTACGAGCAGGGTTGACTATCACATCTTGACGCTTGGATATCATCCGTTCGGCCGGGGACCGCAACTTTGAAATTACTCACGAATTACGGACATTTGGTGCAGAGGCGCTCAAGGAAGGTCACCAGCCTGATTTGTGATCGACTTCGAACCTGCACCTTCACCTCACTGACTGATTCACCCCAGTTATCTCCTGTTCTTCTACCCTTCTACGTTCCATCTTCACCAGTTATTTATACTTCACGGACACCTGGGCGGGCCGCCCAAAGCCCACCATGTCCCACGACACAGACTCTCCGATTCGAGTGGTGGTAACCCCCTCCCAATCCTCTTGTTTCGCTGGAGAAATTATGACAATGGCGATCACCTTCACGAACACGAACACAGCCCAGCAAACCTTTCCCTCCCGAGTTGTGTCCCAGACGCACAAAAGGAGCGCACATTCGATCAGTGCTGTTCCGTTGGCTCAGCCACCCACGTCCCCTCGATCGCCTCGGACGGTTTTGCCTGTCATAGTTACTAGAAAGCCGGGTGAGAGCGATGTTATTGAACGAAAGGGTCTCGTTGGGAGGCCAGAGAGGAGGACGAGAAACTCGAATAGGTCGCTTTCCTTGGATATGACGTTTACAGCAAACGGAGAATTATCTCCTCAACAGGAAACTTCCTCGCCGCCATCAAAGACACCCATACATGTGCAAAGAGCACTGGGTACTACAACCAGTGCGCCCAACCATCCTTGTTCACGGAAACAGAGAACTGACCTACCGTTGCAGCTCCCACATCACCACGCATCTCATCGCCTCTCGCGAGATCTGCATCACTTCCCATCTCCTCCAAACATCCCCATGCTCGCAAACAATCAGTCTCTGATGGCCAATTCCCGTTCCCTCCAGATGTATCCGTCCCCACTACCCCCTCCAACCTTTCATTCTCCATCTCGCTTGATCCCATATCCGAGAGTTCGCCTGGGTCAGGTCCACCCACTTCCTGGCCAACTTCTGCACCCCCAGTTACCGGAACGACACCCCGCGTTGGCCTACAGGAGCGTCAGATGGATTCGCGTGTCAACAGCCACCCGCCATATCGGCCATTACTGCGGTCGAGTACTTCTGACGACATTGGACGCGGCCGACCACCAATACAAGATCCCCAGCTCCCTCCGATGCCGAAGATCTCCTCCCCCGCGACAGCATCCTTCAACACGAACAACAGTCCGCCAAACGATAGGGAGACAATACTGTACTCATATGTCCAATTTGTCGGGAGTTTGGCTGTCACCCCTGTAGCTGGTTCGACGGATGCCCAACAAGAAAATGCCCTGAACTCTATGAGATCGAGTTTACTCAAACGGTCCATCGTCGGGGGCGGCAGCATGGACATCGCAGCAATGCTGGATCCGTCCAAGAGGAGAATGACGCCGGTTACGCGCTCTCGATCTCACAGTAGGACATCCTCGTTTTCATCGGGGCTTTTCTCTCTCCTGCCCTCTCCCACTTCGCTACTGGGGTCTCTAAGCGCCGCTCCGGCGATGACTTCCTCGGTATCACAACAATGGTCTCCCTCCCACCGGTCGGTGTCTTCACTATCCCTTCCAGCATCTCGATCAGCACCGACGTTGAGCACCTCGTCGTTGACGACGACCTTTAACGGTGGGATTGGGCTGCATAAAAACCCATCGGAAGAGCTTTGTGATCCAGAAGCTCCCTTACCGACGTATGAGGTCCAACCGACGCTGCTAGCCGTGGATGTTAGCCTGGGTCCAGGTGAATCTCGTAGTTGTATGTCAAGCCCTTCTGTGAACCGTTCATGACACCTCCCTCATCCAAGTCACCAGACACGTACAGTTTGTCGTTGCCGAAAAACTTACCCCCGACGTTCAAGGGGCGGACTTTTAGGTTTTCCTATGAGTTCGCCATTGGTGTTTGCCGGGCTGGAGCCTCACCGGGAAGTAGTTCGGCCAATCACAGTCGCGTTATGAAGATACCTGTCCGTGTCTACAACCACGTCAATGGTCAGCAGAAACTGCGTAAATGTTTATTTGTAGCTGATGGATTTTCTGCTTAGTGATGGATCCACCGTCACCATACGATCTGCTGTGGCCTGTACAATACGCCAGGTCCCCACATCAGGTAGCAAAACCGACGATCGTCGAGAGTCCACAAGCATCGAAAAATCCATTCCAACCGAAGCCCCCTTCACGTGAGACACAAGTTCGCGGAAGCACAGAACCTCACTCACCCCACCCCAGCTCCAAAAATAGAAGGATCGATGAACTCTGTTCGAGAATACGCCAAGTTTCTGTTATCCACATCACCGAACCCAGATGGCAACGGCCTCGACGTAGATGCTGCCAGGGAACGGGAGGCTGGGGGTCTGACGGGATGTAGAGAAGCCGTGGAAATCTTGACACGGAATCCCAAAAAGCGTAAGCCGGGTGGTGACATCTCGTTTCGGTGAGAGACTGACGAACGACAGTGTCATTTGACGTCAACAAGGATGGGGTAAAAGTTGCGGTTCTGACCTTTACCAAATCAGCTTATCGGCTCGGCGAGAGGGTAATATGCATCGTTGATGTGAACGAACGTCTGGGTCGATCACGGGTCCTGAAGGTTTGATGCTGTATATTTCAGCTGGGGTTTGACTTATGATCGCCATTACCTGTTGCAGTTATCAGCGATGCTGGAGAGTCACGAGACGTTGCCTGTATCATTGGCAAGCCGTTCAAACGCACGATTACTGCGTAGGACCCATGCGGAACACCATTCATCGCTTGTATCGTCGACACTGAGAGCGACTTTTGCGTTGGACATACCTCCAGACGCGAGTCCTGCGTTTCAAATCGAGGTACAGGGGGAACCTGGGTATCTGGAGCCGCCGACACCTGTAGGGCCAGGGGGACTAGAATGGAAAGTGAGGTTGTGTTTGTTAGTGGCTGTTGCTTCAGACCAGGGCCGGAAAGGTGTCGATGGTATCCGGTTAAAAACACTTGTACGAGATGGACCAAGTGGAGAGTGGGGAATTTCGTGGAGAGGCGCTCCTTCGATTGCACCGTTGGAAGAGATCAATGACGCCACCGCGGTCGGCACACCAAACGGGTTGCGATCATGGGCAAGCTATTTGGCTTCGCCATTCACGGGTTCAGGGACGGAGCGGTATCATGGCGGAGATGAACTGGACGAAGGGGATGGGTGTGAAGTAGAGGAGGAGTACTGGTCGACGGTGAAGGTTGAGACGGTGGAGTGCGAGGTACCGGTAAAGGTCTGGCCCGGGAACACAGCGTTCAGAGCCTCGGATGTAGTGTTTAACGCATGAAGAGCAGTTCGTCATCGAGTGTTATTTACAGTACAGTTGTGGGTAAGTAGACGCGGGGATGATCCTGAAGGGGGTGATGGGTTGATGGCTGATGGCGGGACACCTGGTAGGCTGGATCAGCCTCTCACTGTGGGGTAATACTTTCCATGACCCTGTGACCCCGCTAGACCATATCCGCTTGCTATACCAGGGGGCGATTTTTATTCCTCCCGGATTTTCGTGTTGCTCCCCATAGACTTTGCTTGCTCTCCTTCCGCAGTCTGTGGTTTCTAGACCGTACTGTCCTCCCTCTAGATTTTCACTACTAATCTTCCTATTCGCCGACGGTCACCCACTCCCAGACCACACCGTCCCAGCTTCGGATCATATAGATTCAAACTACCATCCCCATTCACGACTTTTACGACCTCTTTCTCCCAAAAAATCGTCAACTTAAACCGGTATTGGGTGCGTATTAGCATCTCCTACAATCTACCCTCTCTGGCCTTTGCTGACTCGCGGGTAGATTGGAAGTTTCCCGCGTGGTAGATATTCCCCCGGGCCGACCGCAAGGAGTCAACTAATCCGAGAGAATAACCGCAAAGCTGGCTACTCAAACCCTCGACCAACTAAGACACTTAGGTGCACCATCGCCCTCTAGGATGATACATCAAAGCAGTCATCAACAACACATATCCGACGACGCAGACCGTCAGAACCGATTCTCATCATCACACTCGGGATCGGACACCCCTGGATCATTACGGGAACGCGCCGCCTCTCAACCTCCTCGCGGAGTCAGCGATTTATTCACTGGACGCAATCCCCTCCAGGGATCGGGTAGCGGCGGAGGTGGTGGTGGAGCCGGATCTTCCTGGTTAAACGCACCTCAATCCCAACGACTCCCCTCTCCTTCCTCGATCCAGACCTTGGGAGGCCTACCTCAGAGCGTCCCCACCCGAAGTGCATCCTTTTCCGCAGGGAATCCGAACCCCCAACTACACTTCGCTTCGGCCATGCGCGAAACCCGTACCTTCCCATCTACCTTCGAAGATGACGAAACCGAGACGCTTATGGATTTCCAAGACTCGTATGACGAACGGTTCTTGTCTTCGAGAGGGCGAACGTATACACACGACCCCACCAGAAGCAGGTCTCAGTCGTTGGCGACGACTAGGCCGGGAGCCATCGGTAGTGGCTATTCCAGATCCTCGTTAACTCCGAATTGGCCGATGGATTCTTTCTCCAACCCGCTTTCGATCCCGAATAATAGATACAACGAGTTGCAAGCTCCAGGGACCGGTCGGTACGGCTCGTATGGTGTCGGCAGATCCCCTCAGAACATTTACAATTCATCTTCGTCCACTACGATGGCCGCAAACGGATACCGCCCGACGGATATTTCGAACGTCAGCCCGTTCGTGAGGGACGTTGGTCAGATCCTGTTGGATGATAGTTCTGCGTTCCGCGAGATTTGGGCCGGGATGAACCATCATAAGGATGAACATGGTGGGGGTAGCGGGACTACGAGTCGAAGGCACAGCGTCAGCGTGGTACAAGGCAGACGTCCGACCGTCATTGGGTTCAACGCACCTGGAAGCGACTTGGAGGAGTCATCCCGTAGCAGCTTCGGTCAATCTTACGGTGGTTCTGGTCTGTTGCTCACGGATGAAGATCTTGCAAGTGACCTCGGTTCGTTAAATCTTGGAGGGAACGGGAACGACCACCTGAACGACCTCTCGAGGGGGACGACCAGTCAGCCATCGTCGCTCCCGATACATGCTCCGATCTCCCGCGCGCCAGCCACGGATCGTCTCGCGTACCAGCAGCTCAATATGAACTTGCCCAGCAATGCGGCCTTGCGTCACAGCATCGGATCACCGGTGGAGAATAGCGTACTCCCCCCAGGATCTAGCCCGTTGAGAACCCAAGTAGAACGTGAACCTGACGACCATTTCGGTGAAGGGTTCGGTTCTAGTAGCCAACAGCAATCGCAAACGAGGTACTCGACTGGGTTGCATCAGCCACGCGCACGTAAATCCGATGCTGGCCTCCCGCAGGCGTTGGCGCGTACTCAACTGAATCAACAGACAGCGGCAGTATCGACGCCTTCTCAGATTTCCCCGACCAGCACTCGCAACTTCC
>Ga0307512_10003375_pt1 | contig 18691 bp, 21 predicted proteins | sample 14_EM_MG_FD_200267 | JGI IMG/M metagenome (GOLD analysis project Ga0307512, IMG submission 200267) | Populus trichocarpa ectomycorrhiza microbial communities from riparian zone in the Pacific Northwest, United States - 14_EM | ecosystem: Host-associated > Plants > Roots > Unclassified | place... | reverse complement strand
TTCAAGATCCGGGACCTGCATATTGGCGGATGTGCCGATGCACCCCGGCTGATTTTAGACTTCCCGCCCACCGCCGCTGTGGGGCGCAGGGGAAGAAACCCGGAGCGAGGATGAGGTGCAGGAAGGGTGGAGAGGAGCGCGGAAAGGAAGAGGGAGTAGTGGATCCAGCTTTCATTCACTCTCCCTGGCTCTCCTTTGTCCCTCCCCACGTCCTTCAATCTCGGGGATATCTAGGCCAGGCGCGGGCAGGGGAGTTGCCGCGTGTCGTCTGCGGACTGACCGAGGTCGGTCCGAGTTCGGGCCGGACGGTGGACGGCAACGGACTGTGCCATCATCTGACAAGGTCGCACGCAATCAATGGATCATCAACGTTGGTATGTTTGACTTTTGCGGGGAAGCATAGAGTTCTAGATGATAACGTAACACTAGTTTTGGGTGCGGTACTCTAGGTAGAAGATAGATGAATTCGAATGAGCATCACCAGCGCTGTGACGGAAACCCTGAGTTGATTAGATACACCTGGGGAATTTGCACACGTACGTACATTGTCAACAGTGGTGAGGGAAAAAGAGACGCAATTAGCCTTTCCCATGCATATTACCCCCCCAGGGGTGAGTATGGGGAGTCTTTTCTTTACAACGTGGCCTTTTTGCGTGTGCGCATAGCCAATCCCCAAACACCGCGCATCATTACATCTCACTCATCGCAGGACCAAGCCGGATGCCGAAGCTGTGATTGAACCTCCCTAGCAGCAGACATGTATGTGAATGAGCGGAGACGACTAAATGTGGAACGTGGAAAGGGAAGCCTCTGTGGTGCTGCTGGTCGCCTGGAGTTCGACGGACATCTACAAAGGTGTCACGGTCCCGTGCTGTTGAAAGGGCCATGTCTCGGGATCCAACCTCACCCACCCGTCTCCAACTGGCCTCCCGCCGATAGCTATGCATACACGTACACGGTATATCTCCAATATGCAACACGCCCCCCCGCCGCTACAGTTCCTGCGTTGGAATGTCTTCCTGCAGCGTGCACGCCGCGGGGCTCGGACTTTCCGCCGCCAGCACGGCGGTGGCGGGGCCGAGCGTCGGTGAGTCCGGGAAGGCGTAAGGGATCTCCGGCAACGGCGCCGACGGCGGCGACATCCGTAGCCGCTCTCTCATCGTCGCCAACACTTTCTCCTTCTCCTCACCCACTACCCCCTCCCCACCGGCTCGCCACGCGTTCTCGGCCGTCTCGATGATCTCGTGGGTTATCCGCACAGAGGACTGGCCGCCACGCGCGAGGAACATGGACATCAGCGCACAGCCGCCGGGGTTGAAGGCGGCCTCCATCAGCACCGCGTCGGTGATGGGCGTGTTGGGACTGTGCGCGAGGAGGAGCGTGGCCACGTCCTCTGCGTTGGTGGGATTGCGGGCCGCGTCCATCAGCACGTTCTCCGTTACCTCGAGGGAGGAGGAGCGCCGGAGGAGGAGCTTGAGCAGTTCGCAGCCGGTGGATGAACTGTTGTACGCTGCTTCCATCAGGACCGACTCGGTGATCTCCGCTGATGGATGATGGTCCAGGAGAATTGCCATCACCTCGTGTCCGTTGCGAGCGGCGTGGACGAGGACCGATTCGGAGATGGCGAGGCTCGGGTGCTGGGAAAGGATGTGGGCGGTCATAATCTCATCGCCCTCGCCGGCAACGGCTACGAGGATGTTGGTGTAGAGCGAAGGAAGCTGTACGCCCACGTTGATGAGGAGTGAGACTATCTCGATGTTTTGGTTTCGGATCGCCGAGAGGATGGGATTGTTGGCACTGCGGATGCGGTAGGCTTGCGAGCCCAAATCGACGTTGTGCCGCAGGAGGATGTTGACTACCTCAATGGCGGCAGACCTATTCCTACAGCTGGCGGCGAGGGTAAGAAGCGTCTCGCCGCAGGCGTTTTGCGAATTGACGTCGAACTCCGCCCTCCAACAGTCCACCGTCTTCTCGCGGAAGCCAAAGTAGGCAGCGGCCAAGAGCGGATTCGGACTCAGCGAGGTTACCCGTTCGGTCACCCACGATAGCAGTGATGGAGATGTCTGCGCGGAACACCGCCGCTGTCGAGCCCGCTCAAGCCATGCGCAATAAGCGTGTCCAGGTGAGGAATAAGTGCCCAGGAAGGCGTTCAAGGAGGCCTGCAGGCGTCCACCCATAAGCGTGTCGTCGTCACATTTCTGGACATGGTTTGCCCAGAAGGTGAGGCAGTATACGGCGAAGGGATGCCATTCGCACGGATCGCTATTCTCGCCGCTGCCCCAGCAGCGATCACCGTCCGGATTGCAGAGCACAGCGAGACAGCACTCAGCGGCTACACGGTGTGCCTCCGCTGCTGAGAGCTGGTTCCTTTCTAAGAACTCCCGTACGGACAGATGAGCGAAGCGCATCGCGCCCGACTGGCGATCCCATACGACCAGGTTATGGCATATTTTGAGGAGGCTGTGCAGATCCACTTCGACCTTTCTGCCAAACACGATACTCGCGCTGCGAGAGGTAGCAGCGCACCATACGTCAGGTGTCAGCAGCCCAAAGGCGCACATGAGCCACATCAGCGCGAATCGCGCAATCGTTGCGCTCCGTCCTTCTTCGATCATCGTGTAGATCTGCGCGTATGCGCCTTCGAGCGTCTCGGGCAGGTTGCCGAGGTTTTCTTCGATCTCGAACTCGAAGTTCATCTCGCACAGATACTCGATTTGAAGGGACGCCCATTGGAACCTGAGGTTCGTGCCCAGTTAGATCAACGTCCCCGAAAAGGGATTGCGCACAGGAAGGCTTTACATTCCACTAGCCTTATCGATCAGCGCCTCGACAATTCTCTCCCTCAGCTCGTTCGACACCTCCCCACGCAGTAGCTTCTTCTGTTCGATGGATTTCTCCACCTCCTGCTTGATAAACCTCTCTATGTCGTCCTTGTTATCCTTCGCGTGAATGTACAGATTCGGCACACTGTCGAGCGCCAGCGTGATGTCCGTGTCATCCCTACTGGACACAAACAGCTTTACCAGACTGCTCGACAGATTGACGATCTGCTTCAGCGCCTGCAGGAAATCCTGGCGCTGCATCTTGCTGTCAATCTCGTCCAAGCCGTCGATCACGATGGTGGTCCGCGAGCGGATATCCAGCAACTCGATGAGCAAGCTGAGACAGTCTTTGAATCCTGGCGGGCCGGACTCGATACCGTCTTTGTTCCGCTCTTTGTATTTGGCCATGACGCAACGCGGGAGCGAACCGGTGCTGCCCCGTACCGAGAGCTGTTGGATGATGGTGCGAAGGATGATTTCGGAGTTTTGGCGCTTGGGCTCGTTGCGGTTGCAGTAGAAATATGCTACTGCCCTTTTCTCCTCAATCGGAGGATTGAGCAGTCTCTCCAGCACCATTGACGTGAGCTTGGTCTTTCCCGCACCAGCTAGAATCGCCCCCACGCGTCAACTCACGGTGGATCATCTGGTTTGGAACTTTGGATGGAACTTACGGATTCCATGCAACCACAATATGCACGACTGCTCGCTTTCCAACCATTTGCGGTACGTCTCCTCCTTCAGTAGCCACTCACCCGTACCCTCCAGCAGTCCCTGCAGCGCGTTCTCGTGATGCTCCACGTACGAAGTGCCAGCCAGCCACATGACCATTTCCCTCCTCCTTGCCTCCTTCAGATTCTCAAACAGCGCCTCAACCTTCGGTCCCAAGGCCTCTTTCAGGCTGCTACTCTCCTCCCTCACAACACCGAGAACATCCTCATGCGCAAATCTCGCCCACTCCTTCTCCGCCAGTTCCGACTCCTTTCTCACCTCCCCTTCGTCGTGATCCAATTTATCTAGCAGCTCGTGGATCTCCCGCGTTGCCAGTATGTTTTTAGCGATCCTCTTCGCAGTGCCATCCTCGGAATATCTTCTCGTCCACACCAAAAAAGTGAGGATCGACGCATATAGCCCCACCAAACTACTCGCCAGCGCCTCAGAGTTACTCGGCTGCGGACTCGAACGCGTGGGGGCGAGGTGCAGCCGCTCGTACGCCGCAGCCCGGGAGAGGAGGCAGGTAGTTTTCTCCAGGCCGATGAGGAGGATTCCCATATTCTGGGTATCTGCCAACGCAATCTGTCGCGCCCCATCCATCAGTCTGTGTTCTTGCGGAAGAAGAAAAAAAAACACTTACATCCAACAGCAACCGCACCCCCGCCCACGGCAATGCCGCATGCACAGGATCGTACTGGATCGCAATATCCCCAATCATCTTGAACTTGCCGACCCACGCGAGAATATTATCCGCCACGTCGCGGAGCACCATTGTCTCGCCGCGGAACGTGATGGTCCATGCCCGTTCTGCGCATAGGCGCCGCGCGCGCCTGGCGGAGTGCAGCACCGAGTCGACGTTGACAACTCCCTTCGGACAGTCAGCCACCGTCAGCGCGGCGAAGACGTCAGCCGGCAGCGATGCTACTGCTCGCGCCCATAGTGACTCGTTCCGTGGCGTCGGCTGTGGAGGTGTGGCGACGATAGCGCCGATATCGCTGTTTGATGGCGGCGGCGGCGGCGGTAGAGGAGCGTGAATATACCGATCTTTCGCTTTCGCCGAGATTGAGTGACTGCTGCTACTGTTACTGCTACCGCCGTTGAAGATGTTCTTCAGTGGCGCCTTGAAGCGGTCCCGTCGTCGTTTCGTAGTGACATCTAGGTACATACCGTAACAGCCATTAGTGGGCTGTCCCTCATCTTCGTGTGTGTGGGAACGGAGGTACATATGTAACTTACCTGCCACCCCCGCTCCATCCGCCTGGACTTCTGAGGGAACGCTACTCCAGCGCTGTTGCCGTACTAAAGCCATGAACACCGAGTGCGTCCTGTATCATGGCGTGGCCTTGAAGTAAGGGGAAGGGGGAGGGGGAGGGGGAGATCAATACGGCTCGGCGCGGATGCGCTCCTTTGCGGGGACTTCCATCTTGCAGCAAACCCAAGGCATATCAGCTACAGGCCATGCAATGCAATGCAATGCATCGGGGCTGGGTGGATCACCTATGTAATTGTTGACCCTTGTCAATTCTTCACATAGGTATCTATCTATTTAGGCGGGAACACGCTGTTTTTTTTTTGTTTATCCATTAATCGCATGTGACCTGTCTAGACTACGGCGACACGAGAACCCCATTGTTGTTTTATTCCGCTATTTAACACGGTAAGTACAATGTACTTATGTACTACGGGTTTTTTTTGTGACTTTAACCCAATACCACGAATTTTTTTGTGCTGACTACCGCAGCGAGTGATAGCATATGGTGCACGCGAGAAGAAGAACAAACACGGACCACTTCTCAGTACGTAAAAACCGAGTGCCGACGAGGACGAGAATAGATAGCAGCGTGTGAGATGGAAGTTATTATTGCTCAGTATTCAATTCGTTTTCGGTAGCAATCTGTCTATGAATCCCTTCTCTCCCCTCCCCCTCACCCACCCCATCTACGACCGAGATCCACGACACTCCGGTGCGTAATGGCCCGGTCTCTTTACAGAAAAAGGATCTGGCCGGAAATAACAGGTAGTAGACCAGCGGTTTCCTGTCGCTTAGTACCAGTCCGTATATCATTCCTTCCTCTCCCTCTTTTGCAGTATTGTAAGCCTGCCTCTTGAGACTGCTGCGATCGGAGGCTCCGGCTTGCCGACACTTGGAGGCTGTGCTGCAGCTATCCGAACACTTCTTACTTAAGCCGGGTGTCCTGGTCGAGGCTGCTGAAGTCTGGCAGTACTGTAGGTATCGATCCAGCTTTTAACGGTGAGGTAGTGAGGCATGAAGTCTCGGGGGGTGCCCTCCAACACAGCAGATAGCCTTAGAAACGCCGTGAGGCCTTGTATAGCATCAACCTCCAGAAAAATTGAATGACCTTTGGAACGGTTTCGAGCGAAGAACTGATGGATGTTGATGCTACAGCGGTTGCTAGGCATGAGCCCAAAATGAGCCGTTCGCTCGCCATTAAGGACGGCAGCTTCGACACAACCTAGCTTAGACTTGAGAATTGCCCTGACACGGAAGGGACACTCCGCAACCGAGCAGACCACCGTGTTGAATGTCTTCCCTGAGTGCTCGCAATGAAATCGGGGTTTTCTCTAGCGGACCATTCCGCTACTGCGGCCTTGAGATGAGCAAAGTTTGGAATCGCCGTCCCAGCACTGCGGCAGGGGAGCCGGCAGTGGTGGGTGTGGTCGTGGGGTGGGAGGGCAGCAACGCGGGATCATTAATCACGTGCAAGTATCATTCATTATCACTCGCTGGTGTAGTATTCTACCAACACAAAAAAACCACAGTACCGTGTTAAATAGCCGTTTTTTAAAAAAATATAAGTACAAGTAAGTATTCATTGATCGCATGCGGGAACTGAGCCATGGCCAATGAGTGGGCGATGCACTATTAAGCGGTCATTTTATTCATTGGTAAATTGCCACCAGGTATTTCTCCATTAAATATACTTCCAGTTCGTCCGACCATAGAGCCATCATCAAACAAAGACCTAAGGACAAGAAGGGGACGATATGTAAGCAGTAAAACCGAACAAAAAAAACGAATGAACGAACTAAATAGCTCGACCAGCATCAAAGGTCCGAAACTCCTCCACTCCGCCCAAGCTTAAAAATGTTAGGCTAACGAAAAGAGAAAAAAAAGTGGACGGGGGGAAGGAAAAAACACACCAGTTAAGCACATTTCCAGGCGGCTGGTAATAGCAAAAAAAAAAAGGGAAAATCGTAATGGAGATAAGAGCGGAAAAGTAAACGTGTAAATTGGCTCACCACAAAGGCTTAGGGCCGCTACCTCTCGTGCTCGCGCTGTCACCTCCACGTGAAGTAGCACCCCCTCCTCTTGCGCCCCCCCTTCTCCTCACCGCTCCCGTACCACCGCTCTGTCGCCTAGCCCCGGCTTCTGTCCCCCCGCCAGACTGCCTCGCATACGGCTTCTTTGAACCACGGCCCCTACCGCCGCGGCCACGGGAACTCGTCCCCGCTTTCTTAGGCTTGGCCTGGCTCGTTCCAGCTTCCCATTGCTCCCACATTTCTTTCCTCTTATCGGCGAGGTCTTTGCGGAAGTATTCGCTCGTCTCACCGTGCTCAAAGTCCTCATCGGATATGCCTTCGTTGTAGTCCTCATCGTCATCGTCATCAGCGATATCTATGAACGGAGAAGCGGGTTGTGGCTGTGAAAAGCTTCGGGTGATAGGAGTTGCTCCTATGTCGGCGTCCGCGAAGTTCTCTTCTTTCTCCTTGGCGAACTTGCGACAGAGTACGAGGAACTGACCGCCGAATTCGGCAACCCGGTCTGCGTCCCTGGCGATGTCCGACATCTCCTTCTCCGTTGTGGGCAGGAATATTCCGAACTTCTGGAGAACTCCGTCGACAAAGACAGTTGTAATACGTGCGAAGCCATGGTCATTCATTATTTTCGCTCGGATTTTCCTTGCCTCGTTCATGAATCGATCAAGCATTTCTAATTCCAGCGGGTTGAGCTTGATCATGACGTCTTCTGCAGTTATGGGCTGCCCAAGCTGTTGAGGCGGATTGTGGACCGTCTTGCGTGTTCGTGTAGGGGGTTCTCTACGAGAGAGACCCCTTCGTATCGGCGGCATCCCTAAGCTATCATTTTCCTCGTCTGACACGACAAATCCTCCGAGATCGTATTCCTTTGTTGACTGCAGCCCAAGCTCACCTCTAGGGAGGGCCGATGAAGAAGTGGTTTTCCTTGCGGCTACACCTTTCTTCGCATTTGCTTGCCCGTCCCTTGTGAAAGACATCACCACACGTTGTCCCCCTCTTAGGATCCTATTGGCGTTGGTCTTGTTCAACTGTTTCGAAGGTTAAATACGTCATGCTATCAAGAGTTAAGGGAGGCCTACCTTGACGTAGCAGTTGTGCCATCCGGTGCGTGTCGCTACTTGATACTCTCCGATATACTCATCGGATGAGAGTTTGTTGAACAACCTCTCGCAGTCGGACTTGGTCCAGTGTTTCCCAGCCCCGAATCCCTCGATGTTGCCGGCACAGTCCCGAGCCTTCTTGCCCACGCCCTTGAAGACGTCCGCAACACCCAGAAGGGTTTTCCTCTGGCTCTCCAATTCTTGGACGATTTTCAGGGCGATCTTGGCATAGTCGGTGACATCGCGTTCCTCGTACTCGACTCCGGAGCAGCAATTGTCGCATGAGGCGTTGCATTCCTCTGCCGTAAACTTCGTATCCCCAAAGTACCGAAGCACCTGTACTCTGCGGCACTCTGTCGCGTTGTCGCAGTACTGGAGGACTTGTCGAATCATGTCCTTCTGTCGCTTCTTCTGATCTGGTGGCCCTTCGCCGCTGTCCACCATTCGGAAGAGAGAGTTGGCATCACTGTAGTTGTAGAACAAGGTGCAAGTGCTGGGTTTGCCATCTCTGCCAGCTCTGCCAGTTTCCTGGTAGTATCCTTCTAAGCTCTTTGGTATACTGTAATGGATGACGAAACGAACATCGGCCTTGTCGATTCCCATACCGAACGCGATCGTTGCGACGATTACATGACACGTTCCCACCTGCCAGGCTTTCTGCAGTTTTCTCTTTTCGTCCGGTGCCATTCCGGCGTGGAAATGCTCAGCGTTGATGCCATTTTTCCGCAGCACATTCGCCACGGTCTCGCAAGATTGGCGACTCAAGCAGTAAACGATGCCCGCCTTATTCCTGTTCGCTCTGCAGATCTCCTCGATGTCGGCGTAAACCTGATTTCCCTTATTCTTTAACCGCACAAAGTAGCTCAGGTTGGGACGATTGAAACTCTGCGTGAACACTTTACACCCGGCCATTCCCAGACAGCGCTGAACATCCCTTTGCACCACTGCCGTAGCCGTAGCCGTCAAAGCGATCCAGGGAGTACCCGGAAAATTCGGTCTGATTGTCCCGAGCTCTTTGTAGTCCGGACGAAAGTCATGCCCCCATTGCGATACACAATGGGCTTCATCGACCACTATTCTGGCAAGTTTTCCCCGGCCGTGCAAGTCACGCAGTGTGTCCATCAGATAGTTACTCTTTCCGAGCATCTCGGGGGTTACGTAGAGTAAGGATATCATGTTTTCGACATCGGGGTCTCTCAGCCAATTAAAAATCAGTCTCTTCTTCGCCTCCTCGATTTCTCCGTTGAGAAAGAACGCCATTATATTGTTTTTGTGGAGATGATCCACTTGGTCCGTCATCAACGCGAGCAGTGGTGAGACGACGATCGTCACGCCTCGGGTCCTTCCTGAGGTGACGACAGCAGGAAGCTGGTAGATCAGACTCTTTCCACCTCCCGTGGGCATGATGACAAAAACGTCGTTTCCAGAGAGAGTTTCGTTGATGGCTTCGAGCTGATTGTTTCGGAACCCCTTCAGCTTAAATTGCTGGCGCAAGGCAGCGGCAACTTCCTTCGACCATGGATGCCGCATGGTAGGGCTATTCAAGTCAACCGTTGAGGCCCGTTGTGTATGATGTTTTCCCTGGGCGAGCTCGACGCGGGGGTTTGCAAGTCGTGTTGGCTGGAGCGTCTTCCCGGGAACCTGGTTAGGCTGCCTACGGATTGGGGAGTTGCCCGTCGAAGGGCCAAGGGGTGCTCTCCCGTGGGGGGGTGGATCGATAACCTGAACGACATCGTCCTCGATTTCTTCTCGAGCCGCGAGTTCTCTTAGATCCTCTGATCCGAAATCACTACCGAAGTGGTCGTCGTCACTTTGCAGAGCGGGGCGAGGGCCTTTCCAAGCGCCTGGATCAGCTTCTTCGAAATCTTCCGGGTCGAACGGTGGCGGAGAGTCGTAAGGACGTAGGCCCCCTAGAGCTCGCTTGGGTGAGCTTCGTCGAACGGCGGGAGACGGCTGGCGATATGGCTGTGGAGGAGGGGGAGAAGGAGGAGGAGGAGGAGGAAGTGCTTGTCTCCTGGACGGAGGTTTAAGCGGAGATCGTAATGTCCGGGTGATGAAGCCGGTCGTGCTTTCATTTCCAAGTCTGTTGCGTTTCGACGGTGTCGAAGGCAGTGGATCGGTATGCCTGGGGTATTCATCGGAACGGTGAGGATACTGCGTAGCTTCTACCACACCGCTGCGCTTCTTGATTGGACTAGAGATCAACGAAGGATTGCTGCAGACAGCAGGCATCGAGACACAGTGGTCAATTCTTCTAGTGACACAATCAATTTTTGCTTTCAGATCTTTCTTCTCGGCAATCAGGCTCTTTGGGGGAGTATCCCCCGCATCGTAGTATTGATCCTGGAGGGTATCCAGCAGCTCGTAGAGCCGATCTTTAAAATCCGAAAGCATCGCCTTCAGCTGTGACTCGGATAGCCCCGCAAACTCGTCACCGTGCTCAGGATTTGGTGGCACTGGTTTCGGGAGATCTTTGGCCTTGTAGGGTGACCTCCCGGCCTTGGTGGGAGAAACCTTTGGTATTGGTGGAGCGTAGTGTTTGCTCTTATTGGGGGTCCCCTGGACTGGATCGGCCCCACTAACAAAATCCCCATCCTCCAACATGTGCAGCAGATCGGCATCATCCCCGAAATCGTAGCTATCGTCTTCTATCGCGTGATCGCCGCCATCGGAGAACTCCCCCTCGTCGTCCGAACCTTCGACCGTTCCTTGCTGAAGCCATCGAGACCGAGAATTCTGACTGTATTTGCTATCCGGTACGTGAGGCAATGCCTCCTCCATCGCCTCGTCGTCCGAGTCTACAATCCGCTTAGTAGCCCTCTTTTTCCTCGTCCGAGGAAGTATCTCTTCCTCTTCCTCTTCCTCTTCCTCATTTTCTCTAGTTTCAGATTGATTCAAGTTATTCCAGTCCTGAGCCTTTCTTCTCTTCTTCTGTGTTGAATTTGGCGATCCAACAACTGTACTGGAAGACAAAGTGGGCTGACGAGGGGGGATGTATGACCGAGCCATGGAAAAGTCAGCATCCGGAGTGATTGGAGGGACCTGTGATGATGATGATAGAGACTTGTCGATTCCACGATTGATCCGTCTCTGCCTCTGTGGGCTCCGCAAGGTGGCAGATAACGTGCACGCGTCGACTAGCCGTGGCGACTTTGAAGCAGGCGGTCCATCCGATGATGAATCGTAATTGTCCACTACTACTTCGCCGCTATGTCTCTTCTTTCCCCCGGGAGTCCTGGCATCGCTCAGCCTGCGCGGCGGGGCAAACGGCACGGCAGAATTCGCCCTAGGATTGGTTGGCGCCTGGGGGAGATTTTGGTCCGAGTCCATATAATGACATTTGTTCCGTGTTGTGCGAGCGTCCGTCCAGATGGAGGCCCCAGTTAAGTGCGGGCCAGTGTACGGAGTCGGCCTCCTATCAATAACGTCATCGTCACCAGTGAGGTCGACCATTTCAACCTGCATTGTATCCAGCGATGGGCGTTTAGTAGTGGCGCTGGATGCTACAAGCCGTGCGTTCCCACCTGTTTGATTGGGCGTCGTCAGTCCGGTTGCTCAGGGAAAATCAGCAGCGTCCAGATTGTAACAGCAGCACAGCCCATACCAGTGTTTGTCTCGGTCCTGGAGCTCTCTCGGCTAAGAGACCCAATTGCCGGTGTCCCTAGGACTGACTTGGCAGCAGGAGCTGGTCGTTCTGATTCCGGATACGAATCAGTGGCGTAACATCCAAGCTTCGATCTTTTAGGTCGAACCGACGAACTCAATTGCAAAGCCCCCGCCATCTCGTCCGCGGCGATGTCTTCCTCTCGGTATTGCGATCGCAGGGGCGGCGGTACCAGCGGTTGGGGGGTTCTCCGGAGGGGGGCAGAGAGGGACGCGACGGGGGAATTTGCTGGGGGTGCTGTTTGCGGTGGCCGGTGCGGGTGTGGTGGAGGCGGGGCTCGTCGCTGACTCGTCGGCAGGGGTTGAGGAACGGATGCACCAGGTATGGCTACGACAGACGGCTCCTCATTGATCGGACGCGGTTCCCTCGGCGGCGGTGGGATGAACGGCTTCTCGCGCTGTAGCCAGGTAAGGTGCTGGGCGAGATTGTTTCGTGTGGACATGGAGCGGAGGTAAGGAAGAATGTCTATGTGTAGGTAGCGATTGTTAGGCCGACGTAGTAAGCGAGGCCGCCTGCATGCCTTGTCCTCTTCGACCGTGTGCACGACAGTATCAGAGACTGCGCGTTCAGCTGCAGACGAGGCGGGGGATGTGATGTTCCAGCGGCGTACTTCGGAGGCTCCAGGCTTGTGTGATGAGATGAAGATGGAAGGAGTTCGCCATCTACACACGCGTGGATGGCAACCGCGTTGATCGGAATGGGCTTGGCGCAACAACAAACATAAATACTTAACTTAGTCTGCATACCCGGCGGATCTCTGGGGTTCGAGGACTCTCTCGAGATCAATTGATATTTGGGAAGCGACAGGCTGAGTATGGATTTCTGCAAGTTCAATCTTCGCGTCTGAAGCCCGGCTACGTTATTCGCGATATCAGCGATGGATCCCAGAGGCATCGGATTTCAGGCGATAGATGAAAGGATATGTACGATAGGCCGGCAGGCCGCAGGGAAAAAAATCCGACGGACCTCACTAGGCATCGATAGGTCGTCCGGGCTGCTGGGCCGCTGCAGCAAGCAATCCCGGCTTGGCTACGGGCTTGGCCCGTTCCTGACCCGCAGCCCGCCCAAGTTCCAATTCAACTCGATTCACCATCACACCCAAGACTATATACTTTCCACAACTACATAGCGGCGGATATTCTCCACGGGGTTGGATGCACGTACAGCGAAGCTTCTGCAGATCCGTGGCTGATAGTTAGCGCAGCACGGAGGGCATTCCTTGGGAGAAACCCGCAAGCAACTCGCTCCATCATATGCCTGCGTGTACAGCAAACTGATTCGAACTGCACAGGAAAGATACCCCCGCGGCTCGTCTTTAACATCTGGGTCCTGGCGTCCCTGATATCACTCAGATCCTGCTGGAATGTTGGAATACCATGGACGCATCGTAATCGTAATACTTGTTTCACGGCGATGGTTTCTCAGTCCGGGGGAGTAGGGACAGTATATGCTCACCGCCAGATTCGCCACGACAATCCATCATCGCGTCCATCAAGGCAGCCCATAGGTACTTACTAACCCACAATCACCGAGGGCAGCCAAAAATGTTCACTTCTTCTCCATGGACCTTTCTTTTCGTCCGGGAACATCGCCGCGGTCTGCAAGCACGTCCGCGAGGAGGTGGGCAACCTGACGGCCCTCATCAACAATGCCGGTATCTGCCATGGCAAGACTATCCTCGGCTCCATCCCGAACGACAGCGAGCTCACCTTCGCCGTAAACAAACTCAGTCATTCCATCTTGCGCGAGAATTCCTTCCCGCGATGATCGCGGTAAACCACGGACACGTCGCCACCGTCGCTAGCACTCGGCGCATACTTTGTCGCCCCACAGATGGTCGACCGCAATTGCTCCAAGTCGGCGGCACAAGGTTTCCACGAGGGCCTGAGCCTGGAGCCGGAACATCGGTACAATGCGCCGAAAGTCGGGACTACGCTTGTATGTCAGGACCTTTCTGTTCTAGGGATTCAAGAACAATAGCTGGTTCACGGCTCTAGGCTTGGAGGTGGGAACGGTGCCTGAGACCGTAGTAGAAGAGAAAGCCCTCGGGCAACGGAGCGGGCAGGTAGTGCTGCCGAGGGCATATAATCTCCTCACCGGCATCCATGGTTGGCCGACGTGGTACCAGAGCAGGGTGCGGGACAGACAAAGAACCTCATGAGCAATTAGAATGGATAGCAGGTGCTGAAATGAGGAGATATGGTTGGGTTGTGGATGGGAATTGGACCGCGGACGCTGATGATATGTCTTGTCTCCAAGCCTTACTTTTGTGTGTTGTGTGTTCTATGTCCACAAACACAAACCCAGCAATGGTTAATCCATCACAACAAGGCCAAAATAAACCTCGCTCAGCTTAGCTCAGTGCCCTCCGCAGCCCTCTTCACCCGCGTCCTCCCCATTCTTCCCCTTCAACTCGCCTCTACTCGCCAACCACGCAGCTCCGGTATCGGCCCAGACCTGATACCTCCTGACCTTAACCTCGTCCGCGTCGCCCTCGCGCACAAAATCGAGGGTGTATGTGAACACCTCATCCCAGCTCTGGTCCGTCTCCCTCCAGACGAAGGTTGCGTGTCCCTTGCACGAGACCTTCATCGTATCGATGTCGACGATGTACTCGCAGAAAAACATCTTCTCGAACGTCAGAAGCTTCTGCAGCACCTCAAAGTACTTTTGTATTTCCGACCGGCCAAAGAAGTGGCGTCCCAGGAACGGCGCGAGCGACTTCAGGCCGTGCTCGATCGCTATCGGCGACACCTCGTGCGCGAAGTGGGTGAGAAGCACTTCCGGCGGACAGCCGCTCGAGAAATCGGTGCACAGCGAGATCGCCGCCGTTAGAAGCGTCTCGCGTGATGGAGCGTGCGTACGGTCCATGGCTGGGTTGCACAATTGTGGAGATCGATTGATGGCGGCGGTGTGGTGGTGGTAGTCGATGATATGGTATGGATGTGGCCTAACATAGGCAATGGAGGGTGTCAAACGCATATAAGAGAATTGAATGATTATTTGACTTGCTTAATTATCCCATCTAAATGTATCAACTTGAACGTTCCATCTTCCGGTCGCCCCAAGCCGAGCGCTCTGGTCAACTTGAGTGCTCCGGCTCAAGTTGCACCATATTCTAACAGAGGTGTGTGTGGGGGGGGGGGGGCTGCGTGTGTGGATAGATGATGTAATGACATCACGGATCCACACATGCCGAGCCCCTGCTTTGAAATAAGTGGCGTGTGCACCTCACGGGCCACCGCACCGTTGGATTTCTCCTCCATCACCTGGTTTTATGATCTGGTCTATGACCACAGCCACCAAACACACACCACTGTATGCAGGGTATCATTTGCCAGCGGACATCCAACCCCACGCACCAAACAACACAAATTGCCGAACCAACCATCAATACAGCCTCTCCATCGTGGCCGCCGACGGATAAGAAAGTGATGTTGTTTGCCAAGAGCACCTAGATAGCCATGGCGATGACGATGGCGACTGTGATCTACGATCTGGTTTGGCTTATATTGGATGTAGTCTACTCTATCTAACCAAGATAGATATCTACGCCCACTCACCTCGCCGTCTGCCCCGCCAGAGGTGAGGAGAAAACAAAGGGAAATAGCAGCTATTTAAGCCTTCCCCACAGCACCCACGATATTTCTCTCTTCCCCCATAATCCACCCTCCCCCCAACTCACTCACGCACGCAAACCAGCCAAAGAAACGAAAGAAACACGCCAGTCAAAAACATGTGTGACGACCTAATCGCAAAGCACTTCCTCCACAGCTCGCGCTCGCACGTCCTGCACCCGTCACCGGAGGGGATAACGCACTTCACACTGCACCCTGCAAAGCGCACCTGGCTATTCGTGCACGACTATGTGCCGTCGTCGACGGTGTCGGAGCTGCGTCCGGCATGGCACACGATAAACACATACGACCCGTTCCTGGCGTCGTGGGCGCGGTCGGAAGGGCACGAAGTGTCGCAGCTGCGGGAGATGAAGCTCAGCGTCGCGGCGCCCTACACGACCGACACGACGAGCGGGTATCCGACGCCGTCGGCGTCGCCGACCACGTCGTCGTTCCCGTCGTTGGCATCGCTCTACAGCTCCACGCCGCTGCCGCCGAAGGGCTACAAAGCCGCGTCGCCGCTGACGACGAAGTCGTGGTTCCTGGCGAAGAACCCGCACCTGGCGAACACCGTCCACGCCGGCGGCGAGCAGATCGTCAGCGTGCTGGACACCTCGAGGTCGATCCCCCAGCGCGCGGGCTGGATCACGGTGCTGCCGGACGAGAAGACGCGCCGGCTGTACATCTCCAATCTGGAGGTGATGGAGGCGCACAGAAGGCGGGGACTGGCGCGCTGGCTGGTCGGCGAAGTGGCCAGGTGGTGGGCCAAGGCGGGGCAGGGGGAGGTGTGGCTGACTGTTTTCGAGGACAATGCCCCGGCGAGGGATCTGTACGAGCTGCTGGGGTTCGTGACGGTGCGGAATCTGTATGTCGTCCACAGACGACAGGAGGTACGGACGGACGACGAGTACTAGGTCGATAGCAACCAGATGCGCCAGTGTAACTGCAGTAATCGTACATACATGTGTGGTTCTGAGACAGGAAGGGAAGCGCGAATGGGCCACACGCAGAAGAATCTCTACACTGTGGGTTTGCGCCAGAGTGCATGGCTGCCGCCACTTCTCATATCTATAATATTTCTGAGCATACAACTCCACATACACCCGCACAACTTCCCGGCGCCGGCCAGCGGGCCGCAATCGTAGATAGATATTCTACACCCCAAGTGCGGTGGGGCACATAGTAGTTTTGAATCTAGTTTTAGATCTGCAATCTGCATGTACATACTGTACGGCGTCTAGTCCGGTCCAGCCCGTGGACAAATGCGGGTATCGTCTTTTATTTATATATATATAGTTTGTCATTAATCGCCTTAGATATGTATCTAGATCATGGCGATGTACTTACACACGCCGGTTCCTTGTCCACTGTCGAATGCGGTTGGGGAATAATGATGACGATGCTTCATTGATCGCATACAACCTTGTCAGATCGTGTCGATATTATGTGCAGCCCGCTCTGTCCGTCGTCCGCCCCGACCTCAATCAGTCCGCGGGCGGCTCCCCTGTCCCTCCCTTGCCTCAAATGCGGGGTATTTCTATGTGCGAACAAATAGCAGGGAAGGATGGCGGGTGGGATCCCGGGCTTGCCAGCGCGAGACAGCCGTGATGGGAAAAATCACGTAGAGAACGGACACTACCACCACGACGTCGAACAGTTCTTGCCAACACGTCCCTCCTCCTCCATCTCCTAACAATCGCAAGTTACCAGCACCCTGTGTATAATATCCCCCAACAGTGATTCCCACCAACCTCAACCAGCTCCAAAACAAATCCCAACAAAAAAAAAAGAGAAAAAAAGATTCAAGTAGAACTCCAGACCCCGATAACGCCATTTCGTTTTCAGCTCCCCGTAGAACCGCCTCCAGTTGCTTCTGCTGCCACTGCCCTCTCAATCCTCCACCATGCCCCTCAACACGAGCAGCACCCGCTTCACCATCTCGACCCGGACGGCCTCGGGCACGCTCTCGCGCGCCTCCTGGTCGACTGCCATCCTCAGCTGGTCGTAGTTGCCGACGGCGGCGTTCGGGTCGCGGAGATGTTTCTGGCAGAGCGTGCGCAGGTTCTCGGTCCAGCCAGATTCCTGCAGGAGTTGGAGGAGATGGGTTTCCAGCCTAAATTTTCCCCCTCTCTCACCGGATCGTCAGCCAGCCAGCTCTCTCTCTCTGATTTGGGGAGGCGGGAAGAAAAAAAAAAGGGGAGCGCATCCGTACTTGTGAAGCTCGCCGGACTCCAGTATGCGGCGGTTAATCTCCGCCACAATGTCGGCGGGAACGCCTGGGGCGGTCGCGGTCGCTGTCGGCGGAGGCATGGGCGGGGAAAAGGAAAAGGAACGGGCAGGATCGCTACTGTTTCCTTGCGCGCGTCGTCTCCGTCGTTGTGTTGTCGTCGTGAACGTGGAACGGAAGGGATAAGACGTGTTAAAGGGAGGGGTGGAAGGCTGCGTGTCGGGAACCTGCTTTCCAACCATGCACATAGATAGAGTAATTAGTGGAACCTATGCGTTTAAGCCAGGGCCGTGGACACGGAGATCGCCGTGTTCGGCCGCCGATCCGAGACGAGTTGTGTGTCATCGTGTGCACTCAGACCACTCATGTTACGCAACTCGAGATACTGCGGGATTAGGTTCGCTATCGAACGCAGGACGATGAGGGGGCCTCTCAACTGCTATCTAAGGCCCTGTTTGGTTGCGCAACCTCCAATTCAAAAATCACGTTTTTGCATGGGAAATTTCTTTTCTAAGATCATGGTTTCTCGTGTGTGGTAACTTCGCAAAATACAGTGCAACCAAACAGGGCGTTGGAGCTGTACGGGTCCGCGCCATAATCCGCGAGAACAAACTGCACGTGGAGTTGGAGTCGTTCACGGGGAAGGTCCTATCCGCAGTCCTTGCCACCTAAGCTCCTGTGGCTTCCAAGCCACCCTATGCGAGCGGTGAAGGTTTTGCTTCGCCATTTCTGGCTGCAGGCATGATATATCACTCGTATCGACTTGCCGCAAGTGCTGGGTTGGATATCGTCAGCAATCGCAGGCACGCAACCCCAGACCGCTATCCCATCTCTCCGGGACCGCCAAGCCTGCGGCAGACTTCCCGTTGCAGTAGTGGCTTTAGCTTCATTGTCAGTATCGCAACCGGCGACAGCAATTCGTGATGTTTAGCCTCAGCGCAGGCCTGGATCCCGGTCCGGAGTGAGGAGGACAGAAAGGTGGCCAGGGAGGAGGCCAGGGAGAGAGCAGCTGTGGTGGCGGCTGGGCACGAGGCGAAGCAGGAGCGGGTGGAGAAGGAGGAGGGTGAACTGTTGAGGGCACGAGGCGATGCGATAGATCCACGCGGAAATATGCAACGAGCCGGCGGAACCGCAATAGTTGCCGTCCGCGTGAGCATCGGAGGAGTGGAAGCTGGAAGACCGGTCGTGACGTCGGCCCGAGCGCTCGGCATTTATCGCGGCAGCTGGAAACCTCTTTCTGCCGGCATCGATAACACTGGGGGGGGGGTTAC
>Ga0307512_10003374_pt1 | contig 18695 bp, 16 predicted proteins | sample 14_EM_MG_FD_200267 | JGI IMG/M metagenome (GOLD analysis project Ga0307512, IMG submission 200267) | Populus trichocarpa ectomycorrhiza microbial communities from riparian zone in the Pacific Northwest, United States - 14_EM | ecosystem: Host-associated > Plants > Roots > Unclassified | place... | reverse complement strand
CCAGCTCGACGGCCACCGATGCCCCGACCGGCGCCCCGCCGTCCGGAGGCGGCGGAATGGGCGGCTACGGCAGCGGCGTCTACTTCCTGGCCTTCCTGGGCACCCCCTCGGCGGACGGCACCTGGCAGCTGCACTTCGGCGGCCATCACCTCGCCGTGAACGAGACCTACAAGAAGGGCAAGGTGGCAGGCGCCAGCCCCTTCTTCATCGGAGTCGAGCCGAGCACCTGGACCGACGACGACGGCACTACGTACTCGCCCCTGGAGAAGCAGCGCAACGGCCTGCTCGCGCTGACCGGCAGCCTGAGCACGGAGCAGCTGGCCACCGCCAAGCTGTCCCAGTCGTTCAGCGACGTGCTCCTCGGCCCGGGCCAGGACGGCCAGTTCCCGGAGACCAAGGAGGGCATCAAGGTCAGCTCGCTGTCGCCCCAGCAGAAGCAGCTGGTCCTCAAGGCGATCCACCCCTGGATCGCCAACGTGGACGACGCCACCGCGAAGAAGCTCATGAAGACGTACGAACATGAACTGAACGAGACGTACGTCGCCTACTCCGGCGGCACCGGCCTGGACACCCAGGGCGACTACGTGCGCATCGACGGCCCCGGCGTGTGGGTCGAGTTCGTCTGCCAGAACGGCGTCGTGTACCGCGACCAGATCCACTACCACAGCGTGTACCGCGACCACACCCGTGACTACGGCAGCGAGTTCACCTTCTCATGACCGGACCGCGAACTTGGCTGACCACAGCACTTCGCCTGGTGGCCGGGATCGCGATCGTGGTACCGGCGGCGCTCCTGCTCGGAGCGTCGCCGGCCGCCGCGCATCCGATGCCGCACTCAGTGGTCCGGCTCGACGTGTACAAGGCCTCGGTCACCGCGCGGCTGGAACTGCCGGTCGGTGACTTCGCCACGGCCAGCGGGATCGACCTGACCGACATCGAATCGTCGGCCCTGCCCGCCAAAGCCACGGCCATCCGCAGCTACCTCGGCAAGCACATCCGCCCGACCACCCTCAAGGGCGAGGCGTGGCAGGTCGGCATCGGCGCGCTGAGCCTCAGCCGCACCCAGCAGACCTCCACCGGCCCCTACCGCGAGCTGACCGCCAGGGCCGTGCTCACCCCGCCGGCCGGCGCCGACGTACGGCACTTCACTCTGAACTACGACGTGATCGTCCATCAGGTCGTCACCCACGTGACGCTGGTGTCGGTACGACAGGACTGGGCCGCGGGCCGGGTCACCGGCGACGGGGCCACGCAGGTCGGCACCATCCGTCTCGACGTCCGGCACATGAGCGTCCCGCCGCTCACCGTCGACCTCGGCAAGGGGAGTGCCTGGCGCGGCTTCGTCGCCATGGTCGAACTCGGCGGCAACCACATCCTCACCGGCACCGACCATCTGCTGTTCCTGCTCATCCTGCTCCTGCCCGCACCGCTGATGGCCACCGGCCGACGCTGGGACGGCCTCGTCGGCGCCCGTACGGCGCTCGGGCGGATCGGCCGCATCACGCTCGCGTTCACCGCCGGCCACTCCATCGCGCTGGCCGCCACCGCCCTCGGGCGTGTGGAGATCCCCGGCCGGCCGGTCGAGGCGTTCATCGCCGCCAGCATCCTCGTCGGTGCCGTACACGCGATCCGTCCTCTGTTCCCGGGACGGGAAGCGGTCGTGGCCGGCGTCTTCGGCCTCGGCCACGGCATGGCGTTCTCCTTCGTGCTCGCCGAAATGCATCTGTCCACCGGACAGTTGGTGTCCAGCCTCCTCGGCTTCAACCTGGGCATCGAACTGGTCCAGCTCCTGCTGGTCTGCCTCGCTCTGCCCACGCTGCTGGTACTCGCGCGCCTGCGCGTGCAGCTCGTGCTACGGCTGTCCGGCGCACTGCTCACCGCCACGGCGGCCACCGGCTGGCTGGCCGACCGACTCGGTGCCCCCAACCCGGTGGCCAGGGCGGCCGACAGCGCCGGATCCCACACCACGCTGCTGCTGGTCACCCTCGCGCTGACTGCGGCCGTCGCCGTCGGCTGGACACTGGCCACGCACTGGCAACCATGGTCCGAACAGGGCGGTGGCGTCCGCTTCCGCCCATGGGCGCGACCGTCGCCCGAGGCGGAGGCAGCGCCCGGACCGGTGCTCTCGCACAGCCCGCGCGAACGTGCCGGTCATGCGCTGGACGACTCGAGATCCGGCGGCGGATAGCGCCTGGCGCCGGTCAGGAGTCGAGGATCCTGCGCTTCTGCTCCTCGAACTCGGCCTCGGAGAGGACACCCTGGGTCTTGAGCTCGCCGAGTTGCTTCAGCTGATCGATCTTGCTGCTCATGTCGTCGGCCGGCGGCTGTTGCGAGGCGGCCGGCGCCGGCTGCTGCGGCGGCGCCTGTTGCGACTCCTGCTGGGCCCATCGCCCCTGCTGGCGGCGTGACACGCGGTTCGACACGGCGGTCGCCGTTCCGGCCACTACGGCTGTGCGGGCAACCCCGCGGAGGAGACCTGGCACGGCGGTTTCCTTTCTCGCACCTGGTGTGAGAAACAAACAGCTATTTCCTGCCCGGGGCGCAATTCTCGATACACCGGTCCCTTCTATTGGAACACCTAGTGAATTCCGCCGCACATCGATCTCGGTCCTGCCTGTGCCCCTGCCGATGTTCTGCCGGTCGGCGGTTCTCGTGGCAAGCTGAATTACGGTCACCGGCCGGTCACAGGTCAGTGGCGAGGTCTACGCTGGAGGATCCTGAAAATGACTACAGCGGGAATGCACCAACATCGAACCGGCAGTACAGGGGTGTGGGCGTCCGGTTGGACCGCCTTCGCGGGGGTCATGATGGTCTTCGGTGGAGCGATGGCGATTTTCGAAGGAATCGCAGCCATCGCCGAGGACGACCTCTTCGTCACGACTCGCAACTACACCTACAACTTCAGTCTGACGAGTTGGGGCTGGATCCACCTTGTCCTCGGCGTCCTCGTCGTGCTCGCGGGTATCGCCCTGTTCAGTGGAGCGCTCTGGGCGCGCGTGATCGGTGTCGCCCTCGCGGGCCTGTCGATGATCGCCAACTTCATGTGGCTGCCGTACTACCCCGTCTGGGCGATCGTGCTGATCGCCGTGGACGCCTTCGTCATCTGGGCGCTGTGCTTCGGAACGAGCCGGGAGCCCCGCACCGACTAGGACGGGCCTTGGGCCGTTCGGTCCGGGCCGCCACCCGACCGGCTGACGAACGACGTGCTGCCGAGCGGTACTGATCCACCAGTGTTTTCGTTGTGGGGCGGAATCCGTCGAATGCCCGCGTCGGCACCACAGGGAGACATGAGTGGAAACCAATGGAAGTGCCGGTCGTCGGCCCCTCGCCTTCCCGCTCCTGAAGGGGCAGAAAGCGCTGGTGACCGGAGCGAATTCCGGCATCGGCAAGGCAACTGCGATCAGTCTGGGGCGGGTTGGCGCCGATGTCGTGGTGAATTACGTGTCCGGGGAGGACGCCGCGGAAGAGGTGGTGCGCGAGATCGAGAGCTTCGGCGTCCGCGCCTACGCGCACGAGGCGGACGTATCGCAGGAGGACCAGGTCGTCGACATGGTGTCCCGCATGGTCAAGGAATTCGGGACCATCGACGTCATGGTGGCGAACGCGGGACTCCAGCGCGACGCCCCCCTCACCGACATGACCATGGATCAGTGGCACAAGGTACTGGACGTCAATCTGACCGGGCAGTTCCTGTGCGCCCGCGAGGCGGCCAAGGAGTTCATGCGACGGGGCGTCGTCCCTGAGGTCTCCCGTTCCGCCGGGAAAATCATCTGCATGAGCTCGGTCCACCAGCTCATCCCCTGGACGGGCCATGTGAACTACGCGGCGTCCAAGGGCGGCGTGCAGATGCTCATGGCGACCCTCGCGCAGGAGCTCGCGCCGTACCGGATCCGGGTGAACGCCGTTGCCCCCGGAGCGATCCGCACACCCATCAACCGCAGCGCCTGGGACACCCCCGAGGCCGAAGCCGATCTTCTCCGGCTCGTCCCCTACCACCGCGTCGGCGACCCGGACGACATCGCCAACGTGGTGGCCGCCGTGGCCTCCGACCTCTTCGACTACGTCGTGGGGACCACGCTCTACGTGGACGGCGGAATGACGCTGTTCCCCGGTTTCGCCACGGGCGGCTGAAGCCCTCTGCCCTCAGCCATCCCGGACGAGCCACCGAGGACCATGTGAACAGCGCGATCGACCACTTCCTGGCGGACGGCCCGCCACAGCTGCTGCCGGCCCGGGAGCTGATGGCCTTCACCCTGGCCTCCCACATCCTGCTGGTGCCCTTCGGCGTGGCCCTGCCCGCCATCACCCTCCTGATGCACTACCGCGGGCTGCGCAAGGGCGACGCCGTCGCCCTGCTGCTCGCGCGGCGCTGGTCGGCGGTCATGGCCGTCCAGTTCGCCATCGGCATCGTCACCGGCACGGTCCTGTCCTTCGAATTCGGGCTGCTGTGGCCGGGGATGATGGGCCGGTGGGGCGATGTCTTCGGGCTCGGCTTCGGGGTCGAGGCGTGGGCGTTCTTCCTCGAAGCGATCCTCATCGCGATCTATCTGTACGGCTGGCGCAGGCTCAAGCCGTGGACGCACTTCTGGCTGGGCCTGCCGCTGCCGCTGGCCGCCCTGATGGGGGCGTTCGGCATCGTGGCCGCGAACGCCTGGATGAACACCCCGCGCGGTTTCACGCTCGACCCGTCCGGCAACCCCGTGGACGTCGACGTGCGCAAGGCGGTCTTCACGCCGATGCTCGGCCCCGAGTACTGGCACTTCGTCGTCGGTGTGATCCTGACCGCCGGCTACGTCGTCGCAGGGGTGTACGCGGTCGGCCGGCTGCGGGGCCGCCGGGACCGCTATCACCGGCTCGGCTTCACCGTGCCGTTCACCGTCGCCGCGATCCTCACCCCCGTGCAGTTCGTGCTGGGCGACTCGATCGCACGCTCCGTCTTCCACAAGCAGCCGACCAAGTTCGCGGCCACCGAGATCGTCTGGAAGACCGACACACACGTGCCGGAGTACATGTTCGGACGCATGCATTCGGACGGATCGATCTCCGGCGGGATCAAAATTCCCCAACTGGACTCGATCCTGGCCGGGTTCAGCGCGGACACCAAGGTCACGGGCCTGTCCTCGGTCCCCGCGAGCGACCGGCCGACGGCCACTCAGGCCACCATCGCGCATTGGGCGTTCGATATCATGGTGACCATCGGAAGCCTGCTCATCCTGCTCGCGCTCTGGTACGGATGGTGCTGGCTGCGCCGTCGTGACCTGCCCAGGTCACGGTGGTTCTTCCGGTGCGCCGCGGTGGCCGGCGCTGCCTGTCTGCTGACCGTGGAGTGCGGCTGGATCACCACCGAGGTGGGCCGGCAGCCCTGGATCGTCTACCAGAACATGCGGGTCTCGGAGGCGGTCACGGACACCCGCGCCGCGTCTCTCTGGGCGATGTTCGGCGTCGTCGTGGTGGTGTACGTACTCGTCCTGGGTTCCTTCCTCGCCGTCCTTGTGAAGATGAGCCGCCGGTGGCGGCTGGCCGACGAGGGCGCTCTCGCGGGAGCCGCGGCCGAGGATCTGGAGGGCGACACCCCCTACGGGCCTCGCCTGTTGTCCAGGACCGGAGGCAGGGAAGCGGACACGGACACGGGCGGGGGCAGGGGAGACGAATGATCGAGGACGTCGTCGCCTGGGTGCTGCTGGCCGCGGTGGCCGCTTACGCGTGTGCGGGCGGCACGGACTACGGTGCCGGATTCTGGGACCTTGTGGCGGGCGGCGCCGAACGCGGCAAACGCCCCAGGTGGCTCATCGACCACGCCATGGAACCCGTCTGGGAGACCAACAACGTCTGGCTCATCTTCGTCCTGGTCATCATGTGGACCGGCTTCCCGGTCCTGTTCCAGACCCTCTTCTCGGCCATGTGGCTCCCGTTGGCGCTCGCGGCCGTCGGACTCGTGCTGCGCGGCGCCGGGTTCGCCCTGCGCAAGCCCACCCGGAGTCTCGCCCGCCGCAGGGTCTACGGCGCCGTCTTCGCCGTCTCCTCACTCCTGACGCCCTTCTTCCTCGGAGCGGCGGTCGGCGGTCTCGCCACCGGCCGGGTGGTTCCCGGCACGAAGGCCTCCGCCGACGCGTGGTCCAACGGGACGTCCGTGATCGCCGGGCTGCTGACCATCGCGGCGACCGCGTTCCTCGGAGCGGTGTTCCTGACCGCCGACGCCCGCCGCTTCGACGCGCCCGACCTCGTCGGCTACTTCCGGCTGCGGGCCTGGTGCAGCCTCGGCGTCATCGCCGTCCTGGCGGTCGTCGGCCTCGCCGTGACCCACGACGACGCCCGCTATGTCTACGACGGGCTGACCGGCGGAATCGGTCTCGCCCTCGTCCTCGTGGCCGTCGTCAGCGCGCTGGCCACCGCCGGGCTGCTGTACCGCGCGGCGACGGGATGGGCGAGGATCACGGCGGTCGGCAGCGTGGCCCTCGTCGTCGTGGCGTGGGGGCTGGCCCAGCGCCCCTATCTCATCCCCACGTCGCTGACCGTGTCCCAGGCGGCCGGCGCGTCGACGACGCTGCGCTGGCTGATGCTGGTCACGGTCATCGCTGTGGTGCTGGTCGGACCGCCCCTCGTCCTGCTCTACCGGCTCGACACCCGCGGGACCCTCCAGCCCCTCACCGAGGCGGACCTGCGGCAGACGGCGGCCGGCCGCGAGCCCGAGAGCCCGTGACCGGGAGCGGGACGGGGACCGGGACCCGGGAATCGGTGACCGGCGCAGCGAACGGGCCGCCGATCGTGGTGGTCCTGGGTGTGTCGGGTTCCGGCAAGACCACCGTCGGCAAGGAGGTCGCCGAGCAGCTCGGAGTGCCGTTCGTCGAGGGCGACGGCTTCCATCCGGCGGCGAACATCGCGAAGATGCGCGCCGGCCACGCCCTCGACGACACCGACCGCGAGCCCTGGTTGCGCGCCCTCACCGAGCGCATCCGCCACTCCGCCAAGGCCCGCGAGGGGCTGGTCATCGCCTGTTCGGCGCTCAAGCGCGCCTACCGCGACGAGCTCCGGTCGGCCGGGAACGGACGGCTCTGGTGCCTGTACCTCGCCCTCGACCGCAACACCGCATGGGACCGGGTGTCCCGGCGCACCGGTCACTTCATGCCCGCCGGGCTGGTCGACTCGCAGTTCGCGACGCTGGAACCGCTGGAACAGGACGAGCCGGGCATGACCCTGGACGCCACCGCCGCTCTTCCGGGACATCTCGCCCGGGTGCGGGCCGCCGTCGCGCACTTCGGCGGGCGTACGGACAGCTGACGGGGTCAGGCGCTCAGGAGTGCTGAAGGTCAGGCGCTCAGAAGTACGGCGACGTCTCCCGGCCGGGGCGTCGGACCACCACCAGGGGTGACGGGCAGGAGCCGGCCGTCACCCCGTACCAGGAACAGCATCCGGTGTCCGGCCGGAAGGGCGCCGTCGACGCGATGCGTCACGACACGGGCGCCCCGGGCGTGGCGGCGGGCCAGTTCGGGTCCGGTCAGGTCCGTGTCGAAGAGCACCTGACCACGCGCGTAGGGGGCGATGACGCCCTGGCTCTCCGCGGGCGGCCCGAGCCGGTACACCGTGCCCTCGACGGTGCCCTCGAGGTTCGTGGCCGCCAGCGCGTTGAAGTCGTCCTCGCCGGTGAGGAGGAGAACCCCGGTGAGGCCTTCGAGCTCCGCGCCGGTGCCGGTGGCCGCGGCGAACAGCTCCCCGGGGGCGAGTTCGATCCCGGCGGCGCGGATGCCGTCGCGCTCCGCCTCGCGCCCCGCCCACATCACCACGTCCAGCCCCGCCGACCGCAGGGCCCGCCCCAGATCGACCACCCAGGGATCACCGCCCACGAGCAACGGTCTGGAGCGCGCCGAGCGCACCACGCCCAGCCGTCTCGCCATCGGCGCAGCGCTCAGCCCGTACAGCGTGACCGTGGCGACGATCACCACGAACGTGGCCGGCAGGATCTTCGCGGCGCCGCCGACTCCCTTGTCGACGAGCGTGGCCGAGAACGTCGAGGCGGTGGCCGCGGCCACGATGCCGCGCGGCGCCATCCAGCCCAGGAAGCCCCTTTCCCCGGCCGTCAGATCGGTCCGCAGCGCGGACACGGCCGCCACCAGGGGCCTGATCACGAGGACGAGAACCGCCACGAGACCCAGTGTCGGCAGCAGCACGTGCCTCAGGGAGTGGGGGCTGACCGTCGCCGAGATGGAGATGAACAGCAGTCCGATGACCAGGTTCACGAGGGTCTCGAAGAACGGTCGCCGGGCGGTGGCGTCCGAGCCGGGCAGGTTCGCCACCGCCAGGCCCATCAGGACGGCGGCGATGAGCCCCGTGTCTTCACGAATGATGTCGCAGGCGGCCGCGACACCGATCACCGCGGCGAGCTGGACCGTGGTGCCGAGCACCTCCCCGAGCTGGAGCCTTCGCAGCGCCACCATCAGGAGGGCCGCCCCGACGATGCCCCCCGCCACACCCACCGCCGTGCTGAGGAGGAACTGCCCGAACCGGCTGCCGAGGGCGCCGTGCCCTCCTGCTGTGACGCCGTGGAAGACCAGCGCACCCAGGATGCCGCCCACCGGATCGATGAGCGACCCCTCCCAGATGAGGATGCGCTGCAACCGCTCCGTGGGGCGGACGTACGTGAGCAGCGGACCGACGACCGTCGGTCCGGACACGACCAGGATCGCTCCGAGCATCACGGCGGCGCTCTTGGACATCCCGAGCAGCGGTATGGCCACGAGTGCCGCCGAAGCGCAGGTGATCAGCGTGCCGAGCCAGATCAGCCGGACCACGACCTTGCGTGTGTGGGCCTTGAACCGCTTCAGGTCCAGGCCGAGTCCGGCGTCGTAGAGGATCACCGCGACGGCCAGCGAGACCAGCGGGGAGAAGGCGCTGCCCAGGAGCCGCTCGGGGTTGACGTCGTCGGTGAGTGCGCCCGCGGTGAATCCGACGGGCAGCAGAACGATCAGCGCGGGGATGCGCAGACGGTGCGCCAGCACCTGGGAGCCCGCGGCCAGTACGACGATCAGGCCCAGGCCCAGGAACACGTGGTCTTCCGTCACCGCGATGCCTCCCGCGCGGACGAGGACACGTCACCGAGCCCGGCCCGGTGACCCGCAGTGGCGGAGTTTCTACATCATGGGCGGCCGGCCGGACTCCGTGGCGTCCAGCGCGGCCACGACGTCCGGCACGGGGATCCGCCCGGAGGCGACCAACTGTGCGCCGCCGCGCCGCAGCGCCGTGGCGAAGGGCGCGGCCCACAGGTTCTCGTAGATCAGGATTCCGGCCGCATTGCCGGGCTCCAGGGCGGCCGCCGCCTCCTCGATGTCGTCCTGGCCCAGCAGGCCGGAGGACGCACCCTCGAAGACGGCCAGGTCCAGAGCCCCGTCGCCGGTGAGGTCGGCGATCTCCAGGCCGACCACCGATCCGTCCAGTTCCTTTCTGACAAACATCAGATCGAGGATTCGAATGAGGCCGCGGTCCACCAGATCGACCAGCAGGGGAAAACCCTCACCGGTCATTCGGTTGCCGGGAAACTCGACGACCACATAGTCGATCGGTCCCATTTCGATGAATTCATCGCTCACGGCGTCACCCCAGGACGGTCATGACAATGGACATCCCCCTGGTTCCCGCGTTCCATTGCAACATCGGGCGGGAGCCGTCGCACCTCGGTGCGGCATTCACCCGCCCGGCGCCTCCAGGTCGCCGGATCGGTTCCGTATGCGTCCCCTGGGACCATGACCAGTGCGTCTCCACCAGACCCGGACGGAAACTCCGGCCGTCCACCCGACGACAAGCAGCTCTCGGCGCGCGAGCGTCACGAACTGGACGAGCTGCGGCACCGTGTGGGCGCACTGGAGAGCGCCGGCCCCTCGGCGGCCGCGCGGCACCACTGGCTCCGCTCGACGGGATCCTTCCTGCTGATCTTCTTCGCCTCGCTGTTGTCCCTGCTCGCCGTCGTCTCGGTCTGGGCCAACAGCATCGTGCGGGACACCGACCGCTACGTCGCCACCGTGGGGCCGCTGGCGAGCAACCCGGACGTGCAGAAGGCGATCACCAAGCGCGTGACCGACGCGGTCCTGGCGCAGGTCGACGTGGACGGGCTGGTCAAGCAGCTGCAACAGGCGGCGGAGCAGAAGGGCGTCCCGCCGAAGACGGCCCAGCTGATCAACAACCTGGACGGTCCGATCTCGAGCGGGCTGAAGAGCCTGGTCAGCGGCACCGTGGAGCGGGTGGTCTCCAGCAATGCCTTCGACAAAGTCTGGGTGAACGCGAACCGCAGGGCCCACAGCGCCGTGGACAAGGCCCTCACGGGCGAGTCGGACAGTGCGGTGTCCGTCAAGAACGGCCAGGTGGCCATCGACGTGGGACCGATCGTGGCCCAGGTCAAGGACCAGCTGGTCAGTGCCGGTTTCCAGCCGGCCGCTCGGATCCCGGCGGTCCACACGGAGTTCGTGGTCTTCCAGTCCAAGGACGTCGGCAAGATCAAGTGGTACCTGAGGGTGCTGGAGATCATCGGCAGCTGGCTCCCCATCATCGCCGTACTGATCGCCGCCGCGGGTGTCTACCTGGCCGTCCACCGTCGCCGGGCCCTGATCTGGGCCGCGCTGGGAGTGTTCGGCGCCATGCTGCTGCTCGGCATCACACTCAGCCTCCTGCGGACGGTCTATCTCAACCATCTGCCCGCCGGGGCGTCCGACGCCGCTGCCGGTGCGGTGTACGACGCGCTGGTCAAGTTCCTGCGCGCCGGCGTGCGGACAGTCGGCGCGGTCGCACTCGTGGCGGCCATCGGCGCCTTCCTCACGGGGCCGTCCCGCATCGCCGTCCTCGTCCGTACGGGCTGTGGCAGGGGCATCGGCGCGCTGCGTGACGTCGCCGTGTCGGCCGGGCTCCGGCTGGGCGCGGTCGGCCGGTTCGTGCACCGCTACAAGCAGTGGATCGGCGGGGTGATCCTCGCGGCCGCCGCGATCGTGCTGTTCGCCTGGAACTACCCGACCACAGCGGTCGTGGTGTGGACGGTGGTGATCGTGCTGGCCGCCCTGGCGGTCCGCGAGTTCCTGGACACCGGCGACGAGAACGACACCGCTCCCGTGCCGTCCGCCTGACACACACTCCGCTCGCTCCTATGCAGTCCGCCCGACCGCCCGCTCGTTCCGGCGTGTGCTCACCCGGCGCCAGATCGCCCGCTGGCACTTGAGCGTGCCGGTCCCGACCACGATCAGCACGGCGATGTTGAGCAGCAGCTGCAGCAGGGAACCCCTGGTCTCGTCCCAGCTGCCGAACGCCGACGAGACACCGATGTCCGCCGCCGCCGGAATCGTGGTCACCGAGATGAACACGCCGAGCAGCGCGCTCGTCCGGGCCTCGGCCAGGGAGACGATGCCGACGATCCCGGCCAGCACCGCCACCGTGGCCGAGAAGAAGTTGGGGGTGTTGATCAGACTCGACACGGGCCTCAGCCCCAGCTCGAAGGCCCTCGGCTGCAGTCCGAAGCCTCGCACGAACAGGGCGAAGAGGAACGTCGCGGCAATGGCCAGCAGGAAACCCACGAGCAGCGCCATGAGGCCCTGCTCGATTCTCGGCCGGGCGCGGTGGTCGATCCCGAGCGCGATGCTGGTGATGGCCCCGTACTCGGGCCCGACCACCATGGCCGCGACGATGAGGATCTGGGAGTTGGTGATGATGCCCACCGCGCCGATGAGTCCGGCGATGACCAGGAAGAGGTAGAAGCTCGGGGGGTATCTGCCCTCGGCCCGGATCCGGGCCTCCACCTGCTCCCAGACCGGCGCACGCAGCCGGGCCCCGAGTTGCTCCGCCCCGGTCCTGGCCGCGAGGTCCGAGAACACCGTGTCCACCGGGTCGAGGACGAGTGAGCCACGGTGTTCGAGGCCGAGGTCCCGCAGGCCGCGCAGCACCTCGTTCGCGGCTCCGGTCAGCACGTCGCACTCGATGGCGGCACCCTCGGGGTTGCGTACGCCGCCCGTCTGCAGATGCAGGTTCAGGACGCACGCATTGGCGCTCAGCAGGACCATGGTGCGATCCGTGAGGTCCGGCGGACACACCGCTCGGACATGGATCATGTCCATCCGGACCTCCGCGGATCGGTTCGGTGCGGTGGCCTGCGGCCCCGACCGGGGCGCCCATCCATTAACGCGACGGTCCGCGAGCCCGGCAACTCGGGGTGCCGGGCTCCGGCGCCTGTCGGAGGGTGGGGGTATGCGAACGCCCGACGAGCCGAGCGAGTCCGGTTTCCGGTCGCTCTACCATCACCTGCGCGACACGGCCCCCGGCGGCGCCACGCGCCGGGGTGCCCTGGACACCATCACCGGGGAACAGGTGCTGGCGGCCGTCCGCGAGGTGCGGTCGGGACGTACGGTGTCGCTCGCGGCGCCGGTGAACACCCGTCCCGGACCTGACGACCCCGATCCGGCCGAGCACCGGCTCACGGCTCCGGCCGACGCCGAACCGGCGGCGAAGGGCCTGGAATTCGCGCGGGACCGCTTCGCCATGGACATCCACGGTGACGTGGACAGTCACCTCGACGCGCTGTGCCACGTCATCTACGACGGCACCCTGCACGGCGGCGTACCGGCGGCCGGCGCCCTGTCGCCGGACGGAGCGAGCACGCTCTCCGTCGACCTGGCCCGCGACGGCATCGTCGGACGCGGGGTCCTCCTCGACATTCCCCGGCTGCACGGCGTTCCCTGGCTCGAACCCGGAACGAACGTGACAGCCGAGGACCTCGCCGCGGCCGAGGCGTCGCAGGGGGTCCGGGTCGGCCGGGGCGACATCCTCCTCGTACGGGTCGGACACCGGCGACGCCGGGAGGAGCTCGGCCCCTGGGACGTGGCCGGCGCCCGTGCCGGACTCCATCCGACCGCCATGGAGTTCCTGGCCGAGCGGGAGGTCGCCGTACTCGGCAGCGACGGCAACAGCGACACGGCCCCCAGCCCGGTGGAGGGGGTTGCGTTCCCGGTGCATGTGCTCGCCGTCCACGCGATGGGACTGCATCTGCTCGACTACCTGCGGTTCGAGGACCTCGCGCCGGTCTGCGCGCGGGAGGGGCGCTGGACGTTCCTCTGTGTGATCGCCCCCCTCCGGCTGCCCGCGGCCACCGGCTCCCCGGTCAACCCCGTCGCGATCCTGTGACGGTCGACCCAATGACTTCTGCCGCTTGCCCAGCAGGGGCGGATCGGCGCATGCGCCGCGGGCCGCTTCGGCCGCCCGGGGCGACACTCTGGTGAGGCGGTCACGCCTCGGGTGTGGTGCCCGGACCGGACAGCGGGAGGAGCATGCGCGCAGACAGAGAATCCGGCCCGCCTGCGGACGGCGGGCAAAACCGTTGGCGCGGACGGGCGGCGGAGCTGCGGGCCCGGCTGCTGCGGCTGCGCAGCACCGCCGAGGAGCGGTTCCCGGTGATCACCCGCCTCACCTCCCACCTGATCGCGGTGAACCTGCTGGACTCCGCGACGCGGCTGGCGGCCCAGGCGTTCCTGACCGCCGTACCGCTGCTCTTCCTGGTCGCCGCGTTCGCCCCGCAAGGGGTGCGCAACCAGATCATCACGTCGGTGCATGACGTCCTCGGCATCAGCGGCTCCGCCGACCAGCAGCTGAAGCAGGTGTACCAGGCCGATCCCGCCACTCTGCAGCAGAGCACCGGGGTCGTGAGCGCGCTCATGGTGCTGCTCTCCGCCACCGCCTGCAGCCGCGCGATGCAGCGGTTGTGTCAACGGGCCTGGCAGCTGCCGAGTGCGGGCGCCCGGGTCGCGGCCTGGAGATGGCCCGTGTGGATCGCGGTCTGGATTGCCGTCGTCGCTCTGCAGGGACCGCTGCGGGACGGATTCGGCGTGGGGTTGTGGCTGGGCCTGCCGCTGCTGCTGATCGTCGAGGTGGGCGTGTGGTGGTGGACCCAGCACCTGCTGCTGGCCGCGCGGGTCCCCTGGCTGCCCCTGCTGCCCGGGGCGGTTCTCACCGGTGTGGCCGTGACCGCACTCACGGTGATCGCGAAGCTGTACGTGCCCGCCGCGCTCAACCGGAGCCTGGACCGGTACGGGTCGCTGGGGGCGGTCTTCACCGTGCTGTCGTGGCTGATCGGGCTCTGCGTCGTGGTGGCCCTCTGCATCACCGCAGGTGCGGTCATCGCCCGGGAACCCGCGGTGTCCAGGCGCCTCGGTTCACCCGACTAGCCCAACTCGCCGGAAATATCGCCCGGAGATACGTTGGTAGTTGGACCGGGCGTCGCCTTCACACGGTGGGATGGCGCCTGCTCCGGGGACGGTGGTCGGCATGACCGACGAACGACATTACGACGTCATCATCATCGGCAGCGGTGCGGGCGGCGGCACCCTCGCCCACCGGCTGGCACCCACCGGAAAACGGATCCTCCTCCTCGAACGGGGCGACTATCTGCCCCGCGAACGCGACAACTGGGAATCCACCGCGGTCTTCGTCAAAGGCAAATACCGCGCTCCGGAGTTCTGGTACGACAAAAACGGAAACCAGTTCCCGCCCGAAGTCAATTACTACGTGGGCGGCAACACCAAGTTCTACGGCGCCGCACTCTTCCGTATGCGCCCCGAGGACTTCGGCGAAATCCGGCACCACGACGGCGTCTCCCCGGCCTGGCCACTGAGCTACGAGGAACTCGAGCCGTACTACACACAGGCCGAGCACCTCTACCTCGTGCACGGCCGGCACGGCGAGGACCCGACCGAGGGCCCCACCAGCGCCCAGTACGCCCACCCTCCGGTCCAGCACGAGCCGCGCATCCAGCAGCTCAGCCACGATCTGGAGAAGCAGGGACTGCACCCCTTCCACCTCCCGATCGGGGTGAACCTCACCCAGGACGACCGGGGCCGGGCCACCCACACCAGCGCCTGCATCCGCTGCGACCGGGTCGACGGCTTCCCCTGCCTGCTCGGCGCGAAGTCCGACGCGCAGGTCATCTGTGTCGACCCCGCCCTCGCACACGCCAACGTCGAGCTGGTCACCCACGCGGACGTACGGCGCCTCGACACGGACGCGACCGGCCGCAGTGTCACCTCGGTCGTCGCGACGGTGGGAGACGGGGACGCCGCCACGGTGGAGTTCAGCGCCGACATCGTGGTCGTCGCCTGCGGCGCCGTCAACTCGGCCGTCCTGCTGCTGCGTTCGGCCAACGACCGGCATCCGCAGGGCCTGGCCAACAGCTCGGACGTGGTGGGCCGGCACTACATGCGCCACAACAACCTGGCCCTGATGGCCGTGTCGAAGGAACCCAACGACACCAAGTTCCAGAAGACCCTGGCGCTGCACGACTGGTATCTGGGTTCCGACGACTGGGACTACCCCCTCGGCGGCATCCAGATGCTCGGCAAGTCCGACTCCGAGCAGATCCACGGTGAAGCGCCCCGCTGGGCGGGGGCCGCCGCCCCCGACATGCCCTTCGAAGTGCTCGCCCACCACGCGGTCGACTTCTGGCTGTGCGGAGAGGATCTCCCCGTCCCGGAGAACCGCGTCACCCTGGACCGGGACGACGGCATCCACCTGGCGCTCGACGAGAAGAACAACATCGCCGGGCTGAAGCACCTGCGGCACAAACTGCAGAGCATGCTCGGCCACTTGGGCATGCACGAACACCATCTGCTGTCGCACAGCATCTATCTGCACAAGGGCATGCCCATCGGCGCCACCGCGCATCAGGCGGGCACCGTCCGCTTCGGCCACGACCCCGACAGCTCCGCGCTCGACGTCAACTGCAAGGCCCACGACCTCGACAACCTCTATGTCGTCGACACGAGTTTTTTCCCGAGCATCGGAGCGGTCAACCCCTCGTTGACCGCCATCGCCAACGCCCTGCGCGTCGGCGACCACATCGCGGAGCGACTGCAATGACCTCGAACCACCCGGACAACAGCGACATCAGGCACCGCACACCCCAGGAGCGAGCCGAACGCGGCAGGGCCACCCGGTCGTCCGTACCCCGCTCCAGCCACGCCGAGTTCGCTCCCACGACGAAACGGCCCGACCCGGTGGACATCATCGAGGCGCAGTCGGCGACGCGGGTTCCCGAGCTCGTACCGATCCGCTACGGCCGGATGACCGAGTCACCGTTCCGCTTCTACCGCGGCGCCGCGGGCATCATGGCCGGAGATCTCGACGACACCCCCCGGTCCGGGATCAGGGCGCAGCTCTGCGGGGACGCGCACCTGCTGAACTTCCGGCTGCTGGCCTCGCCCGAGCGCCGCATGATGTTCGACATCAACGACTTCGACGAGACGTTGCCCGGCCCGTTCGAGTGGGACGTCAAGCGCCTGTCCGCGAGTTTCGTCATCGCGGGCCGGGCGAACGACTTCAGCGACAAGGAACGGGCCCGCATCGTACGGGCGACCGTGCAGTCCTACCGCGAGTGGATGCGGCGCTTTGCCAAGATGGGCAACCTCGCCGTGTGGTACGCCCAGTTCGACCAGGCGTGGGTGCGGGACCACTTCGGCGCTCAGCTGAGCGCGCGGGGCCGCGAACGCTGGTCGCAGGCGGTGACCAAGGCACGCAGCCGGGACAGTCTCCAGGCCTTCGGCAAGCTCACCCACATCGTCGACGGGCAGGCCCGCATCACCGCGGTCCCGCCGCTGATCACGCCGATCCAGGACCTGCTTCAGGGCGTCGAACGCGATGCGATGGAGAAGGAGATCCACCGGCTGATCGAACGGTACGGCCACACCCTGCAGTCGGACAGGCGGTCCCTGCTGGAGCAGTACCGGTTGGCCGACATGGCCCGCAAGGTGGTCGGAGTCGGCAGCGTGGGCACCCGCTGCTGGATCGTCCTCCTGCTCGGCCGGGACGGCAAGGACCCGCTGCTCCTGCAGGCCAAGGAGGCCGACCAGTCGGTGCTGGCGCCCTTCGCCGGCGCCAGCGCCTACGCGACGCAGGGCGAGCGTGTGGTCTCCGGTCAGCGACTCATGCAGGCCACCAGCGACATCTTCCTCGGCTGGGAGCGGGTCGACGGGATGGACGGTCGCCGACGCGACTTCTACGTACGGCAGTTGCGGGACTGGAAGGGCATCGCCGAACCCGAAGAGATGGTGCCGGCCGGAATGCGGACCTTCGGTGAGCTGTGCGGCGCCACGCTCGCCCGCGCCCACGCGCGGTCGGGCGACCGCATCGCCATCGCCGCGTATCTGGGCGGGGGCGACTCCTTCGACCGGGCCCTGGCGACCTTCGCCGAGCGCTACGCCGACCAGAACGAGAAGGACCACCAGGCACTCGTCGACGCCGTCCGCACGGGTCGGGTGGCGGCCGAAGCAGCCTGACAGGCGCACCAGCAGGGGGACCGACAAGGAGACCCTCATGGATCGCTACCCGCCCATCGCCGACCACGGGCTCGTCGGGGATCTGCAGACCGCGGCCCTGGTGTCGTCCCAGGGCGTGATCGACTGGTTCGCCGCACCCCGCTTCGACTCGCCCAGCGTCTTCGCCGCCCTGCTGGACCACGACGGCGGCGGCTATTTCCTCCTCGCGCCCGAGCATCCCGAGGGCGCCTGGAGGCAGCTCTACTACCCGGACACCGCCGTTGTGGTGACCCGCTTCATGTCACCCGACGGAGTCGGTGAGATCTACGATCACATGCCGGTGCTGACGGGTCCGACGGCGACCGACCGGCACCAACTGGTGCGCGTCGCACGCGCGGTGCGCGGCACCGTACGCTTCGGCCTCGAATGCCGGCCGCGGTTCGACTATGCGCGGGCCGCCCACGAACTCGACCTGTCGGCCGACACGGCCACGTTCCGGGCCCCGGGCACGACGGCCTATCTCCAGGGCGGCATCCCGTTCGAACGGGACGGGCAGGACGTCCGGGGCAGCATCACCCTCAAGGCCGGCGAATCGGCTGCCGTGGTGTTCACGGTGTGCGCACAGGACGGCGAGGCGCCACCGCCACCCACTATCGAACGGATCGACGAAGAGCTCTGGAAGAGCGTCGACTTCTGGCAGAAGTGGGTGCGCACCTCGAACTACCGTGGCCGCTGGACGGAGATGGTGCACCGCTCCGCGATCACCCTCAAACTCCTCACCTACGCCCCCACCGGCGCGCCGGTGGCCGCCGCCACCATGGGTCTGCCCGAGCAGATCGGCGGCGAACGCAACTGGGACTACCGCTACACCTGGGTCCGGGACGGCTCCCTCTCGGTGCGCGCGCTGCTCGACCTCGGCTTCGTGGAGGAGGCGACCCGCTTCACCCACTGGCTCGGGGACCGCCTGGGCGCACGCGAAGGGCCGGACGACGAACCCCTCCAGATCATGTACCGGGTCGACGGCGACCCGCATCTGACCGAGGAGATACTGGACCACTTCGAGGGCTACCGCGGCTCCTACCCGGTCCGGGCCGGCAACGCCGCCACCGACCAACTGCAACTCGACATCTACGGCGAGGCCCTCTACGCCCTGGCCGAGGGCCGCCAGGTCGGTGAACAGGCGGGCTACCACGGGTGGAAGGGCCTGGCCCGCACCCTCGACTGGCTCGCCGACTCCTGGGACCGCCCCGACGAGGGGATCTGGGAGACCCGGGGCGGACGCAAGGACTTCACCTACAGCCGGGTGATGTGCTGGGCGGCCTTCGACCACGGTCTGAAGATGGCGGCAGAGTTCCGCAGGCCGGCCGACACGGTGCTCTGGACACGGGCCCGCGACGAGATCCTCGATCAGGTCATGGAACGCGGCTGGAA
>Ga0307512_10003373_pt1 | contig 18696 bp, 23 predicted proteins | sample 14_EM_MG_FD_200267 | JGI IMG/M metagenome (GOLD analysis project Ga0307512, IMG submission 200267) | Populus trichocarpa ectomycorrhiza microbial communities from riparian zone in the Pacific Northwest, United States - 14_EM | ecosystem: Host-associated > Plants > Roots > Unclassified | place... | reverse complement strand
TATTCTATAGTTAAATGCGATCCGAATGCACTTTGTTTCATGGAAAACAGATGAGTTTTGAGGGAGGAGAGGTCAGAACAATTTTGTGGTACTTGAGAGGTCGAAAATTGCCGCTTTGCACTGTAGTACAGTTACCAGAAATGGGGAACAATAGAAACTCAAGTACACCGGAGCCGCACGATAATCCGTAATCCATTGCCGTGAACGGAGGCAACGCCGCGTCGGATGTGAGATCGTCGACCGAGGCTGTGAGCAAGTGGCGGTGACGAGGAGGGTGGAGTTTCCGTGGGCAACGCCGCAGCTCTCCTTACACTACGTCTTGCTCTTTGCCCAAGCTCCCCGTTGGTATCACACCCGTTGCCGCAAATTTAGAACTATCTGCCTGGTTTTGGTTACAATCCATCATTCGAGCGTCCGTGCAGATGACTATGACATGCCTTTTACCGTGACGTGGTACGCCGATCTTTGTAAGTAGGCAATCCTGTCCTACTGGCACTAGTAGGTAAGTTTGCCAGCGTCCATTCTGCTGTTGTTGAAAAGTTGTCACTCCTTCCCAGCTTTTTATTTGATAGTTTTCACCTAGTGGTACAGAGCCGCCCATGCAGAGCAAGACAAAACCACAACTAAGTCAACCACCAAGATTTTGTAGGACGGGCGTGATATGAAAGAAGTTTAATGAAGGACGATGCAATGATATATGAGATTCTAGACATATGCATGAGCTACCTTACACCAACGTCATTACTTTTGATGATAGCAAGTCCGAACTGATAATGAATACAACAGCCAAGATGTGGAGACAACCCTTTAGTCAACCTCCTCTACACTAGGCCCATCCTCGCCCCCAGGGCCGGGGAAGCCTCCTGGAGCACCTCCCGGAGCACCCCCTGGGAAGCCACCGCCGGGGAATCCTCCTGCAGCACCTGCACCTGCACCTGCCTGAGAGTACAACTTCTGCATGATAGGGTTCGCAACCGACTCGAGTTCCTTTTGCTTCTCGCTGTACTCCTCCATCGAAGCCTCTTGCGAAGCATCCAGCCAGGAGATTGTATCATTCACCGCGCCCTCCAACTTCGACTTGTCCGCGGCATCGAATTTGTCAGCGAGCTTCTCGTCGTTCAAGGAGTTGCGGAGGTTGTATGCATACGACTCGAGACCGTTCTTCGCAGAAATACGGGCGGCCGCAGCCTCATCCTCGGCTAGAGCGAGGTGTCAAAAACGACACTATCACGAGAAATGAAATGCAGTGCTTACACTTGTACTTCTCGGCATCGTTGACCATCCGCTCAATTTCCTCCTTCGACAGACGACCCTTGTCATTGGTGATTGTAATACGATTCGATTTGCCGGTCGTCTTGTCCGCAGCCGAGACGTTCAAGATACCATTTGCATCGATATCGAACGTTACTTCTACTTGAGGTACACCGCGGGGAGCTGGGGGAATGCCAGAGAGTTCGAATTTGCCGAGAAGATTGTTGTCCTTCGTCCGTGCACGTTCACCCTCGTAGACCTGAATAAGAACACCTGGCTGGTTGTCGGAGTATGTCGAGAAAATTTCTGACTTCTTGGTCGGGACCGTCGTATTGCGCTTGATGAGCGCAGTCATGACACCACCCGCAGTCTCGATACTAGGAACAACGTTAACCAATCAGTTAGAGACATACGATCAAAGACGACTCACCCCAGAGACAGTGGGGCCACATCGAGAAGCAGAAGGTCCTGGGTCTTCTCAGAGGTGTCGCCAGAGAGGATAGCAGCCTGTACGGCCGCTCCGTACGCAACGGCCTCATCTGGGTTGATGCTCTTGTTGGGCTCCTTACCGTTGAAGAAGTCGGAAACGAGTTTGACGATGCGAGGAATGCGAGTAGAACCACCGACGAGGACAATCTCGTGCACGTTGGCCTTGTCGATCTTCGAGTCACGAAGGACCTTTTCGACGGGCTCCAAAGTGCTGCGGAACAGGTCCTGACAGAGCTCCTCGAAGCGTGCACGAGTAAGGGAGGTGTAAAAGTCGATGCCCTCGTAAAGGGAGTCGATCTCAATGGTTGTGTTGGTGGCGGAGGAAAGTGTACGCTTGGCACGCTCGCAAGCGGTGCGGAGACGACGGAGGGCACGGGGATTCGACGACAAGTCCTTCTTGAACTTGCGCTTGAACTCCTGGACGAAATGATTGACAAGGCGGTTGTCGAAGTCTTCTCCACCAAGGTGGGTGTCACCGGCAGTGGCCTTGACCTCGAAGATCCCCTCCTCGATGGTCAAGAGAGACACATCAAAAGTTCCTCCACCCAAGTCGAAGATGAGAACGTTCCTCTCGCCGGAAACCTTTTTGTCGAGACCGTATGCGATGGCCGCAGCAGTAGGCTCATTGATGATACGAAGGACGTTGAGACCAGAAATTGTGCCAGCATCCTTTGTGGCCTGACGTTGCGAGTCGTTAAAGTAAGCCGGAACAGTGACGACAGCATTGGTGACGGTGCCGCCGAGGTAAGACTCTGCGGTCTCTTTCATCTTCACGAGGACCATGGACGAGATCTCTTCGGGCGACTATAAAAGGAAGGACGTTAGCCCCGAATGTCGATGAATGCAACTCTTTTCACTTACAAATTCCTTCTCCTCGCCTCGGTATTGGACACGGATATAGGGCTTCCCAGTCTTGTTAAAGCACTTGAATGGGAAGTGCTTGAGATCGGCCTGCACCTCTGCGTCATCGAATTTGCGGCCGATGAGACGTTTGGCGTCGAAGACACTAAGTTGGATAAAATGAGATAAGACGGTATTGTAAGATAGTACGACGATAGACGTACGTGTTGTGAGGGTTCATCGCGACTTGATTCTTGGCGGCATCGCCAATCAGACGTTCATTTTCTGAGAAGGAGACGTATGACGGGGTTGTGCGATTACCCTGGTCGTTTGCGATGATTTCAACACGATCGTTTTGCCAGACACCAACGCAACTGTATGAGGGAATGAGAGTAAGAAGGGTTCGTACAGCAACGAGAGAGGGAAGCTCACGAGTAGGTTGTGCCAAGATCGATACCAACAGCTTTCGTCATCGTTGTGGTAGAGTGAGAAGAATAAAGGATGGGGCAAGAGTTGTGGCGATTCTCAGGTTTTTATAATACCGCATACATTTTTCGATGGCATTCCAGAGGCTTCTTCGACTTTCCACAAGGGCCTTCACTCGCTTAGCTAAGCTGTGCTTTCCACTTTAGCGAAAATTGAGTTGAAATCCGGCTCCGGAGAGGCGTGAATAGTGTACAGTCAGCCCTGCAGCAGTCCCCTTCAACAGTCCCCACACAACGCGCCAGACACCCTTCGCCTATCCTCCCCGTGGACCAAGTCCGTCATCTAGACTACGATGCGCTTGCAAATCGCGCAGCACGGTAGGGTCAACTGGTCGCCCGTCAGTTCTTCTCCCCTTTCACCTTGTACAATTGTTTACTTGCCTGGCAGTACACTTCTCCTCCGTACATGTGTCCCACCTCCCAGAGGTGACTGTTCCAAGCTAGTCCCAACTTCGGGAAGTGGTCGCTGCACAAGTACATCAATACGTGCTGAGGATGAAACCTTTCTGAAACCCTCCACTCACATCCAGCCCAGGGTCCGCGGTCGGCACTCGCTCAATTCCGCTATCATCCAGGTCGTGCGGCACCTCACCATCGATGGATATGGCATTGAGATCCATTGCCAGGTCTACCATGTCACCCTCTGGTGACGGTGGAGGAGGGGGCTGAGGCTCATCTTCGGCAAAGCCCTCAGGTAAGTGGCCGTTCGCATTCTCAAGTGCTCTTGCCCGGATCTTCTTCCAACTCTCATATCGTTCCAGAGCGTGTTGCCGCTCTCTACGTGGGATGATTAGATATGACTTTGATAAGATTCGGCATTATAACGCACTCAATTTTCCGCTGCTTATATTGCTGCAACGTCTCGTCGAATAGGTCGGGATTGAGTTCCATAAAAAGCTTGAGAGCGTTATACACCATGCCATGTATTGTACTGGATGACTCAGTAAGCCAAAACCCGAGGACGCGACAAGAATTGCGCGCACCGGTTCCAATGTGATTTTGAGTTTTGGTACAAAGCAGGGAAAACGATCGGCAGAACTACTGTCATGTTATCACTCATCAGGTTGACGATGTACTCGTTATTCCAATAGTACAGGGCGCGTTCCGCTACTTGGAAGTGTTGGCTGTTGATGCACCTCGCAAGTTGCTGGAACAAAGGTACTTGGATCTTCTGAAACTCGGCGGGATCAATCACATCTAGGATCTCCTCCACTTCGCTCAGGAACATTACTTCCTTGGGGGAATTTACTTTTGGCCAGTACTTGAGGAGGCCAAGTACAACCTCTTCTGCCAGGGCGCCGTCCTTCTCCAGAAACTGAACGACACAGTACGCGAGCTGAGGATGATACATCGAAAGACTCTTGACCTTATGGAGTGGAATAAGAACGCGCATCAAAAAAGTCTTGTGTTCATCCTTGAGGGGCAATGCAAAGCCGTTGATAATAGACCCCAGGATCTCAAGAAGTTCGGCGATACCATTATGCCGCTCGGTCTCGTAGATGAAGTGGTAGAACACGTTGTTGATAGAGCGCCTGATGGGCGCGCGGAGGTTGAGAAACTTGCCATATATCCTGTGTAGGGTAGTCTTTAAAAAGTCACGCTCGCGAGGGTCCTCCGAGTCGAAGAGCTCGAGCAAGTTCAGGACGAAGGACTGATCGATGTAGCGCTTGGCTAGATTTGTGTTAAAATCTGGACTCTCGACGAAGCGGAGGAAGAATTCATAAACGATCTTTAAGTGAGGCCAGGCAAGTTCGAGCACGGGCTCGTCTTCCTCTGGGTCGAACGCGTCGCCGGTAGGATTCACGGGAGGGGGTATGGAGCGGAAAAGGTTGGTACCGAACTTGGTAGGGGATTCAAACTCGGAGATCGAATGAGGAAAGGATAGAGCTCACCATCTTGATCACCTCGGGGTATATGTTTTCGGAAATGACACCACGCTGTGTGGTAATGTACTCTAGTATTTCGTGTAGGGTTTGTGCTTTGATCTGTTTGCCTTTGAGCTCGGAGCTAGCGTCGTTGAAGTCAAAAAGGACGTGACATTGGTGTAACTTCTTTATGAAGAGTTGAGGGCGTTCATTAGGGGGGATTTCTGAGGTAATGATGAGACGACTGCAGAGTAGGTGTGAAATCGGTACAACAGACCCATAAAGGGAGGCAGCCGTTCGATCTCGACTTTCTCTGTGACGACAAAGCGACTGCTCCTCTGCTTTCTCGGGGGCTTACCGACAATCGGGATGGTATCCTTGGGACCTCTGAGGCGATTCAGAGGACTTGTTCGGGGTGGAGTGGCGGAACCCCCTGGTTCGAGACCAATGGACAGATGCTCTGGGGAACCATAGCCACCACTGTTTCGTGACGTCTGATCAGAGTTATCTGGACTGACGACGACAATAGGAGGTGCAGGGGTTGCTCTATCGACCGCTAGTCTGCGATCCTGAGGGGGTGCGGTTTGAACAGAAGTGCGAGAGGATTGTGGTGGTGGTTGTGATGCAAGGGAGTGATTGCTCCCGTTATGTCCGGAGCTATTCGGAAGGGAAGGCTGACCAGAGACGGAAGACTGAGGGGGTAATGATGTGGAGGAAGAGGAAGCAGAGGATGGCGTCGAAGACGGTTGAGGGGGTTTGTTTTTTGAAGAACTTGAGTCTTTTCCACGAAGCTAGGAAGGGATGTGAGAGAAGAATAAGGAGAGGAAAGGGGGAAATACCAAAGATTTCTTAAAATTTTTCATATCTGTAAAAGTGAGGGTGTGTTGAGATTGATGACAGAAAGCAAATACGGAATCGAATATATCGATGCGATGCGACGATGGAAACCGGATGGTCAAAGACAAGCGTGGGAACCTTAATCGTGGGTGACAAGTCCCGTGATTGCCAAGTCACCTTGAACCCGACTCCGACCGCACTGCACGCCCACGCCCCCGTCTAAGTATCCCCCGCGCCCGTCTTTAGCCCTCTCCGCCACGAACAGTTTCTTTCATGGCAGCTATTTACTCCGTCTACACGTCCCCTACACATCCCCCAATACCCAATCACCTTCCAACCCTTATAGTGACCCCCCATGGTAACGTCCCTTCCATTTACCGTACCCCGCATCACTCATTATTCACGTTCATCTCTTCTCTTTTAGGTCAACCCACCAACATCCTTTATTCGTATCTACACACAAATTTTGTGCGCTTTCCCCCGTCATCTCTTCCTGTCTCCAGGCTCATTCCTCGCCCTTTAGAATGCGGAGAACTACCTTTTGACACCCTCACCCCAGGGCGACCTCTGCGTCGCCAAGCTTTTCCCACCACGTGCCAATAGTCCTGCAGCCAAGGGCACTACCTCGGATCCTGGGCATGGAACTGGCAGTGCTTCCTCTCGCGTCGTGCGCTGCGAAGCCTCTCGCAACCTCAAATGGTCCATCACCAACACTGGCGTAATTTCTCCCGTATACAGGCTCTCCCTTCCCTCGCCTGATTCCCCAGATCTTCCACTTTTCCAAATTTCCAAGCCAAATCCAAATGCCGCGTTTTGGAGCATGTTTTACTTTGCCTACGCAGGCCACAATATACCCCCGAAACGCATCGAGTTTGGCAAGATTCAGAAAAATCCTCCTGGCCCCAACGGTGGTGGCACTCGGATCACAATCTCGGGCAAAACCCCAGAAGAGAAGGCAGTCTGGCAGACGCTAGGGGAGGGTAACGAGGACTGCGTAGAATGGGTTGTCCTTTGTGCAGCCTTGAATCTTCTAGAGTGAGCCAAGCTTTTACGTTATCCCCTACCCTCTCACGCGACTCCCTTTTACAGTGACGAGATTATCAAAGCTGCAGAGAAGAACCCTTCACTGGCAGGCGCTCCCACGGCTGCAGGTGTTCCTGGCGCGAACGGTCGCCCAGCTCCAGTTTCGCTACGTGATCCTGGTCCTACGTCTACGCCTCAGCAACAAATGTCTCAGCGTGTCCCCCCTCCCCCGCAAGGTTATCCTGCCGCACGTGGGCAAGGCCAACCCCCTCCGCAGGGTTACGTGCCTAGCCAGGGCCAACCTCGTCAAGGTGTTCCTGCGAGAAGTGCACCTCCGCCACAGCAAGCTCAGCAGGCCACTCGAAGGTTCTAGTACCCGTCCCTTGGATGTTTTTTTATTATTCTACATCTCCCTGATTGGGCCTTGCTTGCTACCGCTTACTCTGACCTTTCCTTTCATTTTTTTTGTGTACGGATTATTTTCTGTTGTTTAATTATTGTGACTCGTTTCACATCCGTGAGGTTAGCTTGTGTCGTTCGTCTCTGATTCCTTGGTGGTTTGCGGTATTTTGATAGCTACTGGTGGCGAATACCCTAGCATACCGATATTGTAAACGATACTCTTCGACAGAAGGCAAATGTCGGTTGCACTGTCACAATTAACTGTATAAGTCTACGACTGGCTCTAGCTGTCTCTCCGATTATGATTCAGCGCTTTTACTGATGATCTCTCGGAGAGCGTCCATTGATACAGCTACAGATGTGCGTTAGATTCTTAAATTGGCTCCTAGGTTAAATGAAACGTACACTTTGGACGCTCCAATGGAAGGCCGAGAGCTAATACCATCATTAAGCGATGCTAGAAGTTCATTAGACTGACATAACCTACCGCGAGCCCAGACAAGCTGTGTCAATGCACCCAATGCTACGTGAACCGGTGTCAGTTTTCGTGCGGATGGCGTTGGCACGTTGATACTACGCACCACGAGAGACACCGAAGATTACGGTGTAATACTTGTAGAAGAGAACGCAAACGGTAAGAGAGTGCATCGCTTCCATGAAGTGCATCACAGTACCTTGAACTCCGTGAGGCCGTAGTGATAAAGCACGCATCCTAGGGGACAAATGTTGGACTGAGCAAACAAGAGCAGATCTTTTGGGGCCAAGCACGAGTAGACGAACCAGAAGCGGCATCGACGTTAGGCCATGGGTTCTTGGTCTATTAGCATAAGTCAGTATGATGATACGACACTCTCGTATTATTCCCGCCTACCTTCCCATGTTCGGTTAGGACTCCAGGTGCAACTTCGTAGGTCTAAATAATTGTAGATGTCAGCGATAACGGCGGAGGTACAGGGGCGTGTGGGTAGTTGACCGCACCTTTTTCACAAGCTGAATTGTGGGGCTCTTGAGTAGGTCTGGCCGGGTATCGCAGAACTCCTGAAGGGCAATGAAGCGAGGGTCGGACTTCCGCAGGACACCATGTCCGTAGCTAACAATTGTTTACTGCGGGTCACTTCCGGAGGAAAGACCTGAAACTAACCCAGGCACAACCTGACCGCTCTTCAAGGTCTTCCAGAGATAATCCTTGATGTCTTGATGTGTGATGTTGTCGCCGAGCTCTTTTTGCATCGCTAATTGCCATCGCAGCACTTCTTGGTTGGCGAGGCTATGGGCGCGAAACTTGAGACTTGTACGATGCATGAAAGATAAAGCAACGGCTCACCCATGCAACGGTCCAGCCAAGGCAAAGAGAGCGGCAGAGTACGCAAGGTAAGGGTCCGCCAATGTCGAGCCCACGAGATCTACGAAGGATGCTCAATGAGAGGGCGAAGAGCATCACATCACAGACATACGGGCGGTGTGCGCAGAGGCATTTCCGCCCTCATGATCGCCATGAATGGAGATATACAACCGGAGATATTCCGTCAAATCCTTGTTCGCTCCATAACCCATGAGTGCAGTATAATTGCCAACAAGGTCCAAGTCCCTGTTGATGGGAGGCGCCGCGGCGCCACGCTTGTACACGTTTCTGTAGATGCGAGCTGCGAGAGCGGGAAGGCGCGCAATAAGCGTGAGGCAGTCCTCCAGGGTGTACGTCCAATAGTCCGCCTTCTTTATGCCCGTCTCGTACGCCTTCTGGAACACGCTGTCGTGGTTGAGCGCCGCGACGCCAATGCCGAGCTGCGTCATCGGATGCACCGAGGGAGAGAGTCTATCCGTGCACGGAGTTTTGGGTGGACGTGGAAGCAGATGAAGGAGACTCCTACCCGTCGATGAGCTTCTCGACGTAGGTCGGGAGGTCACCCTTCTCAGCGAGCTCGCGGGAGAGCTGGCGCGTTTCCGCTTCGGTGGGAACCTTGCCAGTAAGAAGCAGCCAGAGCATGCTCTCGGCGATGATTTCTTTGCCACCTGGCGCAGCAGGGAGCTGCCGCTGGCAATCAGGGATGCTCAAGCCATGGAAGCGTATGCCCTAAACACAGTATTTGAGCACGAGAATCGATTATGTCGGACAAACGCACCTCGTTCGGGTCTAGAACGGATGCCTCCCATAACATAGCCTTCAATCCACGCATACCCCCAATAATGTTCTCGACTTTAACATCGCCAATGACTGTCTGCGAGTGCCCCGCTTTCTAGAGACTTTATGAGCCCCCGGAATGTCCAAATGTGACTGGTCAGACCAATTGTTTGAGTTGTTCTTGCTTGGCAGGAATGACCTCTTGGAGTGTCTCTTTCAAGGTCTGTGTTGTGCGTCAGACCGGAGAGTGAGTATGACTGGGTGGCATACCATACTTTTGTGGATGCAAATCTCTGTGAGATGGCACGCGTCCTCAGGGTTAAACGCGAAACCGTGCGAGACAACATTGTTCGGTGTAAACCCGACAAGTCGAGCTACTCAGTAATGACGCTGTACCGGATAGCGGGCCCGACGTGAGCCGGGAACAAATAGACGTAAATGGAACACGTTAGCCCGATTGTGCATCAATGTGGCACGCGCCAAAAGACAGCAACACTTGACATTCACCAGCCTTTTCACAAAATAATTGGTGACAAGCCATGGCCTCTGTGCTTGTTCCCGTATTCTACGTTTTTGTCGTATTCGGCGGCCTTTTCATTTTCAGTCATTTCTACAGGAAGAGCACCGCAAGTAAGTCGTACCCTTTCCTGCACACAGCTGTATGCATTTGAGGGCCCACACCACACTTTTTCTCCCCCCCTCCTTCAGACAAACAAGTCGAGCCTTACTTCCCAAGACACACAGAGAGAGACACATATGTCACACTCCTTCAGCGCACCGATCCCCCCGCTTCCGACGCTTTATTGAAGGCCGCACTCGTCCGGCGGGCCATCGCGGACGTCCAGCGGATTCTCCGCATTCGTGAGGACAAGCCAGCGCTCCAAAACCTGCTGCAAAAGGGTTCTGTCGGTGATGACCTCTGGAATAGCCTACTTGCTGCAGAGAAGGAACTCGAGGCGGAAATTGTCGAGGTCCACGCCGAGGCGAATACTTTTGTGGAGGGTTGGGGACAGGTACTCTTCCAGACCGCCAGTGAGATGGTTGCCAACGAGAAGACGAGAGCAATAGTGGAACAGATACCCCTGGAGCGTAAACGAAATGGTATTCTACGTTTGGCGCGTGTCATTTCGTGATGTTGACGAATTTTCAGAGGAGAAATATCCAAGGGTGGTTGATGAGAAGCCCGCCGCCCCTGCGTCCGCATCTGCTGGCCCCACGGTGCCAAAGCCCTCTACCCCTTCAAAGTCTTCACCATCCCTTGCCCCGCCTACACCTAGCGCTGCCGCAGATGGCGTTTCTAGTGAAGGCGACACGAATCCACGCACACCTAAAGTGAGTTCTATTCTGATCAAACAACAATCGCTCGCGGGGTGCTCATTGCGTTATCCAGTCCGCTAAAAAGTCAAAGAAGCGAAAATAATTCCTATTCTACAGTATTTATGTGCACCTCCCCGTTTTGTCAACTGATCCAAGTCATAATCTTCATACTGGCGTCGAGGGACACAATGCATGATATGCGAGGATGATGATAATCGTGAAGTCAAAACAGTGTCCAAGGTAACGGGCGCTGAAGAAAGCAGAGCGGAGGAAACAGCACAGCCCAAACCTCTTACCCACGAATCACAATGGCTTTCTCTCCCGTGCCAGTCCGCGTCTTCCCAGATTTGTCCACATGATCTAACCCCAGGACGTCGTCTGGTGCGAACTTGTGGTCGTAAATGTTGTCGTCTACTGCAATTGAGCGATTCTCTATTTGAAACACTCGAGTATAATAAGCTCACCATCCTCGATGTATGACGGTTGTTTGAATGTCACCGCCTGGATCAACGCGAATCGGAACCGCGCGAAATCCTTGTCTGAGGCCCCAATCCGGGCTTGGAGCCGCTTCTTCGTATCAGCAAACCGTTCGCTCTGGTTCGGGTTTAACCTATGCCTTCTCGTCTCAGAAGTCGAGAACTTACAGGTTTGACGACAAATTTGAACGGAACCCCGTGTGTTCGCTGAACCTCTTTCGAGAAATGGAACACGCTGATCACCTTGTCGGCGTCATCCGCATAGTGCTCCTCCAAAGGGATTTCCTACAAAGCGAAATTGAGTGAACAAACACGCAACATAGCCAGCTTCTTTACTTCGGCGTATAACTCTACTGGGTCGGGAATGTTGCCTATCATCTCCGACCCAGTGAACTCCTTCTGTGTTTTGCCGTCCTTCGATACCTCAAACACTCGTATCTTGCCAGAGCCTTGTCCATTAGCCGACATTGTGACCTGCTTAGACAAATGATCCGCCAGCTCGTGTACCATGCTCGTTTTTGGGAGGAGGAACGTGTGCGTCGATTCCTCCCTGTTGTGAATCCCAGTCCAAATGACTTTGAGGCTCCTTTTCGTTTCAAGCTCCACGATGCTTACGTCCAATTTCTCATACAATATGATAGTTGTAGAGGGGCTCGTATAGGACGGTGAGATGATCTCGGCAATGCTTTGGTTCAATGATCGCTTCAGAATGGCCTTAGGTGAGGCATTTGATGCATGTGTAGTTATGAACCGCAGCTTTATAGGATCATGGCGAAGATGTTCGGCAACTTTGGTAGCCATCTACATAGGGCAATGTACCAATGAGTGTGTCCTTGCACTGGGCAACAAGGAGCACGTACTGTGTCGTATGTCTGCTTCTTGCTGAGCACGAGGCTGAACTCGGGGGCCTCGGGGTCAGAATCAGACTTGGGCCGAAAAACAATCATTACACGGTTTTGTAAGAAGTCATAGAACTGGATGGGATTTGAGTAAAGCCCTTGCATCTCGACATCGTGAATCCTGGTCGAAATTAGATGATCCACGAAGGAAAGTTTCAAGCACGTACTCCTTTTCTGAGAGATCAACTTGGAAACATATCACGTCACCGTCCTGGATTTCGCTCTGGGAGAAGGTGAGTTTAGGTTTCATGAGCTCAATCATTCCAGGTTTTATCTCTTCAAAGAGTTTCAAGGGGGTTCCTGGCGTCCATCGCATTCTCTCATTGATGGTGGGGACAAGATCGCTAATCTTCGCATTCCGCTGAGCATAGCACTTGCCGACGCCATGGAGCGTCTGCTTCGACGTATCGAAGTGCTTCAAAAACACCATGATTGTCCCTTGAGGAAGCTCGGGCTACGCAAAGTGCGAGTGAGAGAGAGAAAAAGTTGTTGACAGCATATGTACCTTGCTCGGATCTGGAATCACATCCAAGTACAGGCGAAGGTCTGTCTGCCTTGCAGCCATGTTATTCCGAATGACATCGACCGCTGTACCCTAGATAAGAAATAGGACTGTGTATGAGCATGGCATGACGCACTAAGAGTGGGCTCATTTTCCGGTATGTGAGTGTCGGGGCGAACAGTCTTGTTTTGTCGATTGACCAACACCCATAACCGAATCTGATTGTCGGGGTAGTTGAAATGTTGGGCTACCCGCTCCTTGAAGACATTATAAGTCTCAGTCTTGAGAACGCGGAACGTTGGAAGTTCGGACGGAGGCCAGTTTTTGTCGTCAAAGCTCGCGAGGTCAAAGCCCTCATGATGAGAAAATGTCTCATCGGTGATGACCTGGATTCAAAAGAAGTTGTAGAATGCCTTCAAGGACAGTGAGACAGCCTTACCTTTGCAGTGAGGAAAAGATGTTGCTCTTCGCGTTCGCGACGTTTTGCTTCGATCTGCAAACGTTCCTCATCCAGGCGTCTTTCTAATATAAAGCCATCAGTGACAACAAAAGTAAACGATACGGTATCACTTACTGAGATGTGCTGGTGTATCCTCTTCCTTGAATGGCGGCAGCACATCATCCGTGAGTGCCTCCCGGATGTATACCAACATATACGCGTTCGAGAACCTCTTCATCGAGCGAACTTGATTCCGCTGCAGCGTAGGAGGAATGCCATTGAGGACTTCTCCGCCGTAATTCTCCTCAAGAACCTCGCGGTCTGTCACAGGTGTGACTCGGTCATCGTCAAACTTGAGCCACCGGGTAGCGGCATCAGGTTTGATGCAAGCGAAGTAGTGACCGCCATGGAGATCCCCGGAGTGAACGAGCACGCCATGTAGTTTGTAGACCCATGGTTGTGATCTGTCAGCCGTCTCATCTAAAAACTCGCTGAGGTCGATCTCAAAAGGAAATTCGTGCCGATCGTTGATCTGCAAATTGGGGATTAACTTTGATTCTATTGACTATGAACGTGGGGCTTACCTTGACCATAGCATCCCGCTGGACATCATACTCGAAGCGCTTGAGCTGAAGGTGAAGAACGGGAGGGAAAGACTGGAAAATTATCCCCTTCTTCGCGTCTTGTAGACCATACCCTTCTGCCTGGTACTTGTTCTCTCCGTCAAGCATCTCAACCGCAACATAGTCTCGAAATGATTCGTAGAGATTCTTCATACCCTTGACGTTGAGTTGGAGGTCTACAAATTCGTTCATGAGCGTCGGAATCCACTGCAGTGAGAGAATGTACCATTGAATTCTTCGATTCGCGAGGACTCAAAATCAACATTGACACACTTGATGTAACTCTTCATCTTCCCAACAAAAAGTTTGGCGATGGCACCTTCCGCCTTAGTGTCCTACAGGACTGTCAGTGGCCAATCCCATCAGGGACATGAGCGTGTACACCTTCATCTTGGACTCGAGCTTATCCTGCAGAACACGATTGAATTCCTGCACGTCATGTTGCAAGAAAGAGTCCAGTGAAGTCCACCCAAAGGACTTGGTTAGTTCCGTAGTGCCTACGACAACGATAAGCACATGGGATATCGATCACGACTTGTGAATAACAAACGCACCAACCGGTTGATCTGACGTCTGGAGATGGTAAAAGACGCGCTGAAGAGCTAAAGCGACGCTCTCGGTTGGACGTTCTTCTTCAGTAGGAATCTCATAGACGGCCTGGAATGACTGAGTTCACAATATTCGGCTAATTAAGCACTAGGAGTATCACCTTGCGAAAATACCGTGTGCAATATAAGGATTGGAGCAGTGAGTTCATGTAACATGTTGCACCCTGATTTTTCAGGCCAACATAGCCTGTCTCCTTCTTCGAGTCATAACTGCGAGAATCGACGAAAAGAAAAGTCAACGAATGGGGTTGTCAATGAGTACAGAGGATCCTACTTTACAAAGTTGTGCCATAGCACACCTGTTGGATCTTCGAGCACACGGACAAACACAGAGACATCGGCGCATTCGTCCTCGATTGTTGGCCTACTATGGCCTTCATGAATATTGAACAGCTTGCGGAGCTCGCTGAATCGGGTGAAACCCCAGTCACACTCTTCAGTGATAAAGCGGTGGTGTGCGTCTGGAAGAGGGCCGAATACCAAATCACGTTAGAGTCCTTGATATTGGCGGGAGCACGTACGGCTGACGGTATATATAGTAGGGTCGTGAGGATTGGAGATGACTAGGGCAAACTGGGCGCATGCATGCCAACCCTCCGGAGCTCGTTTAGGATCAGCGTAATCGAGGTAGACGGAGACCGTGTCGTTTGGAGGAGCATTTGAATTACCAAAGGGGAAGAGTAATATGCGCCTTCCCCGCCCCAAGGTGAAGATAAGATACATGGAAAAAGATGGACCTGATACTCACCAGCGATGTCCGCCGCACTCAAACTCTGGACTGGTGAGCTTCTTTTCAAGCTTCTTCCAACCCGTAAGCTTCCATGTAAAGACTCTGAACTCCTTGACATCGTGACCCAGTTCTGGCATGTGTTTGGCAGCAAAGGCCTCATCTGTGAAACCGATGATGAAAAGATAATGAGCGGACGAAAGTAACAACTACGCACGATCTCTAACGGACACAGGTTCATCGATATCCATTGGAGGTGCACCGTTGACCTTCTCATCCAGCGTTTCCATTTCGCTCTACGGGGTCAAGAAAGAATGTCAGAAATTCCATGACTAATGATTGGGAAGTATCCACGGCGCACCATGCTGAGACGGAATGATTAGACGTGAAAACTGTGGAGAATTTTATTGGTACAAACTGGAAAACGGTTGGTGGCGGTAAGCCTGATGCAGAGAGAGTGAATGAACGCGTAAAGCAAAGTGACGCAGTACGAGGAGTGAGATCGTGAACCCTGCTCATGGGGCCGCGCACCCGCACACGGAAATCCCGGAAATTGCCGGATCTTTGCCACACGCTCAAGGCCCAAGGGTTTCTCTTCCTTTTGTCAATGTCTGTGTCTATATGACAAGCGTCGCCCTCAACAGAGCAACGACTTTTTCTTATAATGGTTCTCTCCATCTATCTCTCACACGGTCCTTAAACCATCTCGACAGGGGAAGTCATATCATTTTGATCTCCACCAGCTTTTTCCGCTGGTCACTGTCGGTAGTGAGTCAAAACCGTGTAAGAATGAGCTATCGAAGCCAAATCACTCGTTTTTACTCCGTTTTGGAGTTGGGCGAGTCGAAGCTTTGCCCTCAGCGCGCCATTGTGACCATGGATGGCCTTGGACCTGTCGTGCCACTGTCCTGGGTTATTTGTTACTCGGCATACATCCGGCGATACTTGTCTAGTACAGTACAGTATGATACCATAGTGTTATTCATCATTCAGTCACCTCGCCGCTGTGCATGACGGGACAAGAATATATTTAGACAGCCGAGCCAAAGTGCTTTGAAAGGTTGCCCGGAGGGGGAATGAGGCTGTCCAAGCGGTGTCTATAAGCGGAAAGCTGCACGAAGCTGGGAGTGCCTCGCCTCATGTCGGTCGCCCGCCTGTCCTCATTCGTTTCCGATTTTGTCTCCCGACGGTGCGCATTTCTCTCAAGCACCTAAGTTCTGGGGCCGCAAAGGCCTTCTCTATTTCCCTTTTCTCCTCTCTTCTCGAGAGGCCGAGATTCTTTTGCTCTCTTGACTATGAACACTTATAAACACCTGAAAGCTACTGCAGTTGATGCCTTGAACCAAGAAACCGATCGTCCGAGACGCAAGCACTTCACCTCTCTCTCTCGTCACAAGACTCCAGATATTCGTGCCTCTCCAAGAGACAAGGATGATTCAAAGCGTCGTTCCAGCCGCGGTTATTTCTCCGATGGTCCCCTCCCATCGTCACAAACCCCTGCACCCACATATCCGACAGGCGCTCAATCTTTGGGCACTGCCAACAAGGCATCTCATAACGCACCCACACAACCTTCTCAGGGATACTCTGCGTACGTGTCGCAGAAGGCATCGCACCAAAACACACCTTTACCCCAGGAATCTCACCCTACAACCCAAAGATATTCGGTTGCAACTCCTGATCCCCGTGCCACACCCCATCGAACTGTTGCTGCTTCAGATAAAAGCGCATTCCTGTCTCCAGATGCGACTCGCCATGCCGAGGATCATTATAAAAATTCTCGGCGCCGCTCCCGCCAACATCCAACACCAGTCCTCGAAAGTTCAGAGCCGCAAGTCACCTCCACTTGGCCTCCCCCGGCATCTTTTTTAAAGAGAGTCAGTCCAGAAGGAAGAGAAAGAGAGAAGGAACAGAGTAGGAACAGGTCAAGAGAAGAGTCAAAAGCAACTTCCAAAGCAAGGGACAAGGGGCGTACAGACCGGGCCCAGGAGCACGTTCCTCGGGATCAGCGAGAGCGGGACCCCAGGTACGAAGAAGAGAGACGACCTTACAAAGAGGAGCGGAGGCGTGAGAAGGAAAGACGGAGGGAGGAACAGCGCCACGACGAGAAACGCTATGAGCCGAGGGTCAGAGAGGACTATGTCCCTAAATCCACTCGAGACCAGGAGAGACGACGTGAAACACACGATGGCCACGTACCTGCGACGTCCATGGGCAAGGATCCGAGGCTTATCCGTGTCACAGTCAAGGACTCAGACGAATCTGACAATTCGTTGATGAAACCCCCTGGCTCGATCAGACCCAGGCGTCACCACCCGAAGGACCAGACGATGACGGTAGGCATTGATTGTGTACTAAAACTCCATCTAACATGGGATTCTCTAGGCCGTTGTGCCTACAGTTCTGCGCCAGTCAACATACCCTCCTACGCCCGCACCAGCTCCAATACCTGAGAACAACCCCGTGTCAAATCCCAATGAGTCCCGCCGAGTGGCGACTTCGGTGCAACCATCACAGGCGACGTCGGGTGCTTCTAACGACAGATCCGGCACGCGGCCCCAAAGAACCTCCCCACGCCAGAATCCAACCGTTCCTTATCCTCCTGGTTATGCTGTCTCTGCAAGCGATAGTGAACACATATCGACGAGGGAGCATGTAAGTAGTCATAAATACGTATTATGGCCAAATTAACGTCTTATCAGCGTACGAAAATCGCCGAGAATGCCAGATCAATAGAACGTCCCCGGACATCAGGGGGTCATCGGGCCAGCATCGCTCATGACGCTGTCTCCAGGCCTCCCGTCACACACCCCCTACAACCAACATCCGATAAGAACCCCCCTAAAGTGGAGGTCTGTTGTCTTCAATTCTCCCGAGGTTTATAAGGACTTACCACCTTCCCTCACAGAAGCCACCGAAAGCTAGTTTTAGTGCGTGGGTATTGCACCGGGAGCCATCCAACTCCCATCCTAAGGCCGGAGATGTTCATGTTGCGGACCAAATTGCTACTCAGCCTACCCGTGCCGTTCCCGTCGTCCCATCATCCATACGCAACGACACTTCCAGAGCTATCCCCCAAGTTGTGAGCATAAGAGCTGGCGAAGGTCCGGCGGACAACCCGAAAGACTATGTGGTAAGGCACGCTGCGCCACCAGTCGCGAACTCTTTTGCTACAGATGCGGCTGCACGTCAGCCTCTGCCCACGGTGCAGGTACTACAGCAACCGCAACCATATGATAAGCGGCCCCGCGACGCACCTCGAACAGTTGCAGTTACCCAGCCTGACCTTCCGAGTCACGTCCCTACAACCCATAACCCCCCGTCGCAGCCATGGATAGAACCGCCACGGTGGTCGACAGAGCCTCAGCCCATGTCGCCAGTGCCTCAACTCATGTCGCCAGTGCCTCAACCCATGTCGCCAGTGCCCCGCCCACCTGTAGTCCCTTCTCCTATGGTCTTCTCCGCTTCTCTGGCGCCGCCGCCTACTCAAACGGATACCCAGCAATATCTAACACCACCTCGTACCCCCCACACATCTTCAAACCACCAAGAAAGCCATACATACACCCAGGAAAGTCCCTGGCATAATCTCACAGCCAATAGCCGTCCGCCTGCCCCTCCAATTCGCTCTCATACGGTTCCTTCACCCGCAACTGGAACTGGACAACGTACTTCTCCTCAAGGCGCTTCGCATATGGTTCATGATGTCAATAGTACAAAGAACCCGAGGTATTCATCTGTGCCAACCGGATACACCAGCGTTCAACCGTCCTATGTGGCCTCTCCACCATCCA